>ENA-UOYA01002863-UOYA01002863.1-activated-sludge-metagenome-genome-assembly--contig:-NODE-2863-length-16054-cov-3.992250_pt1 | contig 16054 bp, 14 predicted proteins | sample MGYA00238163_ERZ764804 | MGnify/ENA primary metagenome ERZ764804 (study PRJEB28919, sample SAMN05720223) | activated sludge metagenome | isolation source: Anaerobic digester | place: Hong Kong...
CGACCGGGTCGCCGAGCGGCTCGGCGACCCGGTCGAGGCGGCGCGGCTGCGCATGCCATGCGTCGAGGGGCGTGCCCGGCGGCGGCGCGAGCCGCGTGCGGGCCTCGAAGAGCCTTCGCACCAGCGCCGTGTCGCCCGAGGCGAGCGCGCGGCGCCACAGCGGCTCCAGGACGCCCGCGTCGCGGGCCCGCTCGGCCTCGAGATCGGCCAGCGTCGCGAGCTGGGCGGCGATCCGGGCCGACGCCTCGGCGCGCTCGGCACTGCCGGGCACCGCCGACGCGTGCCGCCGCTCGAGGACCTCCATCTTCAGCCACTGGGCGTCGCGCCGAAGCTCGGGCGAGCGCGCCGCGCTCGGGGCGGCCAGCGCCGCGATCGCCGCGTCCCAGTCGCCCAGGCCGAGGTGCTTGCGCGCCAGCGCCAGCTGCAGGGGCAGGTCGTCGGGCTCGGCGGCGAGCCAGGCCCGCAGGTAGGCGACCGTCAGCAGGTCGTTGCGCGACGACTGCGACAGGCGCTCGACCAGCGAGGCGCCGGGCAGGGCCAGCCACAGCGCGAGCGCCATCGAACCGACGAACGCGGCGATCGAGGGCGCGGTGAACAGCCGGAGCCGCTCATCGTCGGCAGCCGACCGATACCACAGCCCCTCCGGCTGCGGCGTCCCTGGGGAGGGTGTAGCGGTAGACATCGTGGCCGGATCGTAAGAGGTCGAATCCGGGCACTCGTTTGCCGTCCGCTGAGCGGTCGCCGACGGTGATCCTGCAATAAGGGGGGTGGGACAGGGTCAATTCGCCCGGAACCCGCGCCGTGAAGCGGAATCGCACGCCGTCCGCCGTTCGGCGGAGACGATCGACGCGACCGTTGCCTTCGAGGACGAACGGCGGGTCGGCGCCGCCCTCGGGACCGCCCGGCACCAGCCACGCGACCGGCGCGGCGAGGTGGACCCAGCGCCCGTCGGGGCCCGGCCGCCAGCCCGAGACCCCCGCGCTGCGGGCGAGGTCGATCGAGGCGACGGCGTCCGCCGGCACCCGGACGGTGCCCAGGTCGCCGTCGCCGACCAGCTTGAAGGCGCCCGGCCGCAGCACGTCCCGGGCGACGACGAAGCCCTCGAAGTCGACGATCCGGCGGATCCAGTCGGAGCCGGTGACCGGGTGCAGGGGCTGCGCCATCGCCCAGTCGTAGACCTTGCGCAGCGCCGCGATCGAGGCCTGCTTGCTCGCCGAATAGGTGTGGTAGTAGATGTTGACCGGCTTGAGGCGGCGAGGCTGTTCCGTCATCTGGAACGTTTCGATCACCCGCTCGAAGCCCCAGAACGGCCCGGTCCACAGGTTCGTGTAGACGTTCTCGTTCTGGTTCGGGGCCAGCACCTGCAGCCAGCCGTCCTTGCGGATGGACATCGGCGCGACCGCGGTCAGCGTCGGATTGCTGCGCACGATCGTCGTCTCGCCGCCGTTCATGTTCAGCAGTCCGCTCAGCCACGCGCGCGCGATCGCGACCGGCGGCGGCGCGCAGTCGCCGGTCCACAGGAACACCCCCGTGCGGCGCCCGCCCGGCGGCAGCAGCCGCTGGTCGATGTACTTCGCCGAGCCGGAGAACTCGGCGTCGAGGTCGAAGGCGTAGCCGGGGACCGCCAGCGAGTAGCGCTTGTCGGTCTCGCCGGCGACCGCCTGTCGCCAGAAGAACGGATGCGAGTAGGAGTGGGTGGCGGGCTCGACGTTCGGCAGCGCGAACATCCGCCGGGCGATCTCCTCGAGCGCGGGCGACAGCGCCGCGTAGACCCCCGTCGACGCGGTCTCGCCCTGGATCACCGACACGGTGTGCGGCACCGGGTAGCGGGCGATGAAGTCGCGCAGCATCACCTCGGCGGCGAAGGGCGCGCCCGGCACCTCGGCGCGCGAGGCGAACCCGTCGCCGTCGATGTGCACCATCAGCAGGCGCCGGCCGGTCTCGGTCGTCGGGTCCGGCACCGGGATCGCCGGCAGCGCGAGCGCGGCGCGCAGGAACTCGAACGGCTCGACCACCCAGCGCTGCGCGTCGCGCCCGGGCAGCTCGACCACGGCGAACGAGGACAGCAGGAAGCCGCCCCAGTCGGTGATCGCCGCGGCGTCGAAGACCGTGCCGCGGGCGTCGGCGATCCGCAGCAGCGGGCGCACCACGCCGCGCGCGGTCAGCGGCTGCAGGTCGTTGCGGTTCGGCGCCGGCTGGATCTCGTGGCCGACGATCGGGTCGCGCTCCCGGATCTCGAGCGGCGGCTCGACCCGGCCGCCGTGGGGGACCAGGCCGAGCGCGGCGCCGAGCCCGCCCTGGAGCGGTGCGCCGAACCCGTTGACGAACGCGATCCGCAGGCCCTGCGCCCGGGCACCGCGGACCCAGCCGAGCAGGTCCCAGCCGCGCCCGGCGGTGTTGCCGTTGAACCAGGCGACCACGCCCGCGTAGCGGTCGGCGAGGGGCCCCGACGGCGGCGGCCGCTGCCGGACGTTCCACAGCTCGACCCGGTAGCCGAGCCACTGCAGCGGCATCGACAGGAACCGGTGGACGTCGGAGGCGGCGGGATCGTTCTCGGGCGCCTGGTCGTGCAGCACGAGGATGCGTCGCGGCACCACCTCGATCGCGCCGATGCCGATCGTCTCGAGGCCCGGATCGGTGACGTAGGGCACGACGCCGTGCGCGGCGATCCGCCGCGCCGTGTCGCGCATCGCCTCGCGCTCGCCCGTGGGCAGGTAGTCGATCGCGATCGCGGGCAGCCGATGGGCGTCGCGGGCCTCGGCGAGCCGGCCGAGCAGCCAGTCGCGGTCGCCCGCAGGCACGTCCTCGAATCGGCGCGCCCCCTGGCGCCAGCCCTTGTACAGCGACTCGGCGGCGATCGCCGACAGCCGCGGCGCGATCCGCGGCAGCACCTCGAAGCCGCGGTTGGCGATCAGCCTCGCGTCGGGGAAACGCTGCGCGACCGCCTCGATCGCCCGCACCAGCCCGTCCTGCTGCGCGGCGCGCGCCGCGTCGTCGCGGGCGATCAGCTGCCACGAGTCCATCGTGTCGAGGAAGAAGCCGCGGTAGCCGCGCTCCCACAGCGGCGCGACCACCCGCTCGACGAGGAACCGGGGCCACTCGGGATGGGACTGGTCGACGACGCGGCTGCCCCAGGTCGCGTTGTCGGCGACCAGCAGCCCGGGCGGCGCGGCCGCGGCGAACGCGCGGCCCGGATGGATCTCGCCGACCGAGACGTAGGCGAACAGCTCCGAGCGGCCCTGGCTGCGCCGGCGGTGCGCGAGCGGGTCGTTGCGGTGGTCCGGGTCGACGACCACGACGTCGAACGCGCGCAGCTCGTCGAGCGGCGGCACCGCGCCGTAGTGGATCGCGATCGACCAGCCGGGTGCGCCGATCGCGGGCGGCGGCGCGTCGAACGCGTCGGGATCGGGCGGGGCGTCGCCGCGTGCGCGCGGGTCGCCGTAGGGCAGCCCGGACGGCGTGTCCTGCGCGCGGTTGCCGTCGGGCACGACCGTGCGCTCGGCGGTCTGCGGGTCGGTGCGCGCGGCCGGATTGTCGTGCGGCTGCGCCGGCAGCGCGCCGGCCACGCACGCGGCGGCGAGCGCGAGGGCCGCGTGCCGCAGCACCCGCAGCACGCGCGGCACGCGCGGCGTCGCCGTCGTCGAGGGGGGCGCGCTCGTCGGGGTCATCGGGGGCGTCGTCGGGGCATCGGGGCCGCGGTGCGGGCGGAGCGGCGCGCCGGGGCGGCCCGGCGAGTCGTGGGAGAATGGCCACCGATTATAGGCACCGGCCCGTCCAGGCCCGCGCGCACGTCACGATGCTCACCCATCCCGAGTTCGACCCGATCGCGCTGCAGCTGGGCCCGCTGGCCATCCGCTGGTACGGCCTGATGTACCTGGTCGCGTTCGCGGGCTTCTACCTGCTCGGGCGGTGGCGCGTGACCCGCGGCTTCCACGGCCCCGCGACCGGCCTCGGCCCGGCCGACGTCGAGGACCTGCTGTTCCACGGCGTGCTCGGGGTCGTGCTGGGCGGGCGGCTCGGCTACGTGCTGTTCTACAAGCCCGGCCACTACCTCGAGCATCCGCTGGAGGCGCTCGCGGTCTGGCAGGGGGGCATGTCGTTCCACGGCGGGCTGGTCGGCGTGCTGGTCGCGTGCGCGTGGTTCGCGCGCAAGCGCGGGCTGACCTTCCTGAAGCTGATGGACTTCGTCGCGCCGCTGGTGCCGCTGGGGCTGGCGGCCGGCCGGTTCGGCAACTTCCTCAACGGCGAGCTCTGGGGGCGCGCGACCGACCTGCCGTGGGCGATGGTGTTCCCCCAGTCCGGCACCGCGGTGCCGCGCCATCCGTCGCAGCTCTACCAGTTCGCCGGAGAGGGGCTGCTGCTGTTCGCGCTGCTGTGGTGGTACTCGTCCCGGCCGCGGCCCGAGGGGCGCGTGGCGGGCCTGTTCCTGCTCGGCTACGGCACGCTGCGCTTCCTCGCCGAATTCGCCCGCGAGCCCGACGCGTTCCTCGGGCTGCTCGCCGGCGGCCTGACGATGGGCCAGCTGCTGTCGCTGCCGATGGCCGCGGCCGGCCTGTTCCTGCTGCTGCGCCCCGCACCGCCTCCCGCACCCGCGACCCCGCCGAGACCATGAGCGATCCCCTCGACTTCACCGACCGCCGCGTGCTCGTCGTCGGCGGCTCGTCCGGCATCGGCAACGGGATCGCCCGCGCGTTCCTCGATCGGGGCGCGCGGGTCTCGGTCTGGGGCACGCGCGCCGGCGCGGCCGACTACGCGTCCGAGCCGGGCTCGGACCTGTCGGGGCTCGACTACCTGCAGGTCGACGTGTCCGACGACCACGCGGTCGAGCGCGCGGCCGCGACGGTCGAGCGGCTCGACGTGCTGGTGCTGTCGCAGGGCGCCGTGCTGTACCGCCGCGCCGAGTTCGCGATGCCGGGCTTCCGGCAGGTGACCGACGTCAACCTGTCCAGCGTGATGGCCTGCTGCGCGGCGTTCCATCCGCACCTGAAGGTCCGCGGCGGCAGCGCGATCGTCGTCAGCTCGACCGCGGCGTTCCACGCGACCCGCGGCAACCCGGCCTACGCGGCCTCGAAGGCGGGCGCGGTCGGGCTGGTGCGCACGCTCGCCGACGCCTGGGCGGCCGACGGCATCCGCGTGAACGGCATCGCGCCGGGGTTCGTCGCCACCAAGATGACCCGGGTCACCACCGGCGATCCCCGCCGCCTCGAGGCCGCGCTGGCGCGCATCCCGCTCGGGCGGCTGGGCACGCCCGCGGACATGGCCGGTGCGGTGCTGTTCCTCGCCTCCCCGCTCGCGGCCTACGTGGTGGGGCACACGATCCCGGTCGACGGCGGCCTGCTGCTCGCCTGAGCCCGCCGCGTCCCGGCACGCCGGCCCGGGCGGGCCCGCGGGGCTTGATTCATAATTATGAATCAAGCATCCTGCGACGATGCGCGTCGCCCCGATCGCCCGCCAGTCGCTGCACGCCGAGGTCGCCGATCGCGTCCGCGGCCGGATCCTCGATCGCGAGCTCGCCCCCTCGAGCCGGATCGACGAGGCCGCGCTGTGCGACGCGCTCGGCATCTCGCGCACGCCGCTGCGAGAGGCGCTGAAGGTGCTCGCGAGCGAGGGCTGGGTGTCGCTGGTGCCCGGCAAGGGTGCGTTCGTGACCGCGCTCGCGCCGGAGGACGTCGACGGGCTGTTCCCGGTGATGGCGCTGCTCGAGGGCCGCTGCGCGTGCGACGCGGTGCGCCGGCTCGCGCCGGCCGACGCGCGCCGGCTGGCCGCGCTGCACGAGCGGCTCGAGCGGCATGCCGCCGAGCGGGACGTCGACGGGTACTACGCGGTCAACTTCGAGTTCCACCAGCTGCTCGAGGCGCTGTGCGGCAACCCGTGGCTGATCCGCGTGACCGCCGAGCTGCGCCGCTTCCTGCGGCTGTCGCGGGGCAGCCAGCTGCACGTGCCCGGACGCCTGGAGGCGTCGCTGCGCGAGCACCGGCAGCTGATGGCCGCGATCGAGCGGCGCGATCCGGCCGCGGCCGAGCGGCTGATGGGCGCACACCTGCTCGCCCAGCAGTCCGCGTGGCGCACGCTGCACGCCGACGCGTTCGGCGTCCGCACCGCGGACGGCGCGCCCGCGCCGAAGCGCGCCCGCGTCCGGCACGCGCCGGCGCGCGCAGGGACGAAGGCCGCGCGCACGGGGAAGAATCCCGTGCGCCGCACCGCCGACCGATGACCACCGCCGCCGCGAGGACGCCCCGATGCTCGACGTGATCCGCAGCCTGCGCCGCGACAGCGCCGAGCGCGACGACGTCTGGAAGCTGGCGCAGGCCTGCCGCCAGCTGCTGACCGAGCGCGGCGAGTCGAACAGCCGCGCGATCGCCGCCGCCGCGCTCGAGCGCTGGCACGGGCTCGACGCCGACGGCGAGCACCGCTTCTTCAGGGTGCTCGCGACCGACTTCGACCCCGACCCGGGCGAGGTGCTCCGGCTCGCCGAGAACTATGCGGTCAGCCGCTCGCCCGACAACCTGGTGAAGCTCGCCAAGGCCGCCGAGCCGCCCCGGCAGGAGCTGCTGCGGCGCCTGAACCGGGCCGAGGGCGGCACCGCGGCGATCGTCCGGATGCGCCATCGCCTGCTCGAGCGGCTGCGCCAGGACCGCTCGCTGAAGGCGGTCGACGCCGACTTCCAGCACCTGCTGTCGTCGTGGTTCAACCCCGGCTTCCTGCGTCTCGAGCAGGTCGACTGGCGATCGCCCGCGGCGCTGCTCGAACGGATCATCCAGCACGAGGCGGTGCACGAGATCGACGGCTGGGCCGACCTGCGCCGCCGGCTCGAGCCCGACCGGCGGTGCTTCGCGTTCTTCCATCCGGTGCTGCCCGACGAGCCGCTCATCTTCGTCGAGATCGCGCTGCTGCCGGCGATGCCCGGCGCGATCGCGCCGCTGCTCGCCCGCGACGTCGCGCGCCCGGTCGACCCCTCGACGTTCAAGGTCGCGGCGTTCTACTCGATCTCGAACTGCCAGCCGGGCCTGCGCGGCATCAACCTGGGCAACTTCCTGATCAAGCAGGTCGCCGAGCGGCTGCAGCGCGAGCACCCGCGGCTGAAGACGTTCTGCACGCTGTCGCCGATCCCGGGGTTCGCCGCCTGGCTGCAGAAGCTGCGGCCCGACGCGATCGGCGCGCCGCGGATGCGCGCGGCGAACCGGCGCGCGCTGCAGGACGCGCTCGCGGCGCTCCGCGAGCGGCACGGCGCGGACCTCGCCGGGCTGCTGCCGCACGGCGCCGGGGGCGTCGTGCAGCCGGCCGACGACGAGGCCGACCGGCAGGCGCTGTCGGCGCTGTGCGCGCACTACCTGGTGCACCGCACCGCGACCGACGCGCCCGACGCGGACCCGGTCGCCCGGTTCCACCTGAACAACGGCGCGCGGCTGCAGCGCATCAATGCCGCGGGCGACCTCTCGCGCAAGGGGTTGAGGCAGGCCTTCGGACTGATGGTCAACTACCTGTACGATCTCGACGAGATCGAGGCCAACCACGATGCGTTCGTCGGCGGCGGGGTCGCCGCGTCTCGCGCGGTGCTCGGCCTGATGTGAGCCGTTCGCATCCCAACGGAACGAGGAGACGACATGACCGGACCTTCCCACCCCGGGCCGCGCGGACGCGTGCGCCTGATCGCCGGCTCGCTCGGCGCCGCCGCGGTCGCGGGCCTGCCGGCGGCGGCGCGCGCGCAGGCGGCCGGCTGGCCGAACAAGCCGATCCGCCTGGTCGTGCCGTTCCCGCCCGGCGGCGGGACCGACGCGTTCGCGCGCCCGCTGTCGAAGGTCCTGACCGCGCAGCTCGGCCAGCCGATCGTGATCGACAACCGCGGCGGCGCCGGCGGCACGCTCGGCGCCGAGATCGCGGCGAAGTCGCCGCCCGACGGCTACACCTTCCTGGTGGGCGCGATCCACCACGCGATCGCCCCGAGCATGTACCCGAAGCTCGGGTACGACCTGCAGAAGGACCTGATGCCGGTGACCGTGCTGTCGTCGGTGCCGAACGTGCTCGTCGTCAATCCGCAGAGGGTGTCCGCGAAGACCTACGACGCGTTCTTCAAGGACCTGAAGGCGAACCCGGGCAAGCTGAACTACGGCTCCGCGGGCAACGGCACCTCGCACCACCTGACGGTCGAGCTGTACAAGACGATGACCCGGACCTTCCTCACCCACATCCCCTACCGGGGGGCCGGTCCGGCGCTGCAGGACCTGCTCGCGGGACAGGTCGACCTGATGTTCGACGGCCTGGGCAGCTCGATGCCGCACATCAAGGCCGGCAAGCTCGTGCCGCTCGCGGTGACCAGCGAGAAGCGCTCGTTCGCGCTGCCCGACGTGCCCACGCTCGCCGAGTCGGGCGTCAAGGGCTACGACGCGAAGACCTGGTACGCGATCTGGGCGCCCGCGGGCACCCCGCGCGAGATCGTCCAGAGGATGCAGCAGGAGATCGCGAAGGCGCTCGCCGGCAAGGAGCTCGCCGACATCTGGTCCTCGCTCGGCGCGGAGCCCGGCGGCCAGACGCCGGACCAGATGGCGAAGTTCGTCGACGCCGAGATCGCGAAGTGGGCCAAGGCGGTCAAGGACTCCGGCGCGAAGCTCGACTGACCTCCGATCCCCTCCGATGGCCACGACGATGAACGAGAACCTGTACGCGCGGATCGCCGCGCGTTTTCCGTCCGACCTCGACGCGTGCGCGATCGAGACCCACGACGGCCGGTACTGGACGTGGCGCGACCTCGATCGTGCGACCGGCCGCATCGCGAACCTGCTCGCGTCGCTGAAGCTGCCGGCCGGGTCGCGCGTCGCGGTGCAGGTCGACAAGTCGGTCGAGGCCCTGTGCCTGTACCTCGCGACCCTGCGCGCGGGCCACGTGTTCCTGCCGCTGAACTCGGCCTACCAGCAGGCGGAGATCGACTACTTCGTCGAGAACGCCGAGCCGGCGGTCGTCGTCTGCACGCCGGGCAACCGGGGGTGGATCGAGCCGATCGCGACCGCGCGCGGCGCCCGGCGCGTCTACACGCTCGCCGACGACGGGCGCGGCACGCTGCTGGAGGCGGCCGCGCCGATGAAGGACGCGTTCCGCACGGTCGCCCGCGGGGCGGACGACCTGGCCGCGATCCTCTACACCTCGGGCACCACCGGCCGCAGCAAGGGCGCGATGCTCTCGCACGGCAACCTGTCGTCGAACGCGAAGGTGCTGGACACCTACTGGCGCTGGCGGCGCGGCGACGTGCTGCTCCACGCGCTGCCGATCTTCCACGTCCACGGGCTGTTCGTCGCGTCGCACGGCGCGCTGATGTCCGGCAACCGGATGATCTGGCTGCCGAAGTTCGATCCGAAGGACGTCGTGCGGCGGATGTCGGGCGCGACGGTGTTCATGGGCGTGCCGACGATGTACGTGCGGCTGCTCGACGAGCCCTCGTTCACCGCCGAGGCCGCGCGCGGGATGCGCCTGTTCGTCTCGGGCTCGGCACCGCTGCTGACCGACACGTTCCGGCAGTTCGAGGCGCGCACCGGCCAGCGCATCCTCGAGCGCTACGGCATGAGCGAGACGATCATGCTCACCTCGAATCCGTACGACGGCAACCGCGTGGCCGGCACGGTCGGCCTGCCGCTGCCGGGCGTCGGCGTGCGCGTGGTCGACGACGCGGGCCGCGCGCTCGCGGCGCCCGAGATCGGCAACATCCAGGTCCGCGGCCCGAACGTGTTCTCCGGCTACTGGCGCATGCCCGAGAAGACGAAGGAGGAGTTCACCGACGACGGCTGGTTCCGCACCGGCGACGTCGGCCGGTGGGACGAGAACGGCTACCTGACGATCGTCGGTCGCAGCAAGGACCTGATCATCACCGGCGGCTACAACGTCTACCCGAAGGAGATCGAGTCCTACCTCGACGACATGGACGGCGTCGCCGAGTCGGCGGTGATCGGCGTGCCGCACCGCGACTTCGGCGAGGCGGTCACCGCCGTGGTGGTGCGCGCGCCGGGCGCGTCGCTCGACGAGGCCGCGATCATCGCGGCGCTGAAGTCGCGGATCGCCGGCTTCAAGGTGCCCAAGCGCGTGCACGTGGTCGACGAGCTGCCGCGCAACGCGATGGGCAAGGTGCAGAAGAACGAGCTGCGCAGGCGCTTCGCCGGCTGAGCGTCGCGCGGCGGGCGCTCAGCCGCGCAGCGCCCGCGACACCATGTACGCGGCCAGCGCGGCCAGCAGCCCCGCGAACACCTTCTTCAGCGTGGCGGTCGGCGTCCGGTGCGCGAGCCACGCGCCGAACGGGGCGGTGGTGACGCTCGCCGCCGAGATGCAGGCGAGCGCGGGCAGGTACACGTAGCCGACCGTGCCGGGCGGCAGCGGGACGTCCCGCCCGGCCCATGCATAGCCGATCGCACCGGCGAGCGCGATCGGGAACCCGCAGGCGGCGCTGCTCGCGACCGCGACGATCATCGGCACGTTGCGCCGCACGAGGAACGGCACGGTGATGAACGCGCCGCCGGCGCCGAGCAGCGCCGAGAGCGCGCCGATCGCGCCGCCCGCGGCGACCATGCCGGGCGTGCCCGGCAGCCCGCGCTCCGGCGACGGCGGGCGGCCGACGAGCATCTTCAGCGCCGACCAGGCGACGAACAGCCCGAAGAACGCGGCCAGCAGGCGGCCGGGCGCCGCGTGCGCGAGCTGCGCGCCGAGCAGCGATCCGGCGAGGATGCCCGGTGCCAGCGCGCGCACGACGTCCCATCGGACGGCCCCGCGGGCGTGGTGCGCGCGCACCGAGGACGCCGAGGTGAACACGATCGTGGTCAGCGAGGTCGCGATCGCGACCTTGACCACCTCGTCGTGGGGCACGCCGATCCGGTCGAGCACCATCGACATGAAGGGCACCATCAGCATGCCGCCGCCGATGCCGAGCAGGCCGGCCGCGACGCCGGTGAACGCGCCCAGCACGAGGAGCGCGCCGACGATGGACGGGGTCATGGGGCCGGCGGATCGGCCGTCAGCGGGCGGGACGGTCGGCCTTGCGCGCGCCGCCCAGCAGGCGACCGACGAACGCCCATTGCTCGGCCGTCACCGGCGTGATCGACAGGCGGTTGCCGCGCCGGAGCACCTGCATGCCGGCGAGCTGCGGGTGCTCGCGCAGCGCCGACGGCGCGAGGAACGCGGTGCGCCGGATCGCGCGGACGTCGACCAGGATCCAGCGCGGCGACTCGGGCGTCGCGGCCGCATCGAAGTACGGGGACGCCGGGTCGAACTGCGTCGGATCGGGGTAGGGCGCCGACGCGACCTCGGCGAGCCCCGCGATCCCGGGCGGCTCGCAGCCCGAGTGCCAGAACAGCACCCCGTCGCCGGGCCGCATCGCGTCGCGCATGAAGTTGCGCGCCTGGTAGTTGCGCACGCCGACCCACGGGACGGTCCGGTCCGGCGCGGCGAGCGCGTCGTCGATCGAGCACTCGTCCGGCTCGGACTTCATCAGCCAGAAGCGCCGTGCGGCGCGCGTGGTCATCGCGCGCCGCCGTGAATGAGGGACCCCGCCTGTGCCGGTCGGCCGGCATCCTGAACCGTGAAGTTCAGGGCGGCCGCGAGTGGCATCACATCAGGTTCGTCCGACGGAGGGACGATCGCAACAGTGACGCACAACATTGACCCGCGACCTGGATGCTTTCGCATTGGTTCAAGGAATGTATGGCCTTAGCGAACACCGCAGGGTCGGCACGATTGTACTGTGCCCGAGGGGTCGCCGAAAGCGCGGCCGACGGCCGGCGCGCCACACGGTGCCGAAGGACTACGACGGAGGTCCGAGGACGGCGCGCGCACCGCGTCGATCAGAACAGCGACTCCTGGCGACGCAGCTCGGCATCGAGCTCGTGCGTCATCGACCGGATGCGCCGCGTGGCCTCGACCGAGGGCGCGGCCTCGGCGGCCTCGCGCGAGCCGAGCAGGTCGTGCGCGAGCTGCAGCGCCGCCATGACCGCGATCCGATCCACGCCGGACACGCGGCCGGCGTCCCGGATCGAGCGCATCTTCTCGTCCACGACGCGGACCGCGTCGAGCAGTCGCGCCTTCTCGTCGGGGGGAACGGCGAGCCGGTAGTCGCGATCGAGGATCCGGACGTCGATCTGCTCCATGTCAGTGGGCGGCATCGCGCAGGTCCTCGCCGAAGGCCGGCAGCCGGGACAGGGCCGCCTCGACCCGGGTGCGCGCCTCGACCATCCGACGCTCGAGGCGTTGCCGCGCCTCGCGGGATTCGGCCAGCTCGGCCTGGAGCCGGCGGTTCTCGTCGGCGAGCCGACGGGACCCCTGGAGCAGGCGCTCGATGCGTTCCTGCAGCGCCTGCAGATCGTCTTCCATGGCGCGGATGGTAGGCACTCGCCCCCCCAGGGTCAAGCCGACGGCCGAGCCCGGGGCGGCGACGGGCGGCCGGTTCGGATCGGGTACGATCGCCGGATGCGAGGGGGTCCGCTGCATCGTGGAACGCGCCTCCGGACGGCGTGGCGACGGATGCGCTCGCTGGTGGCCGGCGGGCTGGTCGCGTTCGCCTCGGCGGGGCTGTCCGCGCAGGGCGGGCCGCCCGCGCCGGCGCCGCAGGCGTCGTCCGGTCCGGCGTCCGCGACGGCACCGCAGCCCGTCGCGCGCGTCGGCGCGCAGCGGGTCGACGCGGTCGAGGTCGAGCTGGTCGCGGATCGCACGTCGGTCGCGCCGGGCGGGCGGATCGAGCTGGGCCTGCGCCTGCGGCACGACCCGCACTGGCACACCTACTGGCGCAACCCCGGCGATTCGGGGCTGGCGACGCAGATCGAGCCGACGGGCCCTCAGGGCTCGCGCTTCGGCCCGCTGCGCTGGCCCGCGCCCCAGCGCATCTGGGTCGGGCCGCTCGCGAACTACGGCTACGAGGGCGAGCTGGTCCTGCCGTTCGCGGTCGACGTGCCCGCGGCGCTCGCGGGTCCGCGGGCCCGGTTCGAGGCGAACGCGCAGTGGCTGGTGTGCAAGGACGTCTGCATCCCCGGCGAAGCGCGGGTCGCGATCGAGCTGCCGGTGGCGGCCGACGGCGCGCGGTCGAGCGCCGCACCGCTGTTCGACGCGGCCGCGCGCCGCACGCCCGACGCGTCCGCGCCGCTCCCGGGCGCCGCGCATCGCGAGGGCGCGACGCTGTCGCTGGTGTTCGCGACCCCGCCCGGCGCGGCGGCGCTCGCGCGCGCCGAGTTCTTCCCGTACGACGAGGGCTGGCTCGCCGCGCCGGCCCCGCAGTCGCTGTCGCGCACCGCCGCGGGCTGGCGGATGGACCTCGCGCTCGCCGACGGCGCGAAGCCGCCCGAGCGCGTCGCCGGCCTGCTGTGGGTCGACGAGCGGCCGATCGAGCTGCACGCGGCGCTCGCGGACGGGCCCGCGCCGTCGGGCACGCCGGTCTCGGTCGCCGCGCAGCCGGCGGGGCAGTCGAAGCCCGGCGGCGGGTTGCTCGGCGCGCTGGGTCGCACGACGCCGGGCGCGGGCGCCGTGCCGGGCGCACCGGCACCGGGGGGGCCGGCCGCCGCGGTCGGCGGCGCGACCGGCGCCGGGTCCGGCAGCGGGTCCGGCAGCGGGTCCGGCAGCGGGTCCGACGCGAGCCTGCTGCTCGCGCTGGTCTTCGGCGTGCTCGGCGGCGCGATCCTGAACCTGATGCCCTGCGTGTTCCCCGTCATCGGCCTGAAGGTGCTCGGCTTCGCCGAGGCGGCCGCCGACGAGCGCGGCGCGGCCCGTGCGATGCGCATCGGCGCGGCCGCCTTCGCCGCGGGCGTGCTGGTCTCGTTCTGGCTGCTCGCGGGGCTGATGCTCGGCCTGCGCGCGGCGGGCGAGTCGGTCGGCTGGGGCTTCCAGCTGCAGTCGCCGGGCTTCGTCGCCGCGATGGCGCTGCTGTTCGTCGCGGTCGGGCTCAACTTCTCGGGCGTGTTCGAGTTCGGCGTCGCGCTGACGCGGCTCGGCGGAGTCGGCGGCGCCTCGCCCTGGGGCGCGTTCGGCGCCGGCGTGCTCGCGGTCCTGGTCGCCACGCCGTGCACCGCGCCGTTCATGGGCTCGGCGCTCGGCTTCACGCTGTCGCAGCCGCCCGCGTGGACGATGGCGGTCTTCACCGCGATCGGGCTCGGGATGGCGCTGCCGTACGTCCTGCTCGGCGCGTTCCCGGCCTGGGTGCGGCGCCTGCCGCGGCCGGGCCGCTGGATGCAGACGCTCCGGCAGGTCCTCGCGTTCCCGATGTACGCGACCGCGGCCTGGCTCGCGTGGGTGCTCGTGCAGCAGGCCGGCGCCGACGCGCTGCTGCGCCTGCTGCTCGCCGCGGTCGTGCTCGCCGCGGCCGCCTGGGCGTGGGGGCTGTGGGCGAACGGCGCGCCCCGGCGGCTCGGCCTGGCGTCGGCCGCGCTCGGCGCGGCCGCGATCTCGCTCGCGGCGCTGCTCGCGCCGGTGCTCGACGCGGTGCCGGGCGCGGGTGCTGCGGCGGGTTCGCCCGCGCCGGCCGCACGCGGCGCCGGGCTCGCCTGGGAGCCGTGGTCCGACGCGCGCGTCGACGCCGCGCTGGGCGAGGGCCGGCCGGTGTTCGTCGACTTCACCGCCGCGTGGTGCGTCAGCTGCCAGGCGAACAAGAAGCTCGTGCTCGAGCGCGACGCGGTGGTCGAGGCGATGCGCGCGCGCGGCGTGGTCACGCTGCGCGCCGACTGGACGCAGCGCGATCCCGCGATCACGGCCGCGCTCGCGCGACACGGCCGCAACGGCGTGCCGCTCTACCTGGTGTTCCGGCCCGGCGCGCGCGATCCCGCGGTGCTGCCCGAGCTGCTCACGGTCGCCACGGTCGTCGACGCGTTGCGCTGAGGCGCCTCGTGCGCGTCGCTCGCCGAGTCGGGCGGGGACGGGCGACCGCTTCGTCGCTAGAATGTCGGGGTCGGCCGCGCATCCTCGCGCGGCCCGCAGCACCGCACACGAACGGAGCGCCACCCGACATGCCAGTGATCGCAGTCGTCAATCCGAAAGGGGGCGTGGGCAAGACCACGCTGGCCACCAACATCGCCGGCTACTACGCTGCCGGCCGCACGCCGGTGATGCTCGGCGACATCGACCGCCAGGCCTCGGCCCGCGCGTGGCTCGACCTGCGTCCGGACGCCGCGGCGCCGATCCGCACCTGGGACGTCCGCGGCTCGCTCGCGCGCCCGCCGCAGGGCGTGACCCACGTGGTGCTCGACACGCCGGCGCAGATCGACCCGAGGAAGCTCGCCGACGTCGTGCGCATCGCCGACAAGGTCGTGGTGCCGCTGCAGCCCTCGATGTTCGACATCCTCGCGACCGGCGAGTTCCTGAAGGACCTGAAGCGCCAGTACGGCAGCACGAAGCGGTTCAACGACAAGGTCGCGGTCGTCGGCATGCGCCTCGACCCCCGCACGCACGCGGCGCAGGAGCTCGGCCGATTCGTGACCCAGCTCGGCGTGCCGGTCGCCGGCTACCTGCGCGACACGCAGAACTACGTGCAGCTCGCCGCGCACGGGCTGTCGCTGTTCGACGTGCCCGAGCAGCGCGTCGAGGCCGACCGCGCGACCTGGGCGTCGCTGCTGGGCTGGCTGAACACGCACTGAGCCCGGTGCCTCGGGTCGCGCCGGGCGCGGGGCTCGCGGCGGCGCTGCCCGCCGCGCCGACGCCGCACGCGCGGATCACCGTCCGCGTCGTCGACGACGCGTCCGAGCGGCTGCTGGTCCGCCGCTCGATCGTCCATCCCGTCGAACTCGCGCGCGACCGCGGCGCGATGGTCACCGCGTGGCGACGCGGCGGCGTCGGGTACTGCGCGACCGCGGACCTGTCCCGCGACGGCCTGCGCGCCGCGGCCGAGGTCGCCGACGGCTGGGCCGCGCGGGTCGAGCGCCACGGGGTGTTCGACGGACTGGACCTGCGCACGCTGCTCGATCCGACCCCGCTCGCCGCCGCGCCCGACGCGCTCGGCGAGCCGCTGCCGTCTCGTGCCGACCTGCTCGGTCTGCTGCGCGCCGAGTCGGACGCGATGCAGATCGGAAGAGCACACGTCTGAACTCCAGTCACATGCCTGTATCTC
>ENA-UOYA01002864-UOYA01002864.1-activated-sludge-metagenome-genome-assembly--contig:-NODE-2864-length-16053-cov-6.532692_pt1 | contig 16053 bp, 13 predicted proteins | sample MGYA00238163_ERZ764804 | MGnify/ENA primary metagenome ERZ764804 (study PRJEB28919, sample SAMN05720223) | activated sludge metagenome | isolation source: Anaerobic digester | place: Hong Kong...
TGGGTCGGGGCTTCTTATTGGGAATGCTTCCAAACAGGAAATTGGAGATAAAGACGTGGTTGCCGGTATGCTCATTGCCATCAAAGCCTTTGTGGAAGATGCTTTCAGCAAACAACACGAATCGTTGGCTACTATACAATATGAAAGTTTTACCCTAATGGTTCAGAACTATCAAACCATGACTATTGCCTTTGCGGTGAATGGAGTGATTAATGCCGATTTCAAGCAAAGTATTCAGGAACAATCCGATGATTATATCAGTCAGTACACGGCAAAAGTTCATACAGCTGATATAAATTCGGAATTGCAACAATCAATCAGTAAAAGTTTGGCCCAATTTTTTCTAAGTAGCTAGATTTATAATTAGATTGCGCAACAATTATGCAGGAGGTTAACAAAAAGGTGCTTTTATTAGGTCGTTTAGGTGTAGGTAAAACTTCCTTAGTTAATCGCTTTGTACACAACCGTTTTTCCGATACTTACTTCTCTACTATTGGCGTACGTATAGAAAAAAAACAGGTGGTGCTTACGGATGTGAATATGAACCTAGTTATCTGGGATATTGCCGGGGAGAGTAGCCAGCGAAACACACCACAGTCTTATTTCTTAGGTGCACATGGGATTATTTATCTTTTCGATATTACTGTAGCTACTACTTACGAAAATATTGAAGAAGAAATTGCTTTCGTGAAGCAAAAATTAGCTGGTGTACCTTTTGTAATTGTAGCTAACAAAACCGATTTATTAGGTCCAGGTGAGTTAGAATTATTGGTGAAAAATATGAAGGTAAAACCCGATATGACTTGTAGTGCCAAAAACAACATCAACGTTGAACCAGTATTCGTTGAATTGTGTAAATTGATGCTCCTTAATTCTTAGTTTCCTTTTCAAACTAGTAACTAACATTTTTTTTGTAATCTATTGATTGTGAATGTTTTCCAATTTATGTTTTTGTGGAAACAGTGTGGATATGGGTTTGGAAATAAAAGCAATAATGCATGCTTCAAAATCCAAAAAATGCCCCAATTTTGTAGCGAATTAAAAATGAAAAATGGCTGATCCGATAGAGAATATTAAGCGTAGAGTTGAGTACCAAAACAAGAAATCATCCATTAGTGCAGATGCGTCTTTATTGGAGTTCGGGAAATTGCCGCCACAAGCTAAAGAGTTGGAGGAGGCAGTTTTAGGGGCATTGATGATTGAGAAAAATGCCATGGACGAAGTGGCGGAAATCCTCAAAGAAGAGAGTTTTTATGTAGAGGCGCACCAATATATTTTCAGGGCTATCAAGCAGTTGTTTGTCAATCAGAATCCGATTGATATGCTCACTGTGGTGGAGCGATTGAAGCAAAACGGAGATTTAGAGAAAGTGGGCGGACCATACATGATTGCCCAGTTGACCAATAAAGTGGCTTCAGCAGCAAACGTAGAATATCACTCGCGTATCATTGCTCAAAAGTACGTGCAACGTATGCTGATTTCTACTTCTTCGGATGTGATAAAAGAAGCTTACGAAGATACTACAGATGTGTTTGAATTGCTTGATAAAGCCGAGACAAACATCATGAATATCTCGGAAAATAACATCAAAAAATCGAGTGAGGATATCGCATCTATCATCAAAAAGGAATTGGATGAAATCAATATCCGTATGCACTCAGATGAACATTTGAATGGCGTACGTTCCGGATTTACAGGCTTGGATGCGCTTACGGGTGGCTGGCAAAAATCGGATTTGATTATTGTGGCGGCTCGTCCGGGTATGGGTAAAACCGCATTTACCTTGGCTTTGGCGCGAAACAGTGCCGTGGATGCCAAGAAAGGTGTGGCCATTTTCTCGCTAGAGATGTCGAGTGGACAGTTAGTACAGCGTATGATTTCCATGGAAACGGAGATTTCTTCCGATAAAATCAGACGAGGTAATTTGGAGCAATACGAGTTGATGCAATTGACGTCTAAAATTGACGGCTTGAAAGATGCTCCGATTTTTATTGACGATACGCCAAGTATCAATATTTTCGAATTGCGTTCGAAGTGCCGTAAACTCAAGCAAAAACACGATATTCAGCTTATCATCATCGATTATTTGCAGTTGATGAGCGGTTCACACGATGGCAAAGGCGGGGGAAACCGTGAACAGGAGATTAGCCAGATTTCCCGTGCATTGAAGGGCTTAGCGAAAGAGTTGAATGTACCTATTATTGCGCTTTCGCAGTTGAGTCGTGCTACGGAAACACGGGGTGGCGATAAGAAACCATTGCTTTCCGATTTACGGGAATCGGGTGCCATTGAACAAGATGCAGATATCGTTATCTTCTTGTATCGTGCTGAGTATTACAAAATCTTGACCGATGAAAGCGGTAACAGCACCTTGAATACGGCTGAGATTATTGTGGCAAAACATAGAAATGGCCCGCTCGATACCGTGAAAGCCAAGTTTATTGGGCGTTACGCCAAGTTTGCCGATTTCGATGAGTTCGGTAAAGAAGATACATTTGAAGCCAATCAAGGCGACAATAAGAGCATCTATAAAAAGTTCAGCTCGAAAGCCAATGATGATGTGGATGTGGAACGCAAACATCGTCCGGAAGAATTCGACACCGAATTACCGCCATTCTAAATTTACTTAAATCGCGGGTGAAACTGCTGCAATGTACTTCTGAGGAAGTCTTTATCTAAGTGGGTATAGATTTCAGTGGTTGTAATCGATACATGCCCAAGCATTTCTTGCACTGCTCTTAAATCGGCTCCTCCTTCTATTAAGTGTGTGGCAAAGGAGTGTCGAAAGGTATGCGGAGAAATGGTTTTCTTGATTCCTGCTTGTATAGCATATTTCTTAATGGTTAGGAAAATCATCACCCTACTGATGCGTTTTCCGCGAGAAGTAATGAATAAAAAGTCTTCTTCGCCTTTCACTACATTGTAGTGGTTACGGATCGTATCGCGAAAAAGCACAAGGTATTTCTTAGCTTCTGAACCAATAGGGGTAAGCCTTTCCTTGTTCCCTTTTCCTCGAACTAAAATAAAATCACTATCGAGATGTAGGTTTGAGATTTGTAAGTTCACCGCTTCGCTCACCCGTAAGCCACATCCATACAGCACTTCAATAATAGCCCGATTACGTTGTCCTTCAGGCGTACTCATATCAATGGCATTCAACAATAGATTGATTTCAGCAACCGAAAGCGTGTCGGGCAGTTTCCGCTTGAGTTTCGGCCCTTGCAGTAAATCGGCCGGATTAGCGGAAATAACATCTTCCAACAACAAATACTTGAAGAAGCTTTTTAAACCAGAGATAATTCTAGCCTGACTTTGCTCTTCTAATCCCAGTTCATTGATCCAAATAATAAACTGCTCTAAATCCTTGAGGGAAACGGCTGTTACACTCTTTTTGGGATCGTGAATATCGAAATATTGAACCAGTTTGTGGACATCCCTTAGATACGCTTCAATGGAGTGCGGGGAAAGTGATTTCTCTAATTGCAAAAAGGATCGGAATCCTTGGATGTAAACATTCCACATATTATGCTAATGTAGCAAAGTACTGCTTCACGTTGTCTTCGATACGCTGTGTAATATTATTGGTGTTAGCCGGAACAAAAGTTTTGCCGGTTACGCGTTCATACAATTCAATATAACGTGCTGTAATTACATTTACAAATTCATCCGGCATAAACGGCATTTGTTGATTGTCTTTTCCCTGAAAGCCTTGTTCCATCAACCATTCACGCACAAACTCTTTCGATAATTGTTGTTGCGGTTCACCTTTGGCCTGACGATCGGCATAGCCTTCTGCATAAAAATAGCGCGAAGAATCAGGCGTATGAATTTCATCAATCAAATACACTTCGTTGTTATGTATACCGAATTCGTATTTCGTATCCACTAGTATTAATCCTTGTTTCAAGGCCATTTCAGTACCGCGGGCAAACAAACCTAATGCGTATTTTTCAAGCGTAGCCCATGTTTCAGGCGAAACGATATTGCGTTTTAAAATCTCTTCTTTTGAAATATCCTCATCGTGCCCTTCTTCCGCCTTTGTGGCAGGTGTAATAATCGGTGTTGGGAATTTATCGTTTTCTTTCATGCCTTCGGGTAAAACAACCCCACAAAGGATGCGTTTGCCGGCTTTGTATTCACGTGCTGCATGTCCGGCCAAATACCCACGAACCACCATTTCTAGTCGAATCGGCTCACATTTAATACCCACTGAAACGTTAGGATCAGGCGTGGCTTCCAACCAATTCGGACAAATATCTTTTGTAGCGGCTAAGAAGTATGCTGCAATTTGATTCAACACCTGACCTTTGCACGGAATAGGCTTTGGTAAAATATGATCGAAAGCCGAAATTCTATCGGATGCTATAGACACTAATTTATCTTTCACGAAATAAACATCTCTAACTTTTCCGTTGTAAATGCCTTGTTGTCCGGGAAATTGAAAATGGGTGTCGCGAATAGATTGCATAGTGTTGTTTTAGCGTGTGAAGTTTCGGCAGCGAAAAATAAAAAAGGCTATCAAATTTTGATAGCCTTTTCCAATATTGTTGGTAAAAATATTATTGTTCAATAGCTTGACGCTTCTCAGTAATACGAGATGCTTTACCTGTACGATCTCTTTGGTAGTACAATTTAGCTCTTCTTACACGTCCAACTTTGTTCACGATAATTTCGTCAACAAAAGGGGATAACAATGGGAAAACACGCTCTACACCAACACCGTTAGCCATTTTACGAACTGTAAATGTTTTAGTAGTTCCTTGTCCGTTCAATTGGATTACATCTCCACGGAACTCTTGGATACGCTCTTTGTTACCCTCTGAAATTTTATAAGAAACGGTGATATTATCTCCCGGGCGGAAAGATGGATGTTTGCTCTCCGGATTTAACGTCTTGTTTACTAGTGCAATTGTAGGATTCATATTATTTTGTTGTATTCGTTTTTATAATTGAGTTTGCAAAAATAGATTTTTTTCTTAAAATACAAACTATTCTTCGAGTAAATCGGGTCTTCGGGTTTTGGTGCGCTCCAAGGCTTGATTATACCGCCAGTCGGCAATATTCTTGTCGTGGCCGGAAAGTAGTATTTCCGGTACTTTTAAGCCTTTAAACTCCTCTGGTCTAGTAAAAACGGGTGGTGCCAACAAATTATCTTGGAAAGAGTCTGTTAATGCTGAGGTTTCATCGCTTAATACCCCGGGAATGAGCCTTCCTACTGTATCCACTAAAACTGCAGCTCCTAATTCCCCTCCACTGAGCACATAATCGCCAATGGAAATCTCTTGGGTTACGTACAATTGCCGAATGCGTTCGTCAATGCCCTTGTAATGGCCACAGATAATCATCAGGTTATTCTTCAAGCTCAGACTGTTCGACATTTTCTGATTCAGCGTATTCCCGTCCGGAGTCATATAAATCACCTCATCGTAAGTTCGTTCCGATTTTAACTGTTCAATGCAAAGCGATAACGGTTCACACATCATCACCATTCCTGCACCACCACCGTATTGGTAATCGTCTACCTGCTTACTTTTGAACGGAGAGAATGTACGCAGATTTACCACATTTACCTCCAAGATGCCCTTTGTTTGAGCACGCTTCAAAATAGAGTGGGAGAGTGGACTCTCCAATAACTCGGGTAAAACAGTGATAATATCAATACGCATGCTCAAGAACCAATTATGGCCGACAAAGGTAGTAATATGTTTGAAATGGAACGTATTGGTCAGCATGGATGGTGCGCTGCAATGGCTTGCAATATTCCAATGTCGTATTGTTCCGAACAAATATTTTGCTAGTATTGTGCATTATTAAACCTTAAACCCTTTATTATGAAAAGAATCTTATTTCTAGCGACAATTATCGCCTTAGTTTCCACTCCAGGTTGTAAAAAAAGCACTTCAACCGCCACTTGCGGAAATGGAACATTTAACTGTACCATCAATGGTGTTTCTTTTGCTGCTGCTTCCACCAACGAAAGTACATTGTTGAAATCTTCATACGGTGGTACCCCTGTTAAACGCATGGATATTCGAGCTAAAGCTGCAGATGGTAAGTATATCATTTTAACTATTACGAATTTGCAGAATGCCGGTTCCGGTGATGGTGTTGTGCTAAAGGATTATTTTGCAGATGTAACGAAAAACTACAGTAATGCTGCCGGATACGAAGGGGCATTAACTACCTATACTCAAGGTTCCACGACTACACTGGGACAATCGAGTGTTGCAGGTGGAAGTTCTAATTACAAAATTACCATTACATCATGTGATGAGACCGCACATACTGTAGCAGGTACATTTAATATGGATTTGGATGATTATACCGGTAACGGAAACAGCTATGCAGTGAGCGGATCATTCTCCAACGTTTGCTACACGGTAAGATAAATTGTATAACTTTTATGAATAGGGTGTCGGTATGGTTCATGCCGACACTTTTTTATTTAGGATAGTTTTTGGACTACCTCTATATATGTTTTATTAATCCAATCTACATTAATTCTGTTTTGCTGGGAATAACATTTTAACTTTATTTCAAGTGCGCAGTGGTGAGGAGCTGAGTATAAATTGCTACTTGAGCAGTATCTTTTTTTGATTCCCAATACGCTAACATTCTCTTAAAATGAGCACTTGGAGTGGTTTCTAAATTCCATGCCATTTTTTCCAGGCAATCGGGACAAAGAAATTGAGGTGTTATGTCTGTCTCACCAAGTCCGTTTGAGCCGTTCATGATACATGGATATCGTACACAATGTTTTAGGCAGAACATATGTCCAATTTCGTGTGTTGCAATTTTGCAAGTACGTTCTAAACAAAGACGATACAGCAGGGTATCGTTATCCGGATAACCTAATCTTCGCATACTCCAAACGCCAACACGTTCATAGAATGACGCCAACCCAAATACATAATTCCACGATTCTGATGGAAAAAGGTCTTCACTGGTGAGTGCAATCAAAACGGCAGCATCGCTATACTCGTTAATGCTTAAATAGGAATCAATAAAATAGCCAGTTTTGTATTGTGTAATACCAATATCTCTTTTCATTGAATCAGGAACATCAGGCATTTTTCGAACAGGGAGTTGTACGACATTCATTCCATAAATAGCTTCTACAAAATGACATGTTTCTGTTACAATTTCTTTTTGCTTTTCTGTAAATGAACCAAGTGGTAAAATGTAGATTTTATCGTGTTTTGGGGTAAGGGAAAATGGATCGCGAATGATATAATTGCCAAAGGGTTCATACGTTTCGTTCTTATGTATTGTTCGCCACGAAAATTCCGGTGGTTTGCCATGCAATTTGTAAAACTTACGAACTGGTTCTACTTCAAGATATATTTTTAGCGCAGGAAAGAAGTAAATGCAAAGTCCTATAAACAGCAATAAAGCTCCGGATAGAGCGAATCTCAATAAACGTTTTCGAGTGAATAGTGTCCCCATTTTTTTCTTCAATCCATGTGTTCATAGATTAAACTCAAAAGAGGGATTTTTAGTATATTGTTATAACTATTATCGCTGAATGTACTGTGGTTACTTCGTTTTACTCAATGCTTCTTCCAATACTTTAATGCGTTCTAACAACTCCGGAATGCGTTTAATATGCGCTAATTGTTTGTAGTGCTCACGGAAATCTGTGGCCGGTGAACCGGAAACTGATTTATTTTTGCCAATCGATTTAGAAATGCCCGATTGTGCATTGATTTTCACCCCATCATCAATTTTAATATGGCCTACAATGCCTACTTGTCCGCCAATCAACACATGTTTCCCAATTTTTGTACTACCCGAAACACCCGTCTGTGCTGCAATTGCACTATGTTCTCCAATTTCAACATTATGTGCTATATGAACGAGGTTGTCTAGTTTCACTCCTTTATGAATAATAGTAGTGCCAAGCGTTGCGCGGTCAATCACAGTGTTGGCGCCAATTTCCACATCATCTTCCAACACAACAATTCCGGTTTGAGGTACTTTCTGAAACCCATTTTCGGTTGGAATAAAACCAAAGCCATCGCCCCCAATTACTGCACCGGCATGGATAATACAGTTTGCGCCAATAATGCATCCATCGTATATTTTCACTCCGGCATGAATCACCGTGTTATCGCCAAGAGTTACATTTTCGCCAATAAAACAGTTGGGGTAAATCGATACATTTTTTCCAATGCGAACATTTTTGTCGAGATACGAGAACGCTCCTAAATAGAACCCTTCGCCATAAGTGGATGCATTGCCAATAAAGGTTTGTGGCTCGATGCCTGTTTTTTTATTGCCGGCTTGAATGAATTGCTGATACACACTTAATAATTTCGCAAAAGCAGCCTGCGGATTGTCTACACGAATAATGGATTTAATCTTCGAATTGTTGACTTGTAAATCTTTTCGAATCAATAAAACACCCGCTGTAGCAGTGTTTGCGTAATGTTCGTATTTCGGATTGGCAATAAAACAAAGCGAATCTTCATCGCCTTCTTCAATTTTGGACAGTTTACATACTTTATGGTTGATATCGCCTTCCGGAACTCCTTCTAAAAGGCTTGCAATTTCAGCAGATTTGAATGATGGAATCATATGTTGGTATATGGTCGCAAAGCTTTAATTAATGGGATAGTGTTTTCTCTTTCGGGAAACACAAATAGTATTTCACCACAGGTTTGGTTAACACCGATAAATTCAATTGGTCGGAAACTTGCGCTATATCTTCTAATTTGCCGTTTCTAGTCCAAATTAAAATGCCGTTTTCCGATGGATTGTAGACATGATTAGTGGTTGAATCCGTTAACACCAAGAAGGCGGCATCTTTCTTACTCACTTTAAATTTCTTCGATACTTCTTTGGTGATGGCTTCAATTTCTTTATGCGAAAAGGCTTTTTCGCGCATTTCTACTTTGAACAATTTTCGATCTAAAATGGCATTGGCCAATAAGCTCAGAATCCTGTCGTCATGGCTTCTCCAAGCTTTAAGTCCGCAGATAATGTCGTTGTCATCGAGCATGGAATAGTTTTTTAATACCGTTTCCGATTTAGAAAATGCTGCTACGTTAACGTCATTCACCAAGAAATATTGTAAAGCATCGGAAGCCGGTACTTTTACGCCTTCCCGAATCAAATCTTTTGCGCGTTCAATGGCTTTAATCATCATCTGCTCCACACACAAAACGGTTTTGTGGAGGTAGACTTGCCAATACATCAATCTACGCGCAATCAGGAAGTTTTCGATAGAATAAATGCCCTTTTCGTCAATCACCAATTGATCGTCTTTCACGTTAAACATCTCAATAATGCGGTCGTAGGCAATTACGCCTTCATTCACACCGGTGAAAAAACTGTCGCGCGTAAGGTAATCTAAGCGGTCTACATCCAATTGGGATGAAACCAATTGATGTAAAAACTGTTTCGGATAGGTGCCTTCAAAAATATCAATGGCCATTTTCAATTTGCCTTTGAATTGTTTGTTCAATTCCTTCATGTAAATCTTCGACACCGATTCGTGCGATACCTTTGGAATCAAGATATGTTCTAGGGTATGGGAAAACGGACCGTGACCAATATCATGCAACAAAATGGCGATTGAAGCGCTGAGTTCCTCTTGTTCTGTAATCTTAACCCCCTTTATTTTCAGAATGTTTAGGGCTTTTCGCATTAAATGGAATGCACCCAACGCGTGATGAAATCGCGTGTGTAATGCACCTGGATAAACATAATCGCTAAATCCTAATTGCTTGATTCTGCGCAAGCGTTGAAAATAGGGGTGTTCAATGATATCAAAAATCAACTCGTGCGGTATGGTAATGAAACCATGTACAGGGTCATTGAAAATTTTTCGTTTATTGAGTTGAGTTTTCAAAATATGTTAAACTAGCTATGCTTTACAGATTAAAAATTGATATTTTACGTTAGCAAGTTAAAATAAAAAATATGACTAAAACAACGATTTTATGGGCTGATGACGAGATTGATTTATTGAAGCCGCAGGTGATGTTCTTGAAAGAGAAGGGTTATGAAGTGATTACGGTTTCAAATGGGAAAGATGCTATTGCAAAATTCAGCAGCGAAAAAATCGATGTAGTGCTTTTAGATGAATCTATGCCCGGCCTATCAGGGCTTCAAACCCTTACACTCATTAAGGAAGTAAACCAACACGTTCCGGTAGTGATGATTACCAAAAACGAAGAGGATAACTTGATGGAGGAAGCCATCGGCTCTCAAATTGCCGATTATTTGATTAAACCGGTAAAGCCACAACAAATTTTATCGGCTCTCAAAAAGATTTTGAATAAAACCGATTTGGTGAGTGAAAAGACGGTAAGTGACTACCGAAGCAAGTTTCAGGAGTTGTTTATGCGGATTCAAGATAAACAAGATCAGAAAGGTTGGTCGGAATTATACAAAGATTTGATTTATTGGGAAGGTGAGTTGAGCCGCGCGAACACGAAAGAAATGCAAGAGGTATTCGATATGCAGAAGAACGAAGCGAATACTGAATTCAATAAGTTCATTATTAAAAACTACAAGAGTTGGTTTACGGCAGAAGGCATGAAGGATGCACCTTTGATGTCGCACAACGTGTTGCGCAATAAGCTACCGAAGTTGTTGAAAGAGAACAAGCCAACCTTCGTGATTTTGATTGATAATTTGCGCTTCGATCAATGGCGTGCTATACAATCGTTTTTCTTGAACCAGTTTAGAGTGGATGAAGAAGATACGTTTATGTCGATTTTGCCTACAGCTACACAATACAGCAGAAACGCCATTTTTGCAGGGATGACGCCTTTGCAAATCCAAAAACAATTTCCGGATAAATGGTTGAACGATGATGATGAAGGCGGCAAAAATATGTATGAAGAATTCTTTTTGGAAAACTTCTTGAAACGCACGTTTTCAGAGCCTATTAAGCATCAGTATGTAAAAGTAACTACGCATAAGGCAGGGCAGGAGTTGGAAGAGAATATTCTCAACTACATGAACAATAAGCTTACCGTTATTGTCTATAATTTCGTGGATATGCTTTCGCATGCCAGAACGGAAATGGAAGTGTTGAAAGAGTTAGCGAATGATGAAGCTGCTTACCGATCTTTGGCTGTGTCATGGTTTGAGCATTCACCATTACAAAATGCAATCAAAAAATTGGCTGGGAAAGACATTAATGTGTTGTTACTTACCGATCACGGTTCTGTGCGGGTGAAAGATCCATCGAAGTGTGTGGGCGACCGACAAACAAGCACCAACATTCGTTACAAAGTAGGCAAGAACCTTAATTTCGAAGAGAAAGATGTTTTGGCGATTCGCAATCCGGAAGAGATTCAACTGCCAAAATCAAATTTGAGTTCTACCTATATTTTTGCTAAAGAAGATAAGTATTTAATCTATCCGAATAACTATAGTCATTTCGTACAATTCTTTAAAAATACATTCCAGCATGGAGGTATTTCCATGGAAGAAATGATTATTCCTGTGGTGACTATGTCGAGCAAATAAAATGGCTGATTCGATTTCTATTTTAACCACCGGTGATGGTTCCCAAACCCTGTTTTCACAGCAGTTTGACGAAATTTATCATTCTCGGAATGGAGCCTTAACCGAGTCGCAACACGTGTTTGTGCAACATGGTTTAATGAATGTCAACAAGCCGTTCATTAAAGTGTTTGAAGTTGGTTTCGGTACAGGGTTGAATGCCTTATTGTGTGCGCATTATGCACAACAGAATGGAATAAAAGTTGAATACACCGGGGTAGAATTGTATCCTGTTGAAGATACTATAGCCAACCAATTGAGTTATCATGAGGCGTTGATTGACTGTCCAATTGAAACTGCCGTATTACATAAAGCGCCTTGGAGTGAACGCGTTGCTATAACACCTAACTTTACGTTACTGAAAATCCAACAAAGTTTTGTTGATGTTCAACTCTTTGAAATCTATGATGTGATTTTCTTTGATGCCTTTGCACCCGAGAAACAGCCGGAGTTGTGGGACTTGTCGGTTTTTCAAAAATGTTTTTCCATGTTAAGGGAGGGAGGAGTATTAACTACCTATTGTGCTAAAGGCTATGTGAAACGAAATATGCAGGAAGCCGGCTTTCGAGTAGAGAAGGTTCCCGGTCCACCTGGTAAGCGCGAAATGCTTGTGGCGTTCAAATGACTTGCAATTGTGGCATGATTTTTCCATCTTCACTCAATAAATAACAGATTATGAATCGTTTTAAGGTAACTTTTTTAGGGGGGGCTTTGTTAGTTTTAGTAGCTGTAATGGCTTTTCGTCCGGCAGAAACAGAACACAAAGGCATTCAATGGATGACCTTTGAGCAAATGCAAGCGGCACAGAAAAAGAAACCGAAGAAAGTGATTATCGATATTTATACAGAGTGGTGTGGTTGGTGTAAGAAGATGGATAAAAACACCTTTGAGCAGCCTGCTATTGCGAAGTATGTGAATGACAATTTTTATGCGGTGAAGTTTGATGCAGAATCAAAACCATCCATAACCTTTGCCGGCAAAGTGTATAACAATCCGCAACGCTATCACGAATTGGCTATGAAGTTGATGGATGGTAAAGCCGGTTTCCCCACTTCCGTTTATTTAGATGAAAATTTAAAACCGATTACGCCTCCTATAGCTTCTTACTTAGACCCCAAGCAATTTGAGTTAATTATTAATTACTTAAATACCGAAAGCTATAAACGCGTTTCTTTCGATCAATATTCGCAGGAGTTTAAGAGTTTGATTCAGCAGTAATTGCTTCCAACTTTTTTAACGAAGTATCACCAACTTGCCAAATCCTTTTTTGAAGTATTTGTCGAAGTTCGAGTTCTGTAAGTATTTAGTTTGCGATTGCAATTTCTCCATTTCCTTGTTGTTCAAATTCGTGATTACACGGTAGAAGTAAACGCCATTCGCCAATAAATCGCCATATTCATCGCGACCATTCCAAGTGTATTGGGTGATGTTGGTTCCCACATACATTGGTCCTAATTCGTCTTTCGTAATTTCCTTCACCACTTTACCAGTAATGGTCATAATTTGAATCTTCATGTAATCGGGCACTTCCGAACCGGTGATAGTGAATACAAATTTAGTTGAAGTAGAAAACGGATTCGGGTAGTTTAGCACATTACTGATCATGGCTTTGTTCACCACCTCAAATGCAATACGGTAGTTGTAAAAAATATTACCTTCCTGCTTCAAACCTAATGGAGACGAGCGGTTGTCGCTTTTATCTCTATCCAAAACAAATAACTCATAGGTCCCATCATTGATCAACTGAGGTTTAAACTCAGCACGAGCTCTATTGTTTTTGGCAATATTTCCGGTAGCAGGATAGAAAGTAAGTGTGCTATTGTCGTATTGGTATTGAACAGGAACTGTTTGTCCGGGCATTTTCAAATACACTTTAACGAGAGAGGTATCGTCCAATGCTAAGAATTTGTTTTCATCTTTCAAGGTAATCACAATATTCGGACGAGCAGAAACGATATCTCCGTTTACTATATGTCTACCATCAAAAGTCACATCAATCAAAGGATTTATTCGATCCGGTGTTGCAGTGAAATCTAAAATGGCGTAGTTGTTGAAATGGAATTGCTCCAATTGATGTTCAGCATCTTCCGGATTCGCTTCAATCACCATTTTGTTCAAGCCGGTGTAAGCACCATTCAATATCTGCTGACGGAAATGCAAAATCATAGTATCTAAACCTAAAAGCGAATCTTGTTTTAGGATATAGTCTTGTGTTGTTCCATTGCCTAGATTTCGAATTGTGTACTTGGTACGCATACTATCCATTGGCACATCTGTAACATTCTCCAATGCAATTTGAATATCCAACGAATCGCCTAACGAAATGGTATCTAATGCTACTTTGAAATATGCGGCAGGGTTCATGGCCGCTTCAGGTGCTTGCTTGTATAATACTCGCCAATAGTACAATTGAGCAGGTGTTCGGGACGTATCGTCTTGTGTGATATAGTTCAATCGGATATACGGGAATTGCTGCGCATTGATAAACGTTATAGCCGTATCCAACGTTGTAGTCTCCAATAATTTAAACTCCTGATTTAAGCCTGTAATACCGTAAATTTCGATTTTCTGGTTGTCGGCCGATTGATTCTCCATCGCATAATTTCTCCAATGTACAGAGCCCCATTCTGATGCAGGTCCAATTTTCACCGATTTCATGGTACCTTGGTTCCAACGACCCAAGAAGGTATAGTCTTTATTCACTGCTGTGGAGAAACTTGTGCCCACTGCTTCATCGTGAACAGCCGGATTCCCTTGTTCGCAGAAGAAGGTATAAGGCGCTACCACTGTTCCACTTTTATAACTTGGTAAACTTGTTGCGCCCATACTCGCCAAACGGGTAACTAATGCCGGATCCATTCCTGTCCACACCGGTTTATTATCAGAATACATTACAATGTAATTGCCGTTCGGAATACTGTCCAAAAAGTTAGTAATAACTTTCGTCCAAGGAATACCCAAAGTGGGATGATTTCCTGTAATCAAGAAATCAAAACCATATTGATCTAAGGGTTTGTTAGCGCAGTGATAATTCCCAAATTTACCGAAGTTTGTACCAGAGTTTTGGCTAACCCATGGTTGGAATGTTTTACTATCAATAACCCCAAAGGTAATTCCATTCAAGAACCCACAACCTCCCATACGATATCGATGCTGATTTACGCTATTAAAATCCCAACGCAAGTCTGATGCAGGCATTGGTCCGCCTGTAGCATCAGCCCAGCCGGTGGTTACATGAATTTCGTATGCATTCGGAAAATATTTGAAGATGCGGTCAGCCGAATCAATGTACATGTAATCTTGCGGCATTTTGTTTTTCGTGTATTGGAAGAAATGCGATTGATTCCAACCCGGATATTCATCTTTTAAATACAAGAACGAAGTGTAATGCCAGTTGAATTTGTCGGAAGGCAATACAGAATCTTTACTAACTCTCCAATAGTACACAGTGCTATCGCGCATAGTGAGCGATGGCTGCCAATGCAATACGCCACCTACTTGCGAAACCAATCCGGTTAATTTAGCCGGAGAATTGAATAATTCTGTGGTGTCTATCTGAAATTGATAGGTTCTGTATGGCGCAAAAGGGTTAACCGTGGAAGCTTTCAGCACTACATTTTGTTTCGGTACAATGGCAAATTCATAAGGATGAATTGGAATCACATCATCCGATTCGATATAGGTTCCAAATTGTTGAATATTACCGTTATTGGTTTCCGAAAGCTCATCAATGTCTAAATCAGATTCCACCAACAATTGGAAATCGTTTTGCCCGTAGCCCAAGTTATTTACACGGGTTGGAAGACGGAATGTAAACGTATCTCTGTAATAGGTTGCCGGATATTTGTTGTAGTAATCAGTAACTATAGGTGTTGCACCATCATAATACGTTCTTCGTAATTTAACGTGGAAAGTAGTGTCGCGAATAGCTCGGCCTAAATTAGTATTGATGATATTCACCTCAAATGTATCAACACTTGCATTCACCGTTGATGGAGTGAAATACATCGATGTATTATCAATTTCGTAATCCGGAATATCGTATTGATTTAGTTTTATGCCCGGATCGCCATGCAGAGTCATTTCATAGGCTACCATTGAAGTAAAGTCTCCACCTGTGCTCAATGTATCCATCTGAATGGCTGTGCGTTGGAGCGCCTTTCCAAACGATTTATTATAAAAGCCTTTGTTGAAATTCTTGTAGAGGTTAGTAGAGAAATTATCCAAACCATCTGTTCGCGAAGTACTTGATGTTGCTAAAAAAGCTATAGCTCCTTTGTTTGGTGCGAGTACAAATCGCTCTGAGTACCCAGGATTCGCATCATGAATAAACCCTGTAAAGCAACCGTTAGAAATAATAACAGGATATTTACCTTGATTGGTATAGTTTTCCGGCTCGTCAACAGATATGTCAAATGCAGTGGTAGCAGCGTGTCCGAAGAATGTCATTAACGAAACACCGGAATCGATGCGCCCTTTGATAATTTGCGAAAGTGTAATGTCTATAGGAGCAGAAGACGTTTTAAAGTAGGA
>ENA-UOYA01002865-UOYA01002865.1-activated-sludge-metagenome-genome-assembly--contig:-NODE-2865-length-16048-cov-5.575064_pt1 | contig 16048 bp, 17 predicted proteins | sample MGYA00238163_ERZ764804 | MGnify/ENA primary metagenome ERZ764804 (study PRJEB28919, sample SAMN05720223) | activated sludge metagenome | isolation source: Anaerobic digester | place: Hong Kong...
AAGACGGGCTCGAGGACCGGCGCCAAGGCCGGCGCGACCGCCGGCACGCGGTCCGCCGCGCGGCCGCCCGGTCGCCGGCGCACCGCGTAGCACGCCGAGCCGCGCCGGCGTCCGCAGGGTCTCAGACCAGCGCGTAGGTCGTCGTCGCGTGCGCGGCGAGCCGCCCGTCGGGCGCGAGCAGCTCGACCTCGCCGAACACCAGCGTGCGCCCCGGCTTGAGCACGCGGGCGACCACGCGCAGGTCGACGCCCTGCACCGGCCGCATGAAGCTCGTCGTCAGGCTCACCGTCGTCATCGGCCGGAACCCGCCGAGCTGCGACGACACCGCGAGCACCATCGCGGTGTCGGCCGCGGCCATCATCGCCTGGCCGCACACCGTGCCGCCGACGCGCGCGAGGCGCGCGTCGAACGGCAGCCGCAGCGTCGCCTCGCCTTCGGCGACCGACTCGACCTCGAGCTTCAGGTCCCGCACCCACGGCGCGAACAGCTCGCCGAGCATGCCGCGCGCTTCGTCCAGCGTCATCGCTCCCACCTCCTGATCCGTGCGAGCAGACGATACACGCCGCCCAGCAGCGTCATCGTCGCCACCGCGCGCGTCACGTGGAACGCGGTCACCACCGGCACGCCGAGCTGCAGCGTCTTGGCCGTCAGCGTCATCTCGGCGACGCCGCCGGGCGAGGTCGCGAGCACCATGGTGGCGGCCGGCATGCCCATCGCGTGCCCCAGCAGCACGCCGAAGCCGGCGGACGCCGCGATCGCGACCCCCGTGGTCGACGCGACCACGGCGAGGTAGCGCGGGGCCTGCGCGAAGAACGCCGGCGAGAAGCGGCAGCCGAGCGACGCGCCGATCGTCACCTGCGCGGCGACGATCACCGCCGGCGGCAGCGCGCTCCAGTCGTGCCCGGTCGCGGTCAGGCCGAGCGAGACCGACAGCGGCCCGAGCATCCACGCGTTCGGCCACGACAGCGTGCGCCACGCCAGCGCCGCCGCCGCGGTCGCGGCGCAGAGCATCGCGAGGCCGTCCCAGTGCACGACGCGCGACGGCATCTCGTAGGGATCGTGACCGTGCAGGTCGAGCAGCCGGTAGATCGCGGGCACGGTCAGCACCACGATCACCAGCCGCAGGCTGTGCGCGGCGGCGATCTGGTCGACCCGCCCGCCGGCCCGTTCGCCCTGCACCGCCATCTCGGTCGCGCCGCCGATCGCGCCCGCGAAGAACGCGGTCGCGCGCGACGCGCCGGCGAACCGCCGCAGCATCCACGATGCGCCGAGGCCGAGGCACAGCGACCACGCGATGCCGACGACGATCCAGGGCGCGAGCGCCGCGACGCGGGCGACGATGGCCGGCGAGAAGTACAGCCCGAGCACGACGCCGATCGCCCACTGCCCGAAGTTGCGGGCCGCGACCGGCGTCGAGAGCCCGGCGCCGGACAGGTTCGCGATCGCGCACCCGAGCAGCGGTCCGATGGTCCAGGGCAGCGGCGCGTCGAGCGCCGCGAGCGCCGCGCCGGACGGCACCGCGACGAGCAGCGCCTTCGCGAACGGATCCATGTCGCGGCCGATGATAGCGCAGCGCAGCAACGCGCCGGCTGGCGCGGCGCTGGTAACGGGTGTTACAGTTCCGGCCCGCTCCGTGGCCCCCCGCCGTCGATGTCGTCACGCCCCGAGACCGGCGAGGAGTCGCCGGCCGACGCCCCCCCGCCCCCGCGCGAACCCGTCCTCGTCGAGGAGGCGATCGCCGTCGCGTGCATGGTCGTGCTGGTGCTGCTGACGCTCGCCAACGTCGTCGTGCGCTACTTCACCGACGAGAGCTTCGCGGCCACCGAGGAGGTCTCGATCTCGCTGATGGTGATCATGACGGTGGCCGGCGCGTGCGCGGCCGCCGCGCGCGACCGGCACATCCGCATCGAGTACTTCTACGAGACCGGCACCGCGGGACGCCGCCGCCGGCTCGCGCTGCTGTCGGCGGTCGTCACCTGCGTGTTCTTCCTCGTGCTCGGCGCGCTGTCGGCGCGCGTGGTGTGGGACGAGTGGCGCTACGAGGAGACGACGATGGCGCTCGGCCTGCCGCGGTGGTGGTTCACCGTGTGGGTGCCGGCGATGTGCGTCGTGCTCGCGATGCGCGCGGCGCGGGTCGCGGGCAAGGTGCGCCGGGGGCTGATGCTGCCGGGCGGCGGCGGCGACGCCGGCTCGCCGCTCACCGGCGGCGCGCACGCCGCCGACCTCGACCGCGCCGCGGGCCGCCGTCCCGACGGGGGCGCGCGGTGATCGCGACGCTGCTGTTCGTCGCGTTCTTCGTGCTGATGTTCCTCGGCGTGCCGATCGGCGTCGCGCTCGGCGTCGGCGGGATGATCGCGATCGCGCTCGAGAATCCCGACACGATGCTGTGGGGCACGCTCGCCGCGCCGCAGAACTTCCACGCCGGCCTCGCGAAGTATCCGCTGCTCGCGCTGCCCATGTTCGTGCTGGTCGGATCGATCTTCGACCGTTCGGGCGTCGCGAAGCGCCTGGTGCAGTTCGCGATCGCCTGCGTCGGCCGGGGCCCCGGCATGCTGCCGCTGGTCGCGATCCTCGTCGCGATGGTGCTCGGCGGCATCTCGGGCTCGGGCCCCGCGAACGCCGCGGCGGTCGGCGGCGTGATGATCGCGGCGATGGCCCGCGCCGGCTATCCGGCGCCGTTCTCCGCGTCGGTCGTGGGTGCCGCCGCGGCGACCGACGTGCTGATCCCGCCGTCGATCGCGTTCATCGTCTACAGCGTCGTCGTGCCGGGTGCCTCGGTGCCCGCGCTGTTCGCCGCCGGCATGGTGCCGGGCATCCTCGCGGGCCTCGCGCTGGTGATCCCGGCCGTGTGGCTGTCGCGGCGCCACGGCCTGGGCGCCTCCGAGCGCGCCGAGCCCCGTCCGCCGTTCTGGCGCTCGCTGCGCGAGGCCTCGTGGGGACTGGCCGCGCCGGTGCTGATCCTCGGGGGGATGCGTGCCGGCTGGTTCACCCCGACCGAGGCCGCGGTCGTGGCCGTGGTCTACGGCCTGTTCGTCGGCATGGTCGTGCACCGGACGATGGGCCTGCGCGAACTGTGGGAGACCTTCCGCGAGGCGACCGAGATCTCGGCGGTCATCATGCTCGTGCTCGGGCTCGCCGCGATCTTCGCGTACGCGGTCGCGACCCTCGGCCTCGCCGACCCGCTGGTGAACGCCATCCGCGACCTCGGCTGGAGCAGCGGGCTCGCGCTGGCGCTGCTCGCCGCGCTGATGCTGGTCGTCGGCATGTTCCTCGACGGCGTGTCGATCTTCCTGATCTTCCTGCCGCTGCTGCTGCCGCTGATGCGGCTGTACCAGTGGGAGCCCGTCTGGTTCGGCGTGCTGCTGACGATGATGGTCGCGATCGGCCAGTTCACGCCGCCGATGGCGGTCAACCTGCTGGTGTCGTGCCGGATCGCCGGCGTGCGCATCGAGCAGACCGTGCCCTGGGTGGGCTGGCTGGTGTTCTCGTTCCTGGTGGCCGCCGCGCTGGTGGCCGTGTTCCCCGAGCTGGCGCTGTGGCTGCCGCGCACGCTCGGCTATTAGCATCCTGACCCCTTTCCGCAGAGGAGACCCCCGATGAAACGACGCGACATCCTGAAGACCGGCGCCGCCAGCGGCGCAGTGCTCGGCTTCCCGACGATCCTGAAGGCCCAGCAGGCCTACCGCCCCGAGTACAAGATGTCGACGGTGGTCGGCCCGGCGCTCGCCTGGGGCAAGGCCGGCGAGAACTTCGCCAAGTTCGTCTCCGAGCGCACCAACGGGCGCATCAACATCAAGCAGTACCCGGGCTCCAGCCTCGTGCAGGGACAGCAGGACCGGGAGTTCGCCGCGATGCGCCAGGGCATCATCGACGTGCTGGTCGGCGCCCCGATCAACTGGTCGGGCACCGTCCGCGAGTGCGGCGCGTTCGCGCTGCCGTTCCTCACGCCCGACCACAAGGCCTACGACGCGCTGATCGCCTCGGAGCCGGTGCGCAAGGACTTCTTCGACGTCATCCGCAAGGCCGGCGCCGAGCCGCTCGCGATCGGCGAGACCGGCTTCCGGCAGCTGACCAACAGCAAGCGCGCGGTGCGCAGGCCCGAGGACCTGAAGGGCCTGAAGGTGCGGATCGTCGCGAGCCCGATGTACCAGGAGATCATGACCGGCATGAACGCCAACCCGACCGCGATGAGCTGGGCGGACGCGCAGCCGGCGCTCGCATCGGGCGCGGTCGACGGCCAGGAGAACCCGATGGAGATCTTCCTCGCGCTGAAGATCCACACGCTCGGGCAGAAGTTCGTGACCAAGTGGAACTACTCGAACGACATCCTGCTGTTCGCGATCGCGAACCCGATCTGGCAGTCGTGGTCGGCGCAGGACCAGAAGATCGTGCGCGAGGCCGCGCAGGAGGCCGCGGCGCTGAACATCAAGCAGGTCCGCGACATCTACGCGAAGGACGTCGGCCTGGTGCGCGCGCTGGGCGTCGACGTCGTCGAGCCGACGCCGGCCGAGATGGACGCGTGGCAGATCGCGTGCCGCCGCCCGTACGCCCGCTGGAAGGCGCAGATCAACCCCGGGCTGATCGGCAAGTTCGAGGAGGTCGTCGCGCGGACCCGCAAGGCCTGAGGACGCGATGCCCCGGGCGCGTCCCGGCCCGAGCGGCCGCGACCCCGATCCGCCGCACGATCGCACGCTGCTGTTCGCGATGGTGCGGCTGGTCAACCTGACCGCCCGGCCGTTCCAGGAGGGCATCGGGCGGCGGCACCGTCTCGGGCTGTCGGAGTGGCGCGTGCTGGCGGTGCTGCACGCGCACCCCGGCTCCGCGGCGATCGAGATCGCCCAGCGCACCGGACTGGACAAGATGAGCGTGTCGCGCGCGCTCGCGTCGCTGGAGGGGGCCGGCCGCATCGCGCGCCGGCCCGACCCGCACGACGGTCGGCGCGCGCTCGCGTCGCTGACACCGGCCGGGCGTGCGCTGTACCGGGCGCTGCGGGGGCCGGCGCGCGAGCGCGAGCGGGCGGTCACCGGCGCGCTGTCGGCGGCCGAGCGGCGCCAGCTGATGTCGCTGGTCGAGCGGATGACCGCGTCGGCGCTCGCCGCGGACGGCGCGGCGGGCGTCGCGCGCTGAGCCGGTCAGCGGTACCCGAACAGGTCCGCCCGGACCGGTGGCGCGCCGTCGGCGCTGCCGGGCGCGTCGATCCAGTGCGCGGGCCCCTCGGCCCAGGCGAGCACCAGCGCGCCGAACGGGCAGGCGAGGCTCACCTCGGCCGTCGGCTCCAGGATCACGAAGCAGCCCGCGTGCGCGACCTGCCCGTCGACCTCGAGCAGCCCGCCGCGGATCCACAGCTCGGTGTGCCCGGTGGCGACCAGGCGCGGCATCCGGCTCTGCGGGCGGATCGACAGCTGCACCATCCGGTGGTCGTCGGCGGTCGGCGCGTAGTCGAACACCGTGCGCCGCTCGACGCCTTCGCAGCCGGTGCCCTGCACGGGCAGCAGGTCGACCGACACGTTGATGTCGGGCGGCACCGACGGCGCGGGGTTCGAGAGCATCGCGTGGCGCGCGCCCGCGTGCAGCCCGTGCAGCGGGCCGTCCTGCGGCGGATAGGTGACCGGGGCCTCCAGCCGCGCGACGAACAGCGTGCGCTGGTAGGCGATCGCGTCGTGCGTCGCCCCCTTGAGGTTGACGCCCACCTGGCCGGTCACGATCGACCCCTGGTAGTCGGTGAGGCCGCCGTCGACGAAGTAGCTGGTCGCCACGCCCTGGTGCTGGTGCAGGCCCGAGCGGACCATCGGCTCCATCGCGATCAGCCCGAGGAACTGGCCGCGCCCGTCGTCGCGGCGCACGACCTTCTGCACGACGCCGGCCTTGCCGGCCTCGCGCCAGTCCATCGTCGCGGGGTCGTACACGTAGGCGCCGCCGCGTCCGCCTCGGCGGTACAGCTCGACGTTGCGCGCGGCGGCGGCGATCTCGACGTCCATGCGGGGGTCTCCTTCGCGCGGATCGTAACACTCGTGACGATCGCGGTCGACCGCGCCGCGGCGCGGCCGCGGGCGGCGGCGCCCGCGGTCCCGGCCGCCGATGCTGCACCGCAGCTACCCCGCCCGCCGACGCGCGCCTACACTGCCCGCTCGCCCGACCGCCGCCCGATCCCGATGACCCCGTCGACGCCCGTCGCCCCCGGCGACCCCGGCGAGCCCGCCGCCGCCCAGACCCGCGCGGACGAGCCGCGCGCGCCGTTCCCCGTCGTGCGCGAGGTGGCGTTCGCCTCGCCGCTGCGCTGGCTCGCCCTCGGCGCACGCGACTTCCGGGAGCGCCCCGGGCCGTGCCTCTTCTACGGCGCGTGCTTCGCGGCGATGGGCTGGCTGCTCGCCGTGCTGCTGCGCCCGGCCCCCGGCACGATGATGGCGCTGACCGCCGGCTTCCTGCTGGTCGGACCGTTCATGGCGATGGGCCTCTACGAGGTCGCGCGCCGGCGCGAGGCCGGGCTGCCCTGCGACCTGTTCGCCACGACGCTGGTCTGGCGGCGCAACCTGGTCAACGTCGCGATCCTCGGCATCGGGCTGGAGATCGTGATGGCGCTGTGGGCGCGCTCGTCGATGATGGTGATCGCGATCTTCTTCCCGCGCACGATGCCGAGCGTCGCGGTGCTGCTCGACGAGATCGCGCGCGGGCGCGACCTGGGCTTCCTCGCCACCTGGCTCGGCGTGGGCGCGCTGTTCGCGACGCTGGTGTTCGCGTTCACCGTGATCGCGATCCCGCTGATGCTCGACCGCGGCACCGACGCGATCACCGCGATGCTCGCGAGCGTCGTCGCGTTCGGCCGCAACCTGCCCGCGATGCTGCTGTGGGCCGGGCTGATCGTGTCGCTGACCGTGCTCGGCTTCGCGACCTTCTTCGTCGGCCTGATCGTCACCGTGCCGTGGGTCGGGCTGGCGACCTGGCACGCGTACCGGGCCCTGGTCGAGCCCCCGCGGGCCGACGCGCCGCCGTCCTGACGACGCCCGGCCGGACGTCGGTCAGTCGGCCGGCCGCAGGCCGCCCTCGCGGCGCGCCCGGTCGAGATCCGCGTCGGCGGCGCGCACCAGCGCCTCGAGCCCGCAGGGCCGCGAGCCGCGCGTCGCGGCGCCGATCGTGCAGGTGAGCGACCAGACCTTGCCCGCGAGGGCGAGGCGCAGCGCCTGGACGTCGTCGCGCAGGCGGGCGGCGAGCACCGACACCGCCTCGGCGGGCGCACCCGCCAGCACGACCAGGAACTCGTCGTCGCGCAGCAGCGCGAGCCGATCCTCGCTGCGCAGCCGGCGCTGCAGGCACTGCGCGACCGCGCGCGTGACCTGCTCGGCGGCGGCGGTGCCGTGGCGCTCGCGGATCGCGTCGAACTGGTCGACGTCGACGATCAGCACCGCCTCGCCGCAATGGATCCGCCGCTCGCGGTGCGCCGACGCATCGAACGTCACGCTCCCCGCCCCCGTCGACCACAACCGCTGCCGCACGTCCCCGTCTCCCCGGCACCATCCCCTGGCGGACAGTCTAGGGGGGCGAGGCGCGGCCCTTGCAGGACTTCCGTCACGGTCCGTGCAGGGGCGGGCGCCGGGGCCGTGACGGCCTTCGCCGGGCACGGCACGGGAGCCCGGCGTGCCGGAGCGCGGCCGCGCGACGGCGCCCGCCCGGGCTCCGGATCGGGCGCGGGTCAGCCGCGGCGCAGCAGTCCGCGCGCCGCGTCGGCGACCTTCGCCGCGTCGATCCGTGCGCGGGCCTCGAGCCCCGGCGAGTAGCCGACCGGCGCCCGCGGCGCGCCGAGCCGCGCGACCCGCGCGACGCCCGCCTCGGCGAGCGTCGCGACGATCTCGGCGCCGAAGCCGGCCACCTGCACCGCCTCGTGCACGACCAGCACGCGCCGCGTGCGCTCGGCCGACGCGAACACCGCGTCCCGGTCCCAGGGCCACAGCGTGCGCAGGTCGATCACCTCGGCCTGCACGCCCTCGCCGGCGAGCGTCGCGGCCGCCTCGAGCGACCAGTGCACCGCCTTGCTCCACGACACGATCGTCAGGTCGCCGCCGGCGCGCACCGTCTGCGCGCGCCCGAGCGGCGCGGGCTGCGACGGATGCACGTCGCCCTCGACGCCCCAGAGCTCCTTGTGCTCGAAGTAGGCGACCGGGTCGCCGCAGTCGATCGCCGCGCGCAGCAGGCCGAAGTTGTCCTGCGCCGTCGACGGCGCGACGACGACCAGCCCCGGCACGTGGGCGAACCACGCCTCGAGCGACTGCGAGTGCTGCGCGGCCGACGCGCTCCAGATGCCGACCGGCATCCGGATCACCGCGGGCACGCGCCCCTGGCCGCCGAACATGAAGCGGTTCTTCGCGGCCTGGTTGACGATCTCGTCCATCGCGCACAGCGCGAAGTCGATCACCCGCATCTCGACCACCGGCTTCAGGCCGGTCAGCGCCATGCCCACCGCCGCGCCGACGATCGTCGATTCCGAGATCGGCGTGTCGACGACGCGGTCGGCGCCGAACTCGGCCTGCAGCCCCGCGTACTGGCCGAAGATCCCGCCGCGGCCGACGTCCTCGCCGAGCGCGATCACGCGCGGGTCGTCGCGCATCGCCTGCGCGAGCGCGGCCGCGCCGGCCTGCGCGTAGGTCATCCGTTTCGCGACGCTCACGACCACCTCCCCGCGCCCGTGTCCTGCACGTCGGTGTACGCGGCCGCCACGTCGGGCCACGGCGCGGCGGCCGCGGCCTCGATCGCGCGGGCGATCTCGGCGCGCGCGTCGGCGAGCGCCGCGTCGATCGCCGCCTGCGGCACGCCGCGCGCGGCGAGCCGCGCCTGGGCGAGCGGCAGCGGGTCGCCCCGCATCGCGGCCGCGAGCTCGGCCGGGTCGCGGTAGGCGGCCGGGTCGACCGACACGTGCCCCTTGAAGCGGTACGTCTTCGCGTGCAGCAGCCGCGGCCCCTGCCCCGCGCGCACCTGCGCGACGAGGCGGCCCGCGGCCGCGTGCACCGCCTCGACGTCCATGCCGTCGACCGTCTCGGAGGGCACGCCCGCGGCGGCCGCACGCGCGGCGGCGCCGTCGCCGGCCGACATGCCCGCGGTCTTGGTCGTCGCCGACCACTGGTTGTCCTCGCAGACGAACAGCATCGGCAGCCGGAACGCGGCCGCCCAGTTCAGGCTCTCGGCGAACGGCCCGCGGTTGATCGCACCGTCGCCGAAGAAGCTGACCGCGAGCGCGTCGATCGCGCGCAGCTTCAGCGACTGCGCGGCGCCCACCGCGATCGGGATGCCGGCGGCGACCACGCCGTTCGCGCCGAGCATGCCGACCGAGAAGTCGGCGATGTGCATCGAGCCGCCCTTGCCGCCGCAGTAGCCGCCCGCGCGCCCGAACAGCTCGAGCATCATCCGCGTCGGATCGGCGCCCTTGGCGAGCGTGTGCCCGTGGCCGCGGTGCGTCGAGGTCAGGCAGTCCTCGCGCCTCAGGTGCGCGCACACGCCGGCGGCGACCGCCTCCTGGCCGGTGGACAGGTGCAGCGGGCCGCGCACGTTCGCATTGCCGGCCGCCTGGCCGAACGCGGCGACGCCGCCGCGGCTCGCCTCCTCCGCGGCGTCCTCGAACGCGCGGATCCGGCACATCGTCCGGTACAGGGTCAACAGGGTGTCGTCGGACAGGCTCATCGGTTCGGCCGCGGGAAGGTCGGGCGATTGTACGGGAGCGCCCCGTGCGCCCGGCGCGACGACGTTCCGCGCACGCCGTGGCAGACTGCCGGCATGCCCCGTCCGCCCTCGTCGCGCGCCCCGGCGACCCCCGCCGCACCCCCGTCCGCCCGCGCCGCGCGCCCGCCCGCATCGACCGCGCACCCGTCCCCCTCGATCTACCTGATCTCGCCGTCGGGCGCGGTCGCCGACCCGGACCGCGCGCGCCACGCGGCCGGCGTGCTCGCCGCGCACGGCCTGCCCGCGCGCTTCGACCCCGCCGCGCTGAAGCGTGCGCAGCGCTTCGCCGGCACGGACGCCGAGCGCGCCGGCGCGTTCGCGCGCGCGGCCGCGCAGCACGCGCCGATCGTGATGATCACGCGCGGCGGCTACGGCCTGACGCGGCTGCTCCCCAGGCTCGACTTCCGCACGCTCGCGCGCGCCGGCAAGCAGTGGGTCGGCCTGTCCGACTTCACCGCGTTCCACCTCGCGATGCTCGCCAAGGCGCGCGCGATCACCTGGGCGGGCCCGGCGCTGCTCGACGACTTCGCGGTGGACGCACCGGGCGACGTCGATCCGACGACGATCGGCTGCCTGCGCGAGGCGATGTCCGGCGAGCTCGAGATGCTCGGGTTCCGCGCGGGCGGTCCGTCGGGCGTCGACGAGCGCGGCACGCTGTGGGGCGGCAACCTGTCGGTGCTGAGCGCGATGCTCGGCACCCCGTGGTTCCCGAAGGTGAAGGGCGGGATCCTGTTCGTCGAGGACGTCAACGAGCATCCGTACCGGATCGAGCGGATGCTCGTGCAGCTGCTGCACGCCGGCGTGATCGACGCGCAGCGCGCGGTGGTGCTCGGCTACGTGAACCGCTACGCGCTCGCGCCGCACGACCGCGGCTACGACCTGCCGGCCGCGCTGAGATGGCTGCGCGCGCAGACGAAGGTACCGATCGTCACCGGGCTGCCCTTCGGGCACGACCGGCCGAAGCTCACGCTGCCGCACGGCGCGCCGGTCGGCCTCGCGACCGAGGGCCGCAGCGGCTGGCTGGTGCTCGACCACGTGAACCACGAGCACTGAGCGTCCGGCCCGATGATCGCCGGCCTGCTGCAGCTGCTGGTGTTCCAGGGGATCGGCGAGCTGCTCGCGCGCTTCGTCGTGCCGGTCGTGCCGGGCCCGGTGCTCGGGCTGGTCGCGCTGCTCGCGTGGCTGCGCGTGCGCGGCGGCGCCGGCGAGTCGCTCGAGTCGGTGGCCGGCGCGTTCTCGCGGCACCTCGGGCTGCTGTTCGTGCCCGCGGCGGTCGGGGTCGTGATGTTCGCGCCGCAGCTGCGCGGGCAGCTCGCCGGGCTGCTGCTCGCGCTGGCGGCGAGCGTCGTCGCGACGATCGGCGTGTCGGCGTGGCTGCTCGAGCGGCTCTCGCCGCGCGACGACCGAGACGACCGTGACGACCGCGACGGGGGCCCGCCACCGTGAGCCCGCAGCTGCCCGAGATCCGGGAGATCTGGGTCTACCTGTCGGGCAGCCCGCTGCTCGCGCTGACGCTGACGCTCGCCGCGTGGCAGCTCGGCACGCTCGCCCACGATCGCAGCGGCGGCCATCCGCTGGTCAATCCGGTCGCGATCGCGGTGGCGGTGCTCGCGGCGACGATCGTCGCGATCGACATGCCCTACGCCACCTACTTCGAGGGCGCGCAGTTCGTGCACTTCCTGCTCGGCACGGCGACGGTCTCGCTCGCGGTGCCGATCCACCGCGGGCTGTCGGCACTGCGCGGCCGGGTGCTGCCGCTGGCGGCGGCGCTGCTCGGCGGCGGCGCGACGTCGATCGCGACCGCGCTGGCCGCGGCGAAGCTGCTCGGCGTCGACGCCTCGCTGCGCCAGGGCCTGTGGGCGAAGTCGGTGACCGCGCCGATCGCGATGGGCGTGGCCGAGCGGATCGGCGCGTCGCCGACGCTGACCGCGGTCTACGCGGTGGTCACCGGCGTGCTCGGCGCGGCGCTCGGCAAGTTCGTGCTCGACGCGGTCGGCTGCCGCGCGTGGTGGCGCCGGGGCGTGGCGATCGGCATCGCCGCGCACGGCATCGGCACGTCGCGCGCCTTCGCCGTCCACCCCGAGGCCGGCGCGTGGTCGAGCCTCGCGATGGGGCTGCACGGCGTGCTCGGCGCGGTGCTGATCCCGCTCGCGTTCGGGCTCTGAGCGTCGCGCGTTCCTCCCGGCCGCCGGGCGGGCCCGGACGTCGCGCGTTCCGGATCGCGCGACCGCGTCGTTGCGCCGGACGCGCCCTCGTCTTAAGGTCGACAATCCGACACACGGCGCGAGGCCCCCATGCCCCGAAGCGATCGCCCTTCCCCCGCGGCACCCCCGCGTCCCGATCCCGCGCGCCGCTCGGCGCTCGCGCGCGTCGCCGCGGCCCCCGCGGTCGCGCTCGGCGGCGGCCTGGCGTCCGCCCCGCGCGACGCCCGGGCGGCCGAGCCGCCCGGCGTGCCGCCGTGGATGCAGCAGCAGGGCGACGGCTTCCTGAACCCGCCCTACGGCCAGCCGTCGCCGTTCGAGAAGGGCGTGGTGCGCGTGCTGCCCGCGGGCAACAACCCGTTCCCCACCGCCACGCGCACGCCGCTGCAGGACCTGCACGGCACGATCACGCCGAACGGGCTGCACTTCGAGCGTCACCACGCGGGCGTGCCGCGCATCGACCCCGCCCGTCACCGCCTGATGGTGCACGGCATGGTCGAGCGGCCGCTGCTGCTGACGATGGACGACCTCGTGCGCCTGCCCTCGGTCTCGCGGGTCCACTTCCTCGAGTGCTCGGGCAACAGCGCCGCGCAGTGGAAGGCGCCGGCGGGCAAGACCGCGCAGGAGATCCACGGACTGGTCAGCTGCGCCGAGTGGACCGGCGTCGCGCTGTCGACGCTGCTCGGCGAGGTCGGGCTGCAGCCGGGCGCGCGCTGGATCCTCGCCGAGGGCGCCGACGGCGCGGCGATGACGCGCAGCATCCCGATCGACCTGACGATCGGCGACGCGATCGTCGCCTACGCGCAGAACGGCGAGCGCCTGCGCCCCGAGCAGGGCTACCCGCTGCGCCTGTTCCTGCCCGGCATCGAGGGCAACATGAGCATCAAGTGGCTGCGCCGGCTGAAGGTCGGCGCCGAGCCGTTCCAGACGCGCGAGGAGACCTCGAAGTACACCGACCTGATGCCGGACGGCACGGCGCGGCAGTTCACCTTCATGATGGACGCGAAGTCGATGATCCTGTCGCCCTCGGGCGGGCAGAAGCTCGGCGCGCGCGGCTTCCGGGAGATCTCGGGCATCGCGTGGTCGGGGCGCGGACGGATCGCGCGCGTCGACGTGTCGATCGACGCCGGTCGCTCTTGGCAGGAGGCGCGCCTTCAGGAGCCGGTGCTGCCCAAGTCGCTGACCCGCTTCCGGCTGCCCTGGCGCTGGGACGGTGCGCCGGCGGTGCTGCAGAGCCGTGCGATGGACGAGACCGGCTACGTGCAGCCGACCCGCGACCAGCTGATCGCGGCGCGCGGCCTGAACTCGCTGTACCACTACAACGGCGTCCAGAGCTGGAACCTGAACGCGGCCGGGGAGGTGAGCAATGTCTTCGCGTGATCGGGGGTTGCGCGCCGCGGCGGCCTCGGGGCTCGTCGCCGCAGGGGTCGCCGGCTGCGCGATGGTCCCGTCCGGCGCGGGCGTCGACCCCGCGGCGGTCGGACGGTTGGGGGTGGGCCGCGCGCCGACCGCGGCGGAGATCCGCGGCTGGGACATCGACATCGGTCCGGACGGCCGCAACCTGCCGCCCGGTTCGGGCACGGTCGCGCAGGGTCGCGCGCTCTACGCGGAGCGCTGCGCGTCGTGCCACGGCGATCGCGGCCAGGGCGCGCCCGCGCCGGGGCCCGCGCTCGCGGGCGGCGCGGGCACGCTGAAGTCGAAGGCCCCGCGCGCGACGATCGGCAGCTACTGGCCGTACGCGACGACGCTGTACGACTACGTGTACCGCGCGATGCCGTTCGACCGGCCGCAGACGCTGCGCCCCGACGAGGTCTACGCGCTGACCGCGTTCCTGCTGAACCTGAACGGCGTCGTCGGCGCCGACGCGGTGATGGACGCGAAGGCGGTGGTCGCCACGCGGATGCCGAACCGGGACGGCTTCGCCGCGGTCGACGGCACGCCCGACCTGCGCGTGCCGCGCTGCATGAGGGACTGCAAGCCGTAGTCGCCGCGCAGGGCGCGGGGCGGCGCGCGCGGCCGCGGCCTGCGCCGCCACGCCGTCGCGACACCTCGGCCGTGCCGGCGTGCGCGCGGGCCGCCTACGATCGGTGATGGCCGATCCCGCCCAGCCCGCCCCTGCCTGCCCTCCTGACGCCGCCGACGCCGGTCCCGCCGCCTGGACCGCCCGGCGCCTCTCGCTGCTCGCGCTGACCGCCCTCGCGCTCTACCTGTGCTGGACGATCGCGCGCCCCTTCGTCGCGTCGCTCGCCTGGGCGAGCGCGCTCGCGGTCGTCGCCTGGCCGCTGCACCGCCGCCTCGCGCGACCGCTGCGCCGGCCGGGGCTCGCCGCGCTGCTCAGCTGCACCGTCGTGCTGCTCGCGATCGGCGTGCCGACCACGATGCTCGTGCCCCGGATCGTCGCCGAGTCGGCGAGCGCCCTCGACGCGATCCGAGGCTGGGTCGACTCGGACGGCCCGCGCGCGCTGCTGCGCGATCGCGCGTGGCTGCAGCCCGCGTGGACCTGGGCGCAGTCGGGGCTCGACACCGGCGCGCTGCTGCAGCGCGCCGGCGACCTCGCCGCCGGGCTGGGCAAGTCGGTGCTGCAGGCCTCGCTGGACGGCCTGCTGCAGCTCACGCTGACCTTCTTCCTGCTGTTCTACTTCCTGCGCGACCGCGACGAGGTGCTGCGCGCGATCGCCTCGCTGCTGCCGCTGTCGCGCACCGAGGCCCGCGCGCTGCTGGGCGAGATCGGCGACACGCTGCACGCGACGCTGGTCGGCAAGGTGCTGGTCTCGGTGCTGCAGGGCGCGCTCGGCGGCGCGATGATGGCGCTGCTCGGCGTGCCCGCCGCGCTGTTCTGGTCGGTCGTGATGGCGGTCGCCGCGCTGGTGCCTGTGCTCGGCACGCCGGTCGTCTGGGGCCCGGCCGCGCTGTGGCTCGCGTTCGAGGGCAGCTGGGGCAAGGCCGCGGTGCTCGCCGCCTGGGGCACGGCGATCGTCGGCATGGCCGACAACCTGCTCTACCCGGCGATGGTCGGCAACCGCGTGCGGCTGCACACGGTGCCGATGCTGCTGTCGATGATCGGCGGGCTGTTCGTGTTCGGGATGGCGGGGTTCTTCGTCGGGCCGGTGGTGCTCGCGACGACGCTCGCGCTGCTGCGGATCTGGGCGGCGCGCTCGCGCGGGCCCGCGGTGACGCCCGAAGCGGCGCGATCGGCGGCGGACGCGGACGCCTGAGTCACCGGACCCGTGGCGAGGGCGGCGCTGCCGCGGATCGGGACACGCCGCCCGCCCGGACCACGGCGGGCACCCGCGACCAGCCGATGGCGAACCCGCGCAGCCGATCGCGCAGCGCGTCGTCGACCGACGCATCGTCCACGTGCGGCGCGTCGACCGCGACGTCGACCGCGATCCCGCCGCCCCGCTCGCGCGCATCGACCGAGACGCCCCACCCCCGCGCGCGCAGCGGCTCGAGCGCCTCGTCGAACGCGCGCCGCGACGCGATCACGCGCAGCGCCGGCTTGTAGACCTTGCCGATCGCGGTCAGCGGCATCGCGTCCACGACGTCGATGCGCTTCGGCATCGCGGGACGCTCCGGGATCCTGGGCGCGACGAACGCGAGCAGCGCGTCGGCCGTCGCGTTCGCGCCCGGACGCAGCTGCACGAACGCGACCGGCAGCTCGCCCGCGTACGCGTCGGGCTGGCCGACCGCCGCCGCGAGCTGCACCGCCGGGTGCTGCAGCAGCACCTCCTCGATCGCGGCCGGGTCGATGTTGTGGGCCGAGCGGATGATCACGTCCTTCGCGCGGCCGGTGACGAACACCTCGCCGCGCGCGTCGACGTGGCCGAGGTCGCCGCTGACCAGCCAGCCGCCGGGCTCGAAGGTGCCGGCGTCGCGCGACGGATCGGTGTAGCCGGGCGACACGTTCGGCCCGCGCAGCGCGATCACGCCGGTCTCGCCGGGCGCGCAGCGCGCATCGAGCCGCGGCGTGCCGTCGGGCCCGGCGGGCACCGCGACCACCTCCGTGTACGGCACCGGCAGCCCGCAGGAACCCGGCCGCCGCTCGGCCTCGAACGGCACGATGCTCACCACCCCCGCGCACTCGGTCATGCCGAGGATGTTGCGCACGGGCTTCGCGAAGCCCGTGCGCAACATCCTCGGCA
>ENA-UOYA01002869-UOYA01002869.1-activated-sludge-metagenome-genome-assembly--contig:-NODE-2869-length-16017-cov-7.374013_pt1 | contig 16017 bp, 11 predicted proteins | sample MGYA00238163_ERZ764804 | MGnify/ENA primary metagenome ERZ764804 (study PRJEB28919, sample SAMN05720223) | activated sludge metagenome | isolation source: Anaerobic digester | place: Hong Kong...
AAGGCCTGTCGGAAAACATTTGTTTTTCGACAGGCCTTCAACGGTCCTCTGCACCAACCTCCGAGTGGCCGCAAAATTGTGCGGAAAACTCTGTCGCCAGACGCTACCATACGGAAACCTCGTCTTAATGGTTTTCCGCTTATGTTGGTAGGTTACATGCGCGTGTCGTCGGACTCCGACCGCCAGAGCACGAACTTGCAGCGCGATGCGCTGCTCGCCGTCGGCGTCGATGCGCGGCATCTGTTCGAGGATCATGCTTCCGGCGCGAAGGACGACCGCGCGGGCCTGGCGCGGGCGCTCGAATTCGTTCGCCCTGGCGACGTGTTGGTCGTGTGGAAGCTCGACCGGCTCGGCCGTTCGTTGTCGCACTTGCTCGCCATCGTGACCTCGCTCAAGAAAAAGCAGGTGGCGTTCCGCTCGCTGACGGAGAACCTGGATACCACGACGCCCTCGGGCGAGTTTCTGTTCCAGGTGTTCGGCGCGCTCGCGCAGTACGAACGCGCCTTGATCCAGGAACGTGTCGTCGCCGGTCTGGCTGCCGCCCGCAAACGGGGCCGGATCGGCGGCCGGCCGCAGGCGATCACCGGCGAGAAGCTGGAGGCCATCGTCGCTGCGCTCGATGGCGGCATGTCCAAGGCGGCGGTGTGCCGCAACTTCGGCGTCAAGCGAACCACGCTGATCGAGACCCTGGCACGGGTTGGTTGGACGGGCTCTCGTGGAGCGTCATCGCGATGACGACCAAGAGCGAACGATTGACCGTCCTGTCGGACGCCGAGCAGGAAGCCCTGTACGGCCTGCCGGACTTCGACGACGCCCAGCGGCTGGAATACTTGGCGTTGACTGAAACCGAACTGGCGCTCGCCAGCAGCCGGCCTGGTCTCCATGCCCAGGTCTATTGCATCTTGCAGATCGGTTACTTCAAGGCCAAGCATGCCTTCTTCCGCTTCGACTGGAGTGAGGTCGAGCACGATTGCGCCTTCGTGCTGAGCCGCTACTTCCACGGCGAGTCCTTCGAGCACAAGCCAATCTCCAAGCACGAGCACTACACCCAGCGCGAGTGGATTGCCGATCTGTTCGGCTACCGGCCGTGGGCGGCCGAGTTCCTGGCGCAGCTCGCGCAGCAGGCCGCGCAGACCGTGCGGCGCGACGTGATGCCGGGGTTCATCGCCGCCGAGCTGATCGTCTGGCTAAACGAGCACAAGATCATCCGGCCCGGCTATACCACCCTGCAAGAGCTGGTGAGCGAAGCCCTGTCCGCCGAGCGTCGGCGGCTGGCTGGCCTGCTGTCGGAAGTGTTGGACGAATCGGCCAAGGCCGCGCTGGGTCGGCTTCTAGTGCGTGACGACACCCTGTCGCAATTGGCGGCGCTCAAGCAGGACGCCAAGGACTTTGGCTGGCGTCAGATGGCCCGCGAACGCGAAAAGCGCGCCACGCTGGAGCCGCTGCACCGGATCGCCAAGGCGCTGCTGCCCAAGCTCGGCGTCTCGCAGCAGAATCTGCTGTACTACGCCAGCCTGGCGAACTTCTACACCGTCCACGATCTACGCAACCTGAAGGCCGATCAGACCTACCTCTACCTGCTTTGCTATGCCTGGGTGCGCTACCGGCAGCTTTCCGACAACCTGGTCGATGCGATGGCCTACCACATGAAGCAGTTGGAGGACGAAAGCAGTGCGGGCGCAAAGCAATCCTTTGTCGCCGAGCAGGTGCGCCGTCAGCAAGACACACCGCAGGTCGGCCGCCTGCTGTCGCTTTACATCGACGACAGCGTGCCCGATCCCACGCCGTTCGGCGATGTGCGCCAGCGCGCCTACAAAATCATGCCCCGCGATACGCTGCAAACCACCGCGCAGCGCATGAGCGTGAAGCCGGTGAGCAAGCTGGCTTTGCACTGGCAGGCGGTGGACGGCCTGGCTGAGCGCATCCGCCGCCATCTTCGGCCGCTGTATGTCGCGCTCGACCTCGCTGGCACTGATCCGGGCAGCCCGTGGCTCGTGGCGCTGGCCTGGGCCAAGGACGTGTTCGCCAAACAGCAGCGCCTATCGCAACGGCCGCTCGCCGAATGTCCAGCGGCCACGCTGCCGAAACGCTTGCGACCGTACCTGCTGACCTTCGATGCCGATGGCAAGCCGACGGACCTGCATGCCGACCGCTACGAGTTCTGGCTGTACCGCCAGGTCAGGAAGCGCTTCCAGTCGGGTGAACTCTACCTCGACGACAGCTTGCAGCACCGGCATTTTTCCGACGAGCTGGTTTCGCTGGATGAGAAGGCCGCCGTGCTGGCGCAGATCGACATCCCGTTCCTGCGGCAGCCACTCGATGCCCAGCTCGATGCGCTCGCGACCGAGCTGCGCGCTCAGTGGCTGGCCTTCAACCGCGAGCTGAAGCAGGGCAAGCTGACGCACCTAGAATACGACAAGGACACGCAGAAGCTGACATGGCGCAAGCCCAAGGGCGAGAACCAGAAGGCGCGCGAGAAGGCGTTCTACGAGCAACTGCCGTTCTGCGACGTGGCCGACGTGTTCCGCTTCGTCAACGGCCAGTGCCAGTTCCTGTCGGCGCTGACGCCTTTGCAGCCGCGCTATGCGAAGAAGGTCGCCGACGCCGACAGCCTGATGGCGGTCATCATCGCGCAGGCGATGAACCACGGCAACCAGGTCATGGCACGCACCAGCGACATCCCGTACCACGTGCTGGAGAGCGCCTACCAACAGTACCTGCGCCACGCAACGCTGCACGCGGCCAACGACTGCATCAGCAACGCCATCGCCGCGCTGCCGATCTTCCCGTACTACTCGTTCGACCTCGATGCACTGTACGGTGCCGTCGATGGTCAGAAATTCGGCGTCGAGCGGCCGACCGTGAAAGCGCGCCACTCGCGCAAATACTTTGGGCGCGGCAAGGGCGTGGTCGCCTACACGCTGCTGTGCAACCACGTGCCGCTCAACGGCTACCTGATCGGCGCGCACGATTACGAGGCCCATCACGTGTTCGACATCTGGTATCGCAACACGTCGGACATCGTGCCGACCGCGATCACCGGCGACATGCACAGCGTCAACAAGGCCAACTTCGCTATCCTGCACTGGTTCGGCCTGCGTTTCGAGCCGCGCTTCACCGACCTTGGCGATCAGTTGAAGGAACTCTACAGTGCCGACGATCCGGCGCTGTACGATCAGTGCCTGATCCGGCCGGCCGGGAGAATCGACCGCGATCTCATAGTCAGCGAGAAGCCGAACCTCGACCAGATTGTCGCCACGCTCGGACTGAAGGAGATGACGCAGGGCACGCTGATCCGCAAGCTATGCACCTACACCGCGCCGAACCCCACGCGGCGCGCGGTGTTCGAGTTCGACAAGCTCATCCGCAGCATCTACACGCTGCGCTACCTGCGCGATCCGCAACTGGAGCGCAACGTTCACCGCTCACAGAACCGCATCGAGTCCTATCACCAGCTACGCTCAACCATCGCCCAGGTCGGCGGCAAGAAGGAATTGACCGGGCGCACCGACATCGAAATTGAGATCAGCAACCAGTGCGCCAGGCTGATCGCCAACGCGGTCATCTTCTACAACTCGGCCATCCTCTCGCGGCTGCTGATGAAGTACGAGGCGAGCGGCAACGCCAAGGCGCACGCTCTCCTGACCCAGATATCGCCGGCGGCCTGGCGGCACATCCTGCTGAACGGGCATTACACCTTCCAGAGCGACGGCAAGATGATCGACCTGGATGCGCTCGTGGCGGGGCTGGAGCTGGGATGACGGAAATTTCGGCGGTTCCGGCTTAGAACCCCGTATTCGAGACTTTTGCGGCTTATCACACCGAACACGGCGGTGAAGCACCGTCCCTGCTCTCGACGCATCCGCTGGACGCCGAGCGCATCGAGCGGCTGCGGCAGGCCGCCGCGGATTGGGACCCTGTCCGTCAACCCCTGCGGCCACTGGCCCTGCCCATGCCGCCCCCTCAGTAAGGCTCAACCGGCCGCCGCCTGTCGCGTACGTGCCGGCGCGTGCCCGGTCCAGCGCTTGTAGGCACGCGCAAAGGCGCTCTGCTCGGAATACCCCAGCAGAAAAGCGATGTCCGTGAGACTCAGCGAGGCATCTTCCAGATAGCGTTCAGCCATTTCCTTGCGCACGCCATCGACCAGCTGGGTAAAACTTTCACCATGCTCCTGGAGCTTGCGCTGGAAGGTCCGTGGCGAGACGTGCAGCGCCGAGGCGACATGACTCAGCTCCAGTTCGCCATCTCCCAGCCGCTGCGCGATCAGGCGGCGGGCGCGGACCAGCGGATCGTCCGTGCGCGTGAGCGTCAGCAATTGCTGCTGGGCCAGGCGATCCATCAACTGGCGCATGGCGGGGTCCGGCTGGATCAGGCCCAGTCCCTGCCACGACTTCGGCACGATCATGCGGTAACTGTCCTGCCGGAAGCGTATCGGGCAGGCGAACACACGGCGCTGCTCGTCCAGGCGCTGCGGCGCCTCGTATGTGAAATCGACGCCCAGCGGAGAGATCGCCTGTCCGGTGATCCAGCGCACAAAAGTCAGCATGCCGGCGAGATTGAACTCCGCAAGCTGGCGGTAGCGGAGATCGGTCGAACGGTTCCAGCTCAACACGATCGCTTCGGCGTCGATCCGCACGTCCACCGGCGCAACGGTGATCACCAGCCCCTGATAGCGCTGCTGGGCGAGCATGGCCTCGCCCAGGGTCGTACAGGCCATGGCGACATAGCCGAGAACGCCGTAATGCCCTGGCCGGATGTGCTCGGCAACATGCACGCCGAGATCAGGATCCTGGGCCAGCACGGCGGCGCGATTGAACAATTCAGCCGCCTCCAGCTCGCTGACGCGCGCATCGCGGTCGTTGAGATCCACGTTCAGGCTCCGCTGCAGTTCGGTCGCATCGATCTGCCGCAGGCGCAAATAGTCGAACAAGGCCAGCAGATAGCTGACCGCGGTGCTGGGCGCGAGGGCCGCAGGGTCGTCGACTCCGGTCTTGGCGCGTGCTGTCATACAGATTGTCGTGCGGGGTCAAGCGGCAAGTGATACACAATGGAGAGAATGCTAACAGTCAATACATCGTGCGAATCGAGGAGCTTATGGAAACGCTGGACTGGTGGGCCAAATACATCTTCTACATCGCCATCCCCTATTTTCTGGTCCTGATGGCCTGGGAGTGGTTCGCCCTGCGCCGCGCCAAGAGCAAGGGCAAAAGGGGCTACGAGATCAAGGACAGCAGCGTCAGCATCTCGCTGGGCCTGATCAAGCTCGGCATGCGGGCCCTGTGCGCAGGCTATACCGGCTGGCTGTTTGCTTTCGTCTATGAACATCGCCTGTTCACGCTCTCGCCCCTCGTCTGGTGGACCTGGGTGCTGCTGTTCTTCGCCGACGACTTTACCTATTACTGGTATCACCGCAGCGCGCACCGTTGCCGCCTGTTCTGGATGGAGCACGTCAATCATCATTCCAGCGAGCACTACAACCTCAGTACTGCGCTGCGCCAGTCGACCCTGGGCCCGGCGTATACCTTCGTGTTCTACCTGCCGCTGGCCTTCGTCGGCTTTCACCCGCTGGCGATTGCGGTGCAATTCGGCATCAGCCTGATCTACCAGTACTGGATCCACACCGAGGCCATCGACCGCCTGGGCTTCCTCGAAAAGTTCATGAACACGCCCTCGCATCACCGCGGCCACCACGGCAGCAACGGCATCTACATCGACAAGAACTACGCTGGCATCCTCATTATCTGGGACAAGCTGTTCGGCACCTTCCAGGAAGAGCGCCGCGACGTCCCGGTGAAATACGGCCTGGTGCACGACCTCAAGACCTTCAGCCTGCCCACCGTGATTTTCCACGAGACCGCCTTCATGCTGCGCCAGGTCTGGAACGCCAAGGGCTGGCGCAACAAGCTGGGCTGGATTTTCGGCCCGCCGGAGTGGTCGCCGGACGGTCCGCAATATCCGCCGGATCACCCCTACTGGCAGACGCAAGCGGCCACCAAGGCAAGCTGAAATCGCCGGCATGCGGGCTCACACGATTGCAGGATTCGCCCGCACATTGCCGTCTGCTTCAATAAACCAGATTCCTCATACGGAAACGCCATGCGCTTCGACAATCAGGTGGTGATGATTACCGGCGCGGCCGGCTCTCTCGGCAAGGCGGTTGCCGCAGGCTTTGCTGCTGGTGGCGCCAGGCTGGCGCTGGCCGACGTCAGCGAGGCCGTGCTGCAACAAGCGTATCCCGGCACCGCCGACACACGCCTGCTGCTGCCGGCCAACCTGCTCGACTCTGCCTCGGCGCAGAATGCGGTTAACGCCGCGATGCAGAAGTTCGGCCGTCTCGACGCCCTCTGCAACATCGCCGGCGGTTTCGCCATGGGCACCCCGGTGCATGCCACTGCGGCAGCCGACTGGCAAAAGATGCAGGACATCAACGTCGGCACCCTGCTCAATGCCGTGCGCGCCGCGGTACCGGCGATGCTGGCGGGCGGCGGCGGGAAGATTGTCAACGTCGGCGCTGGCGCCGGCCAGAAAGGCGTGGCGCAGATGGGGGCCTACAGCGCCTCGAAGAGCGCGGTGATCCGCATCACCGAAGCCATGGCCGGCGAACTGCGCGAGCAGAACATCAACGTCAACTGCGTGCTGCCCAGCATCATCGACACGCCACCGAATCGCGCCGCGATGCCAGACGCCGATCCGAAGAAATGGGTCGCGCCGGGCGATCTGGCGGCAGTCATCACCTTCCTCTGCTCCGAGCAGGCGCGCGCGGTGCACGGCGTCGCGCTGCCGGTCGTGGGATTGAGCTGATGAGCGGCAAGACGCGCGAACAGCAGCTCGACGAACTGCTCGACAAGCAGGCGATTTACGAGCTGATCATGGCCTACTGCAACGCTGCCGACCGCCACGATCACGTCAAGATGCGTACGCTCTATCACGAGGATGCGATTGACGATCACGGCCACTTCGCCAAGGGCCTGGCGATGGAATTCATCGACAAGCTGCCGGAAATCCAGAAGGCCATGGAAATCCTGCATCACAACGTGACGACCGTGAACCTCAAGCTAGCCGGCGACCGCGCCGAGGGCGAGGTCGGGTATAGGAAGTTCAACCGCCCTTTTTTGCGAGTCTGGCAGGTAGGAAGCGGCCGCGCAAGCGCCGCTTTGGGCACAGATCGGGCACAGATCGGGGGTTCATGCGTGGGTTTTCGACATCGCGGGGCCACGCAGCGGCTCAGTGCGTAGCCATTTCTCACCGAATCCCGGCACAGGGCCGAGCGCAGCCCTGCGGGGTCGTGGCCGCATCGGATCGGACTCTGGCTTGGCTGCCGGCTGCGTGGCCGGCACCTCGTCACGCGGCCGGCGGCGGGGCGCGCGCTGCGGGCCGGTAGTGCGCTTGCTCCAGCGCGCCGTGTTTCTCGAAGTGGGCGAGGATGGCGCGAATGGCCTTGGGGTCTTCGATGCTGGCGACGATCCGCACCGCGCCGCCGCAGTGGGCGCAGGTGGTGACGTCGATGGAAAAGACCCGCTTGAGCCGTTGCGCCCAGCTCATCGCACGGCGCTTCTGCTCGGGGCTGCGCGGTTCGTCGTGGGCGCTGACGTCCACCGGCACTGCATCGCTCGCAGGCCGCTTGCCGCGCCCCGATGGCGTCAGCTGCGCGCGCAGGTTTGCATTCGGGGCGAATACGCCGTGGAAGCGGGTGAGATGCGCGCGAGGTGGCGGGACCAGTGCCGCCAGCTTGGCGATGAAGTCCACCGCATCCCATTCGACATGCGTGGTCCCATTGCGCCACGGCGTCTTGAGCTGGTAACGCACCCTACCCTGCGGTGAGATCGACAGCCGCTGCTCGCTGATCGCCGGGCGCGTGATGTAGCGGCACAGCTTTTCGAGCTTGTGGCTCTCGTGTGCTTCCGCGGCCACGCCGGCATGCAGCGAGAAGCCGCCGACCTTGCCGGCATCGCCCTCCAGCGAGCCTGCGTCACCGGGCAATGTTTGCAGCGTGACGACCTTGCGGCCAGCGTCGCGACCGGTGGCGATGCGGTAGGTCATCGAACTCATCCGCAGCCCATCCATGCCGTCGTCGCTACCCGCGCTGTCGGACAGGAACACGGATTCGTCTTCGCCTTCGAGCCAGCCGCGGCGCGACAGGTGCCGGCACACGCGATGCGCGATGGTGTTGGCGAGCTGCGTCAGTTGCGCAGAGGTGGGGGCACGGGCGCGGCGCAGGCGCGGCTTGCGCCGCGGGGGCTCGACGTTCGCGTCGTACACGCCGTCGAGCCACAGCATGTGGAAGTGAACATTCAGGTTCAGCGCGCTGCCGAAGCGCTGGATCAGGGTCACCGCACCGCATTGCGCCGTATCCCGCGGCACGCCGGCCTGATCGGCAAGCCAACCGGCGATCACACGATGCACGATGCCCAGCACCGGGCTGATGGCCTCCGGCTTGCTGGCGAACAGGAGGCGCAACGGGTAGGGGAAACTCAGCACCCATTGCCGCACCGGCCGCGGGCCGAACACCTCGTCCACCAGATGCCGCGCCGACTCGGCCATGCGCCGCGCGCCGCAGCTGGGGCAGAAGCCGCGCTTCTTGCAGGAATACGCCACCAGCCTCTCGGCACGACAGTGCTCGCAGACCACGCGCAGGAAGCCGTGCTCGAGCACGCCGCAGCGCAGGTAGGTCTCGAACTCCTCGCGCACATACTCGGGCAGCGGGCGGTCTTCGGCCTCAAGACGCGCGATGAAGTCCGGGTAGTGCGCCTGCACTAGCGCGTACAGCAGCGTGCGCTCGGGCAGGTGGCGCGCGTAACGCGCAGCGGCGTGGGCGGCCGGCAGTGGCGCGCACACCTCGGCCTGCCGCCGGGGTGCGGTCAGGCGCGGCACGCAGCGCTCCGTTGCAGGGACGGCTGCTCAGGGTTGCGCCCGCGAGCACGCGTTCATATCGGCGTTTTCTGATCTTCGCGTCAGACATTGCCGCGGGGCGGGTAGGAAATCTCCCGCCTCGGACGCCAGAACGCACAAAGCCCGGCACGAGGCCGGGCTTTGTGGTCTTGCTTGATGGATCGCGGGGCTTAGAAATCCATGCCGCCCATGCCGCCCATGCCACCGCCGGCCGGCATCGCCGGCTCGTCCTTCTTCGGGGCCTCGGCCACCATCGCTTCGGTGGTGATCATCAGGCCGGCGATCGAGGCGGCGTTCTGCAGCGCGGTGCGGGTGACCTTGGTCGGGTCCAGGATGCCGAACTCGATCATGTCGCCGAACTCGCCATTGGCGGCGTTGTAGCCAAACGCGCCCTTGCCTTCGACCACGCGGTTGAGAATCACCGACGGCTCATCGCCGGCATTGGTGACGATCTCGCGCAGCGGGGCTTCCATCGCACGCAACGCAATTGCGATAATAACTTTTGGCAGAAAGGGAAGGACGGAAGATCGAGTACCGCTATGCTCCGCCTCATTGAGGACATTCGAATTCTTAATCGATGGTCCTGCTGATCGGCTTGATGATGGAGGACGATCAGGGCGGTGGTTTCGTGTTCATCGACGAGCCGTTCGCGCACCTCGATATCTTCAACATCGACAAGGTCGGCGCCTTCCTGCAAGCCACGCGCGCGCAGTACATCGTGACCACGCCGAATACGCACAATGTCAACGTTTTCAAGCCGTCGGAGTTAACTCTGATGACGCAGAAGCGGCGGCCGGGCGCGAGTTTTGCGCCACCCGTCGCATTCCTTCGTCGCGACAAGGCGGCGCCGAACCTTGCCGGCAAAGCGGCTTAGCACTTTTCAGGACCGATTCAGCAGCCCGACCCAATGATAAAATTCAACAACGACAGCTAGGTGCTGCAGGCTGACTCCAGCACCGCCATCGCAGTAATTCCACGCGATATCCGGCGGGTCTGGAGACCCTTGAGAGGGAATCGCGCCGCGGTCACACCGACCGGTGGTGCAACAAGGAGCCAGCAGCAGCTGTCCGAGATGTCCAGCGATTCAGGAAAGACGACGATGATGAGTACCCAGAAAAATTCGCGACGCATTACGAGCCCCTGGCTGCGGTGGGGTGTCGTTCTATCGGTGTTGATGCTGTTCGGTGTCGACTCCGCCGATGCGCGGCTGTTCGGCCGCAACAAGAGCAGCGATGAGGATGTGCCCTCGAAGACCTACACGATCAAGGTCGATGGCATCGAACGCAACTATCGCGTCTACGTGCCGGAGTCCTACGCCGGCAAGCCGGTACCGTTGCTGGTGGCGCTGCACCCGGCACTCAGCGACGGCGTCGGTATGGAGAAGCTGACGCACTTCGATCAGCTGGCCGATGCGCAGAATTTCATCGTCGCCTACCCCGATGGGATCGATAAGCGCTGGAATGCCGGCAAGTGCTGCGGCAAGCCGATGGAAGAGAACATCAATGACGTCGGCTTCATCGATGCGATGGTCGCGACGATCCGCAAGGAGTACAACATCGACACCTCGCGCAAGTACATCGCTGGCTTTTCCAACGGTGCCTTCATGACGCACCACATCGCCTGTGTCGAACCGGATGACTTCGCGGCCTACGCGGTGACTGGCGGTGCCATCACCACGGCGAATTGCCCGGATGCCAAACCGACGCCGATCTTCGTGATCCACGGCACCAAGGATCCGCGCTCTCCCTGGAATGGCGGCACCACCGAGGGCGTCTATCGTCCGCCGGTCATGGATTTGGTGCATCGTCTGGCGCGCCGCAACCATTGCAGCAACGACGAGAAGGTCACTTATAGCGGCGGGCCGGCCACCTGCAAAACCTTCACGGGCTGCGGCAGCAACGAAGTGACCTATTGCGCGCTCGATGGCATCGGTCACCAATGGGCCGGCAGCAACAAGGCGATCATGCCGCTGTTCCTGGGCCAAAACACCGATCGTTTCAGCGCCACCAACCAGATGTGGGAGTTCTTCGAGCGCCATCAGCGCTGAAGTTGTAGGGCTTCAACCGAGCCGCCGGGCGATCCGACATCGTCCGGCGGCTTTTTCGTGGCGGCCGCCGTGCGAATAGGGGCCGGCCGCGGCAATTGGCTACAATTCGCGTCCTCTACCTCTGGCGCGACGGCCGCGCGGCCTGCACCGAGCAGTTTTCGCGAAGCACGCCCCTCATCTATGTCCGAACTGGCTGAACAAACCGCCCGCCGCCGCACCTTTGCGGGGTATAGGAAGTTCAACCGCCCTTTTGGGCGAGTCTGGCGGGTAGGAAGCGGCCGCGCAAGCGCCGCTTTGGGCACAGATCGGGCACAGATCGGGGGTTCATGCGTGGGTTTTCGACATCGCGGGGCCACGCAGCGGCTCAGTGCGTAGCCATTTCTCACCGAATCCCGGCACAGGGCCGAGCGCAGCCCTGCGGGGTCGTGGCCGCATCGGATCGGACTCTGGCTTGGCTGCCGGCTGCGTGGCCGGCACCTCGTCACGCGGCCGGCGGCGGGGCGCGCGCTGCGGGCCGGTAGTGCGCTTGCTCCAGCGCGCCGTGTTTCTCGAAGTGGGCGAGGATGGCGCGAATGGCCTTGGGGTCTTCGATGCTGGCGACGATCCGCACCGCGCCGCCGCAGTGGGCGCAGGTGGTGACGTCGATGGAAAAGACCCGCTTGAGCCGTTGCGCCCAGCTCATCGCACGGCGCTTCTGCTCGGGGCTGCGCGGTTCGTCGTGGGCGCTGACGTCCACCGGCACTGCATCGCTCGCAGGCCGCTTGCCGCGCCCCGATGGCGTCAGCTGCGCGCGCAGGTTTGCATTCGGGGCGAATACGCCGTGGAAGCGGGTGAGATGCGCGCGAGGTGGCGGGACCAGTGCCGCCAGCTTGGCGATGAAGTCCACCGCATCCCATTCGACATGCGTGGTCCCATTGCGCCACGGCGTCTTGAGCTGGTAACGCACCCTACCCTGCGGTGAGATCGACAGCCGCTGCTCGCTGATCGCCGGGCGCGTGATGTAGCGGCACAGCTTTTCGAGCTTGTGGCTCTCGTGTGCTTCCGCGGCCACGCCGGCATGCAGCGAGAAGCCGCCGACCTTGCCGGCATCGCCCTCCAGCGAGCCTGCGTCACCGGGCAATGTTTGCAGCGTGACGACCTTGCGGCCAGCGTCGCGACCGGTGGCGATGCGGTAGGTCATCGAACTCATCCGCAGCCCATCCATGCCGTCGTCGCTACCCGCGCTGTCGGACAGGAACACGGATTCGTCTTCGCCTTCGAGCCAGCCGCGGCGCGACAGGTGCCGGCACACGCGATGCGCGATGGTGTTGGCGAGCTGCGTCAGTTGCGCAGAGGTGGGGGCACGGGCGCGGCGCAGGCGCGGCTTGCGCCGCGGGGGCTCGACGTTCGCGTCGTACACGCCGTCGAGCCACAGCATGTGGAAGTGAACATTCAGGTTCAGCGCGCTGCCGAAGCGCTGGATCAGGGTCACCGCACCGCATTGCGCCGTATCCCGCGGCACGCCGGCCTGATCGGCAAGCCAACCGGCGATCAGCTGGCATTGACCCTGCTGACCGGTAATGCCGGCAGCCTGTCTACGGCCTTTGCCACCGTGGTCCAGCGCGGCTATTCCCGGCAGGCGGAAACGCTCGCCGACGGACATGCCATCGCCGCAGTGAAGAAACTTTATGGTCACGCCGGCGGCGGCGCTTCGGTATTCGAGACTTTTGCGGCTTATCACACCGAACACGGCGGTGAAGCACCGTCCCTGCTCTCGACGCATCCGCTGGACGCCGAGCGCATCGAGCGGCTGCGGCAGGCCGCCGCGGATTGGGACCCTGTCCGTCAACCCCTGCGGCCACTGGCCCTGCCCATGCCGCCCCCTCAGTAAGGCTCAACCGGCCGCCGCCTGTCGCGTACGTGCCGGCGCGTGCCCGGTCCAGCGCTTGTAGGCACGCGCAAAGGCGCTCTGCTCGGAATACCCCAGCAGAAAAGCGATGTCCGTGAGACTCAGCGAGGCATCTTCCAGATAGCGTTCAGCCATTTCCTTGCGCACGCCATCGACCAGCTGGGTAAAACTTTCACCATGCTCCTGGAGCTTGCGCTGGAAGGTCCGTGGCGAGACGTGCAGCGCCGAGGCGACATGACTCAGCTCCAGTTCGCCATCTCCCAGCCGCTGCGCGATCAGGCGGCGGGCGCGGACCAGCGGATCGTCCGTGCGCGTGAGCGTCAGCAATTGCTGCTGGGCCAGGCGATCCATCAACTGGCGCATGGCGGGGTCCGGCTGGATCAGGCCCAGTCCCTGCCACGACTTCGGCACGATCATGCGGTAACTGTCCTGCCGGAAGCGTATCGGGCAGGCGAACACACGGCGCTGCTCGTCCAGGCGCTGCGGCGCCTCGTATGTGAAATCGACGCCCAGCGGAGAGATCGCCTGTCCGGTGATCCAGCGCACAAAAGTCAGCATGCCGGCGAGATTGAACTCCGCAAGCTGGCGGTAGCGGAGATCGGTCGAACGGTTCCAGCTCAACACGATCGCTTCGGCGTCGATCCGCACGTCCACCGGCGCAACGGTGATCACCAGCCCCTGATAGCGCTGCTGGGCGAGCATGGCCTCGCCCAGGGTCGTACAGGCCATGGCGACATAGCCGAGAACGCCGTAATGCCCTGGCCGGATGTGCTCGGCAACATGCACGCCGAGATCAGGATCCTGGGCCAGCACGGCGGCGCGATTGAACAATTCAGCCGCCTCCAGCTCGCTGACGCGCGCATCGCGGTCGTTGAGATCCACGTTCAGGCTCCGCTGCAGTTCGGTCGCATCGATCTGCCGCAGGCGCAAATAGTCGAACAAGGCCAGCAGATAGCTGACCGCGGTGCTGGGCGCGAGGGCCGCAGGGTCGTCGACTCCGGTCTTGGCGCGTGCTGTCATACAGATTGTCGTGCGGGGTCAAGCGGCAAGTGATACACAATGGAGAGAATGCTAACAGTCAATACATCGTGCGAATCGAGGAGCTTATGGAAACGCTGGACTGGTGGGCCAAATACATCTTCTACATCGCCATCCCCTATTTTCTGGTCCTGATGGCCTGGGAGTGGTTCGCCCTGCGCCGCGCCAAGAGCAAGGGCAAAAGGGGCTACGAGATCAAGGACAGCAGCGTCAGCATCTCGCTGGGCCTGATCAAGCTCGGCATGCGGGCCCTGTGCGCAGGCTATACCGGCTGGCTGTTTGCTTTCGTCTATGAACATCGCCTGTTCACGCTCTCGCCCCTCGTCTGGTGGACCTGGGTGCTGCTGTTCTTCGCCGACGACTTTACCTATTACTGGTATCACCGCAGCGCGCACCGTTGCCGCCTGTTCTGGATGGAGCACGTCAATCATCATTCCAGCGAGCACTACAACCTCAGTACTGCGCTGCGCCAGTCGACCCTGGGCCCGGCGTATACCTTCGTGTTCTACCTGCCGCTGGCCTTCGTCGGCTTTCACCCGCTGGCGATTGCGGTGCAATTCGGCATCAGCCTGATCTACCAGTACTGGATCCACACCGAGGCCATCGACCGCCTGGGCTTCCTCGAAAAGTTCATGAACACGCCCTCGCATCACCGCGGCCACCACGGCAGCAACGGCATCTACATCGACAAGAACTACGCTGGCATCCTCATTATCTGGGACAAGCTGTTCGGCACCTTCCAGGAAGAGCGCCGCGACGTCCCGGTGAAATACGGCCTGGTGCACGACCTCAAGACCTTCAGCCTGCCCACCGTGATTTTCCACGAGACCGCCTTCATGCTGCGCCAGGTCTGGAACGCCAAGGGCTGGCGCAACAAGCTGGGCTGGATTTTCGGCCCGCCGGAGTGGTCGCCGGACGGTCCGCAATATCCGCCGGATCACCCCTACTGGCAGACGCAAGCGGCCACCAAGGCAAGCTGAAATCGCCGGCATGCGGGCTCACACGATTGCAGGATTCGCCCGCACATTGCCGTCTGCTTCAATAAACCAGATTCCTCATACGGAAACGCCATGCGCTTCGACAATCAGGTGGTGATGATTACCGGCGCGGCCGGCTCTCTCGGCAAGGCGGTTGCCGCAGGCTTTGCTGCTGGTGGCGCCAGGCTGGCGCTGGCCGACGTCAGCGAGGCCGTGCTGCAACAAGCGTATCCCGGCACCGCCGACACACGCCTGCTGCTGCCGGCCAACCTGCTCGACTCTGCCTCGGCGCAGAATGCGGTTAACGCCGCGATGCAGAAGTTCGGCCGTCTCGACGCCCTCTGCAACATCGCCGGCGGTTTCGCCATGGGCACCCCGGTGCATGCCACTGCGGCAGCCGACTGGCAAAAGATGCAGGACATCAACGTCGGCACCCTGCTCAATGCCGTGCGCGCCGCGGTACCGGCGATGCTGGCGGGCGGCGGCGGGAAGATTGTCAACGTCGGCGCTGGCGCCGGCCAGAAAGGCGTGGCGCAGATGGGGGCCTACAGCGCCTCGAAGAGCGCGGTGATCCGCATCACCGAAGCCATGGCCGGCGAACTGCGCGAGCAGAACATCAACGTCAACTGCGTGCTGCCCAGCATCATCGACACGCCACCGAATCGCGCCGCGATGCCAGACGCCGATCCGAAGAAATGGGTCGCGCCGGGCGATCTGGCGGCAGTCATCACCTTCCTCTGCTCCGAGCAGGCGCGCGCGGTGCACGGCGTCGCGCTGCCGGTCGTGGGATTGAGCTGATGAGCGGCAAGACGCGCGAACAGCAGCTCGACGAACTGCTCGACAAGCAGGCGATTTACGAGCTGATCATGGCCTACTGCAACGCTGCCGACCGCCACGATCACGTCAAGATGCGTACGCTCTATCACGAGGATGCGATTGACGATCACGGCCACTTCGCCAAGGGCCTGGCGATGGAATTCATCGACAAGCTGCCGGAAATCCAGAAGGCCATGGAAATCCTGCATCACAACGTGACGACCGTGAACCTCAAGCTAGCCGGCGACCGCGCCGAGGGCGAGGTCGGGTATAGGAAGTTCAACCGCCCTTTTTTGCGAGTCTGGCAGGTAGGAAGCGGCCGCGCAAGCGCCGCTTTGGGCACAGATCGGGCACAGATCGGG
>ENA-UOYA01002870-UOYA01002870.1-activated-sludge-metagenome-genome-assembly--contig:-NODE-2870-length-16015-cov-46.541228_pt1 | contig 16015 bp, 27 predicted proteins | sample MGYA00238163_ERZ764804 | MGnify/ENA primary metagenome ERZ764804 (study PRJEB28919, sample SAMN05720223) | activated sludge metagenome | isolation source: Anaerobic digester | place: Hong Kong...
TCCATTGACATGAGTTGCATTCGCATCAGCCCCATTGCGTTGCTAGCCTGCTCGAACTTCGAGCCTGATGCGAACACGTTAGCTTTCTCATTTGCATCGTTCAGCCTATCGGATAACTCACCAATGTTCTCAGATAAACGCTCTACCTCCTTAGGGTCTGTTGCATTAATCAACTCACCCTTTAGTTGTTTGATTTGCGTTCTTAACTCCCTTACCCCGCCGAGAGTTACGGGTATCTCAATACTTCCACTTGTTGCCATACTTTATAATGTTATTTAGAGGAGAAAGTGAGCGTAAGAAAGAAAGGAATATCATTCGGCAACACGTTGTCTGCTAACACGCCACTATTAAACGTGTACATTCTTAGGTTGTTATCCTTTATCCTGAACCGTACGTAGTTGTCAAGGTTAAGATTACCACTATTGTTCACCTCTGTAATGAGCGAATTTAGTACACTCGTCGTTGTTCCCTCAAGTGCTAGGTACAGCCCCGTTTCAGTTGTTATCCCTAAGCCCATTTCAGTAATAAGATACGTTGGGAATAGGTCTGTTACAAGGTTCTGAAATTCGTACACCCCTGTTGCTATACGCACGGGGGTGAATGATACATTGATATTATTCTCAACCTCCTTTACAACGAGCGGTTCACTCGTTCCATCCTGTCTTATTATCATTTTTAGCACCCCATAGTTAGGCAATTCTAAACCATTTATCTTGTCAGCTACAATATTAGTAGTTACTATTTCGTTGCCTCCTACAACTTGACTAATACCAGCACCAACGAAGCCTCCTAGGTTAACGTTATTGAAGTTGTAGAATAGTTGGTTAAGAACATGCCTTGGCTTTGTAGAATCGAAGTCGCCAGACGGGAGCGAAGCTTTTACCTTGAACGGTGGTAAATCAACACTATCATCTACTGAGAATAACACCACCTTGGTTAGTGTATTCTCATTGCCATTGTAGTCTATTATCCTATTAACATGCCACCACGCATTATCGCACCATATTTTATCCGACAATTCAAACATTGCAATATCGCTTTCAGTCAGATTGAAGTATGCAGTTAGTAGCTTCCCGCTGTTAAGTTGCGCCATTGTACGTCGCCAAAAAAGGTTATAAGCGTTGTTCGCTGTAACCTGCCCTGTGAACGGTTGCAGATAATAGTCGCATTGTGCGAAGTTTATATCGAATATTGGTGAGTCAACATTCAAGAAGTGTGATGCTTGCGAATAAGTTGTTGACGTTACGTTATTGCCTTGGTAGTTCTGAATAAGTATAGGCGTTGTTAACGACTGTACACCATTGTCAAGAAGCAAACGAATGTTGTACTTGCCACTTCCTAAGAGGAACGGTACAATACCGCCGTATGAAGTCTTCACGCTTGGCGTTGGTGAGAATAGTATTTCTTTCCTGTCCTCGCCCTTAACATACTCATTGTCAATGGTATACTCAACTTGCCCGAAAGTTTCGCCAGTGTAAGCCTTGTAAGCCTTGTTTACCTCGTCGTTGTCGTCTTTGTAGGAAAGCACGACTTTCTTTGCCGTAACATCAGGAATAAACTCTACAACCTTGCCTTTGTCTAGTGCTATCTTTTCGCTCCAGTCTTTTGCCGTGCCTCCGTCGTAGTACTCATCACGGTGGATAATGGTTATCTTGTCATCGTCCGTAGCATCAGGTATTAGTAGCCAATTGAATAGCGTACATAAGCCTTTTAAGAAGTCGCTCTGCTTGATATTCTTGGGTATCAAGGTATTCATGTCACGATTTCCGAACACGCCCGTTATATTAGAGCTTGGTGTTACGGTCACAGTGCTATCGAATGTTAATATATGTTGAACGTTAACTATCGTGTTAATGGCGTTTACCCATACGAGTTGTGAGCTATTGCCACTGTTCGTGCCACCAAAACCCGGTACTATCGCACACGTAAGAACATCACCGACGTTTAGATTCGTTACAACAACAGATTGATTGATTGAATCATTTAATATTGTCAACGTTTGGTAAGGCGTTAAGGTAGAGTAACTTACAGGATTGAGTATTATTTGGTCAGCTATCTGCGTGCCATTCTTGTAGATTTTAATTGACAACCACATCCTAGCAGTATCGTAGATGTAAGGCGAACCATATAACATGTACTTCACACGCAATGTTGCATTGTTTGGATTTACGAGTTGGAACAGCCTAGCTATCTGAAAGTTAAACGTAACACTTTCGGACGAAGCAACATAGAATGGTGAAGCCCACCCCCCTGTTGTTGGGTTGAAAATGTTTGCAGGGTCTAGGCTTTCAGTAACTGATGTATATGGGAATTTGTTGCCAACTGGAATCCACTTAGGATTCGACGTTGTAACATTAGACGAATGAGCCTTGCTGAACTGAACCTTATACGCATCAACGTTAATACTAGCATCTGTTATGCTCATTGGAACAACCAATTTATCGAAGTTGAATTTCGCTGAATTAACAACGCTGTAACTCTTACCAGCCTTAGCGAACATCCTATCCATATACGTCTTAACATACACGCTTGGTATCATCTCCCTAACTGGGATAATATTCGTTGGCGTATAGAATGGAAAGTACTTGTACCCATCGACTGCCGTGTTTGAGAATGTCGCTAGTACATTCGTAGCATTCAGTACATGGTTGTATTGCGATAGGTCAACATCGCTCATCATGCTATTTGCAATACTCGTGAAGAAGTCTGCTACACTATCCTTTACATTAGCCGTGAATGTGAAGCTATCCACAACCATTGTTGAAGTGCTAATCTTCTCAATGCCTGTTATCTGTAACAGCATATTCTCAGCTATGACAATACCATTCTGTACGATAGCACACTTCGTTAGCTTATTAGTATTGAACGTCATCTGTTCAACGTTCACGTCGTATAACGAGCCTAACAGGTCGATATTATTTTGGTTGCCCACTAGAATAATGGTTTTTGAGAAGCCACCCTTTCGTGCGGAAATATCCTTAATATCTTGTGCGGATAAGTTGAGCGGGAAATTAACATCTCCAGCAACATCTAAGTAACCACCTTCTATCTGTATCTTAACCATTTACCGCTGAATTATTAGAGAATGAAACAGTAACGCTATATTGCCACACCTTACCATGAACGCTACTCTTAACCTCTGCTGTTTTGGTTTCGCAAATTACAGGAATAAACTCGCCATTTCTGAACAGCATCTTACGTGGGCTTTCAATCATTTCAAAGAAGTTGTTCTGCTCCGCTTCGGTCATAAACATTGTGTTCATCTCAAGCGTGTTAGACTTCTTGTTGTTTATATTTATTGTACCGTATTCCGTTGCGATTGGCTTCCATACAGACCCACTAACAGACCCCTTGCGCTCAATGTTGTAAGCTTCATTCGTTACGTTCGTTCTAAGTGTTGAGCGTAGTAACATAGGGATTGAAAGTATAGAGCCGTACTTGTCAATATACAAGATTGAGTTGTCCTCAATGCCACAACCAACTAGATTGAACGTTATCCACTCACTTCGTCGTTTAGTGCCTTCATATATCGCCACCCTGTACCATGTTGTATCGGGCTTAATCAGAGGAAGTGCCCCACTTACTACCGATAATGCAGGCGTGTTGTAAGTACCGACATTAATAGCTGTAACTATTGTACCTAGCACGCTAGTTGAAAGTACATCACCATTACTGTTCTCAAAGCGCACGTCACGACTTGTACCATTTAAGTTCAAGTAAGCGTTAAGTATTATAGGTGTGTTCCTAGTAATGTAATGTTCCTTTCTTTTAACAAGCCACTCGCCCATTGAGATTAGCGAGAACCTGTTAGCCGTGTAGTTTATCTCCTCATTAGTATAGAACGTGCCATTGAACGCTACTTTGGAAAGGATATTCGTTATGCCTAGTGTCGTTGTCTTGCGGTTATCGGCATAGGAAATCACGCCGTCTATTGTTGCATTTGTTATGCTAGACCATGCAACATTAACCTCTAGCCACGTTGGTGAGCTTGCTGTTACAATTTGATAGCCTTGCAAGAGCGGATTAGCCACGCCATTGTCAACTTGATTTATAAATATCTGGTCACCAACAGCGAACGTATTGCCTACATTTATCCTTACCTTACCACCGCTGTTCGTTAAACTTGACGTGTAGGTCGTTGACGTTATCCTACTTTCACCTACTTTAACATCATATATCAAGTGGCTTCTTGTAGCGTTGAAGTAGCTCGTTGCCATAGCATTCTCAATCTCACTTGGCAACCGTGAAGAAAGTAGCTTTGAAAGGTCTATCTCCCCATAGCCATCAACAGGTCTAGGCTTAACGAAGTACCTTCCAATAAGTGTTGACGTTCCAGATAAGTAAACATCGAATATGTATTTAAACGCAAGGTTATTCTTGTTCGTCGAATCAATGATATACTTCGTCGTGTTGAATGCTGGATGAAGTGTGTACGGTTGTGCTATTATTGTCTGTGCCATGTACTATAATGTTATAAGATTGAATATCCACCACCTGTTATTAAAGATTTTATTTCCATACCCGCATAGCGAATAGCATCCATTGCATCGTCATTCATCTTAACGACGCCCTCTGTAACAACACCGTTGATTTTCTTACGCTTGTACTTCTTGTTTTCTTCAATAATGTTTATTGCTGATGCTGATACAGTAACGTTACATTCGTTGATGAACGATAAACCATCGTCAACTGACTTGTTTGCCTTTAATGCGTAATATCCATCATTTATAAGGTCTTGCATCATTTCAGGGCGTGAATAGTCGCACATTATCTCAACGTCTGTTTCTATTCCTAGTCGCTTCATTTCAGCAAGTAAGCCACCTGATGTTATCCCACTCTTGTAGATTAGCTCCTCAATGAATAAGTCGTGTTCGCAATACCACACTTTGACGAGTGCTGTCGGGTGTTCGAACCCAAAATCAAGCCCATAAACGAAGTACTTAAATCGTTCAGGCTTTTCAGTTGCTTGCTCCCAAACAGGATAGACATTCTCAAGAAGTTGCCCTACTTCGCCAAGACCGTACACCTGCCACCAGTTCCACCAATAGCCTCTCTGACCTCGTTTGTCTTCTGCCATTGCTTTAGCTTCACGGCGAAGTAAATCATCTTTAATGGCTTGTGGGATCGCTTCATTTTCCTTATAAGTGAACTTCATAAAGTCAACGTCGTCACGGCCGACTAACTCCTTGTGCGCCCAAAATTCAGAATCGGCATTGAAGTCGAGCCATATCTCGCCTGTTGTACGAACGATTAACGCATCTGCAATCTCGTATTCGATATGATTAGCTTCATTAAGGAATAGTATCTGATGCTTGCCACTTGCCTTAGCCTTACCCTCTGTGTCGAACGACTTGAACTGTATCGTTGAGCCGTTTCTGAATCGATACTTTAAGAATGTACCGTTCCATTGCTCCTGAACGAATCTGCCCTCCTTTATCAGGAAGTCCATGAAGATAGCCATTGCTCCCTCACGTACTCCCTGCATAGTTTCCGCAACAACAGTAATTCTTTGATGTGGTGTTGCTAACGCCCTATCTATGAGAATGGGAATAATGGAAAACGTCTTACCCGACGATGTAGCACCCTGAACCACCTTTATGCGCTTCTTTGATTTAAGAAGTGTTCTTAAAGTAGTTGTTATTTCAAACGACATCTAGTCAATATTGAATATCCTTGGTTCTGTTTTTACCTCAACTTCTGAACTATCCTTGTAGCCATCCAATCGAGAAATCAACCCCTCTTTGAATTGACCAACAGCCGCACCATCGAACCTATCTTGTTTCGCTTCCCTACGCATGTGAGTAACTATCCCCCCGAAATCCTTATATAAATTGTCTTTATTTTCGATGTAGTTATCCATTGAACCGACTCCCCAGCCTTTTTCGTTGACTGACCAAACAATGAACGATTCAACAGTAAGAGGGGGATAATGTACCATATACACCACCTCGCCAGTTTTTTGATTAAGAGTTGGTACGCTTCTTCCTTGGTTTTTTCTCCACTCCTTGTACTCCCCCCACATTGCTAGTAGTTCCTGTGGTTCTTTCAATTTCCTTGTTGGATGCGGTGGTCTTTTTTTCTTCTCCATCTTCAAATATTTCTGTAAAACCTAGTTTGTAAACTTGTGCATATTGGCGTGGTTTAAGATCTGCCACACGAATAATGATGCTACCTTTCTGAATAATCTTAGATAGCATACTTTCTTTAATCTTTAACTCTTTCATTTATCCTTAATTTAAGCTTTTTAACCTTTTTTCTACAATACCTCTCATCAATCTTGTAATACCCAGCTAGGTCTTTTATCGTGCCGTTATTTCGCTTTATCTCCATATATTTCTCAAAGAATATACGTTCAATGAAATTAAACCTAGCCAGCTCACTATCTATAATGTTATGAAAGTCGTAATGTATCTTTTCTTCATCACTTTTTTGTGTTATAACTTCTTCAACTGCTGTGATCTTTTCCTGTTTCGTTTTGCTTTCATTGTATAGTAGCTCACACTTTATGTAGTGTAGCAGAATTCTTTTCGCTTCCTCAAAAGTCTTAGGCTCATGCTTCTGTGAATTGATATATGCGTATGAAATCGCTGTTAAAACATGCCTATTCTTCTTGCACACGTTGTTAATATGATGTGCGTATGCGAGCAGTTCGCTATATTGCTTGTTAATTACTTCGTCAAAGTATCGTACCATTGCATAAAGAATACAAAGAATATCTTTCGCTCTGATGAACAGCAAGAGGAAGCTGCTATTTCGGGCAAGCCATCGTTATACTTCGAGTATATTCGTACTAGGTTCTGATTGACAGACGAGCTATATTGGTGTATAGCGTTTAGACTCTTTACCCTTTCGATGTACTGAATGTCATCTTCTTCAATATTAATGTGCATATCATTGCTATTATTGAGTAATAAATACTATGTGTTACAAAAAGTGTACACCAAAATGATATACACTTGTAACACTGGACGTTGTCTATTAGGTACTGAATTGGTATAAAGTCAGACTTTAGGCGTTCAAACAGTAGTGTCAATGGTGTGAAGCTACACCATAAGAAAGCTATTAGAATAGGCTTGTAAATTGCAAGTAGAATCTCCATGTGTGTAAATATACAACAAAAAAATCCCTGACAAAAAAAATATCAGGGATTTTTTAATTAAATGTTCTTATTGTAATCACGTTTCAAATCATCGAAGTACTTTCTAGCTAAATCAACGTGCGATTTAGCCAGCTTCCTATCATCTTCTGTAACATCAACCCTGAATGTTTTAACTCTTGCCCAATCAGGCAGGTGGTCGAAGTTGTGCATTTGGCGTACTTCATCAAAAAAATCATCGGTGTATTGTCCTGGATTGCCTGTTAGCTTCCATAATTTCCACGCTTCACCCTCAACTATATCTAGAGGTGTGTTTTCTAGTGAAAAACAAATATACCAATGATCATAACCTGCCATCATTGCGTATCGTTTAGCTTGCCATAAGTAGTTATTATAACTCTTGCTAGCTTGCTTTAAATCATTAGCGAATAACGGAAATGTATCGTCTGAAAACGAACACTTCGCATCGAATCCGAAACGCTCATTCTTGTAGATGACGTCTGGATGACCCTCGCCTAAATCGTCTTTAAGCACAACACCAATCTTATTAGCGTTCATAGGTGCTAACCATCCGTTAACTCGTGCAATACGAACGATTGCCGAATCTTCTAATCTATTGCCCTTGTCGGTATATTTCGATTCAAAGCGATACGGTGAAGTGCCACGAACTTCCTCACGAAACATCTTTTCTACAAGTGTTTTTGCTCCATCAGATAACGTTGGTTCAGAATCACGCTTTTCAAGCAATCTATCACGCTCAACTGCCTGTTTTTCTGTAATTGTCACCTTAGTTAGAAGCTCCTCTAATGTAGCCTGTTGTTTATCCGTTAGTGTACTTCTTGTTAACCCACCCATCAACTCACCGAATGAACTAGCGCGGAACATTAAATCAGCACCAGTTATTGTTAAATTATGCCTTTCCATTAGAATAGTTTTAACTTTTGTTCATCAGTTACCGTGTAGGTTGTTTCGATTTGTTCAAGTGTCATTCCTTGATTAATCAATTCGTTCAACTCCTTGTCCGTGGCAATAGGTTTAGCTTGGACTGGTTTCTCTTGCTCAAACATATCCTTAACAGTTGACTCTCCATTCTTAATAGCTGAACGCATTCCAGAGAGAATTGATAGTTTGTCTATGTCAATGTCTCCAGTCTTCTTTATTCCTAACACTTCGCAAATTTGCTTGTCAGTAACTCCTAAATTATGGAAATAATCCAATGCAGCGGCTCTACGTTTCTCTAATGTGGCAACTGTTCCTTTTGCAACCTCTTTCACTTTTTCGTAAATGTGAGTTACAAGTGCTGCTGGGACTGTCTTGAAAACAGCGTTACGAAATGCAACTGAATTAGCAGCGTTACCAGTCACAACTTGCATGTCATCAGAATACGTTTTCCCGTATTTGTCGGTAATTCTCTTTTTAGTTTCGATTGTAACGCATGTATTTTTCTCTAAATCATGACAAATTCCTTGTGCTGTAACTGTTTTTCCATCGTTTTCAATTACCCTTGCACCTGCTCTGATGTTTCCGTATGAGGATATAATAATTTCAGCAAGTCGAACACTTGGTCCTTCGATAACTTTTCCTTGGCGTGGTAAGGCATATATACATGATTGTGCAATTTCTTCATTCAATGTTGCCATTGAAAGTGCTGTTTCCATAAATTCATGCAACGAGCGTGGATAAGCCTTTGCCGTTGAAATTTGGTTGTCTATTTCAGCTTTTGTAATTAGATACATTGCTGTATCATTTGATTTTTCTGTAACGATAATTTCGTTGTTTTCTTGATTACTCATTTCTTTAATTTTAATTGTTATGTCTGACAAATATACAAACAATTATTTAATGTGCAACAATGAATACATTTTTTTAAAAAAAAATTTTTACAAACAAGTCCATCACTCTTGGATTATGAATAGTCCACGCTTGCAAGCTTCTATTGTAACTAGTTGTGAAAACATCTGTACATCGTTTGGTATCGGAATAATTGAGTCTAGACCGTCCTTAATAGCAATATCACGTTGCCTCAATAGTGTTCTAACTTCTTGTTTAGCACGCTCGTATATAACGTTTTTTTGTTCTTGAGAAAATCTACCTGCAAAACTCACCTTAGCGAATGAATTAGCTTGGAAAGGCGTACCAGTCCATTCTCTATTTTCTAAACACTTAATGTACAATGCAACAGATTCGTTGTAGAAATTATCTACATTGAACGCTTTTAAACCAGCTTCCCGAACGTCTTCTAAGTGTTTTTTTAACTCGATTTTTATTATGTTTTTTTTGTTCCAATATTTTTCAATCGGCTCAATGAAATCTTTTCGTGACAAAACATACACTTTTTCTGACGGCTCGTAGCATTTAAACGCTTCTTGTATATCATTCACCGTAATTCCGATAAAACGCTCGCAAATCGCATTAAAAATAGCTCTACGCAAACTGTCGTCTTCTACTTGTTCAGGATTAATTCCGAAAACAACACGGCAAATGTCAAAAAACACATCATCCTCAAACTCAGTTTGCACGGTTATAAGCTGTGGTGAATCAATTAACATTCTCGAAATCGCTAAATGGCTCGACGTTTGACCCCTCGCTGTTGCTTTGCTGATTACGACGTTCTGATGCTCTTCGCTTAACTTCTGCCATTCGCTCAGATAGTGTGAGTTTTGCGTTAACTGGTGCTGTGTTGTTGTTGTTTTGATTTCCATTGTTATTTTGATTTTGTTTAAGTTCAAATAATCCTCTGTACAAGTTAGCAATAGAGTTTTCTATTATTGTTTTTGCATTTGATGAGCTGTTTCCTGACAATTTAGATAATTTATCAATCGCAATTTGATGTGATTGGCTAGACTTGTATTCATCTTTGAATTGTTCCTTTTTGTATGTAATCCAATCTAGCCAAGTTTGAATAATTGAGATATTATCAAATGCTGAAAAATTAAACTCTCTTAATTGTTCTATTGTTATATTGTTTAATGGTTTATTGTTTAATGGTTTATTTATACTCACAGTGCTTTGATGTTGCTTTAACGTATGCTTTGACAATGCTTTGTCCAGTGCTTTGACGTCTGCTTTGATATGTGCTTTAGCGTTTAACGTTAAAGCAATTACATTTGATGAGTATTGATTTCTTGAATATTCAAGAACAATAAAGAATCCAAAACTAACTATTTCATCGAAATGTTTTTTATATGATGAGTAAGATTTAATCCCATTAGCTTCCATTACCATTGACGTAGGAAATCCAAACTTTTTTTTCCAGCCTAATCTATTGCAATGTTCGATTGCAAAGAAATATATAGCCGTGTGAACTGGTTTTACTTTATCTGGGTTATCAAAAGCAAAATCAAACCACGCCCTACTTAAATCGTAACTATTCATTTTCTCTAATTTTATTCCAGACAATACCACAAAAATATTTTGTTGCTTTTGACGGGTTATTAATTTTTGAACATGCAATCTCCATTTCTGTACCTCCTCCAATACAATCTTCAAACTTGTAAATCATAAAATAAAAAAACCCTTGTGCTTCAGTCGGGCAGGACCTCCACACAAAGGGTAAATGTTAATTTCTTACTAGGTTCTGCCCAACCCATTTACAAATATACTATTTTATTTCAATATAAATATACTCATCTCCTTTTTTAACAATTTCTTTTTCAACGGTTAACCTGAAAATATCACGATCGTTGAAGCCGTACTTTTTCTGCAAAACATCCAGCACCATCTTGACAGGGTTGTCAATATCTGACAACTTAGAACTGAAACCAAAACGAATGAATAACTCCGTGCAACTGTCTGTTTTGCAAGCTGGCAATTTCAGCAACATCTCACGTTCAAATAGCGAGTATTTACGAGTCTTATATCGCTTACCTTTCCATGCTTCGTTCACTGATAATGGCTTTACATTTAGTTGCACCTTTCTCATAGCTCTTTAACTCTATCGTAACTAACTTTTATTTCGTTTCCGTTGTGAATTATGACGATAGAGTTTAGCATTACTTTCACCACCTTACATTCAACGCCTTTGTATATGACTACATGGCCAGACTTTATCATTTATTCAGTATTAAGTAAGTTGCTTTTGTTCCGTTCATTCCCATTGCGTGAATAGTTACGCCCGTGTTCTTCACTAAGTGTACGCTATCGAATAGGTCGAATGTTATGTTCTTGTTGATGCAAAGCCCTGTCTTGCCGATATATCCGTACAGCTTCATTCCAACTAGTTCTTTCGGGTGAAATTCAGTCGGTCTGATTTTCCGACTGGCTTCAAGTTTCTCAAGTGTTTTCATGTTGTTTTGAATTAATTACTAAATTGGTTTCATTCATCAAATGGTTCTTCGTTTTCGATTTCATACAATACTTTTTCTTCAATTTCTTCAATGTTATTTTCTAAAAGCTCGGTTATATCCGTATTATCAAGCATTATTTTTTCTAATTCAAAATAACCGCCAGATGGTGGGGTTTCAGAGTCTCCCGCATCATAAGGCTCGTAATATCCATGCACGCTTATATACACGCCTTTGTATTTGATTTCTTTTACCATAATTTATCTGTTTTTAATTAATAATTCCATTTTTATTATTTGTTGTATTTGCGAAACTTTTAGCGCAAATAAACGAGTTAGTGGCAATTTTACTCACCACTCCGAAAGATATCAGCATTGAAATATTTAGCTAAGTTCTCAACCTCTTGCTTTAATTCGTTTTCATCACGCGTTGTCTTACATAATAATATTTCTACAACCCCATCTACTTTTCTACTCAAACAATAAGCAAGCGCATCTTTATCGTAGGTATCAACGCTCACTGCATAATACGGCTGTTTAATGATAGTTTTATCCAACATAGACTTGTCGAATAAGAAACTGCCGCTAACATAGGTTTGGCATTTTATTGTTTTCATATATTTTGCGATTTAACTTTTACAATTTTTTCATACAATTTCACATCGAAATTATCCCAAGTTTTAAGAGCCACCTCAAATTGGAACGGCACTCTGCGTACACGCTTAATCACTTTTTTAAAATTATATTTCATGTTTTCTTGTTGCAAATTTAACATCAAATTCCCATCCAAATAATTCGTGCATCTGCACGAGTGTGCAAACTAATGGTACTACCCTGTCGGCTTCCCAAGCCTGAATTGTGTTGACAGATTTTAGACCTAATTTTTCTCGTAAATCATTCTGCGAAAGTCTTAATTCTTTTCTCTGATTCCGAATTTGTCTTCCTATTGTTTCCATTTTTATTTATTTTTTGTTAAAACTTTAATCCTCCAAACTTTCCAAGAATTTCTTTAAATTCTTGATTGTTAATTTCTCTAATTCTTCAAATCTTTTCTCCCATTCCTTAGTACCGGGATCAAAACCTTTGAAGAAGTCTTTCGGTTCATGTTCTATTATTTCCACTACCTCGTCGTAAAAACAGATTTCTTGGTACCCTGTACCCTCGCACTCATTGCATTTGTAGTAAGTTTCCTTTTCGTCTGGTTCACGTACCCAGAAATATTTATCACCCTCACAGGCTTCGCATACTCTTTTCATATCTCTATTTTTTAATTATAGAACAAACATACATCGTATTTTTGGATTAACCAAATGTTAATGCAGATTTTAACATATTTTAACACCGAACTTCACGTCATTAAAACGTACGTGAAGTTCGGTGTTAGCGGTCAGCTTTTGACCACCATTCCAAAAAATCAACGACAGCTAAAAATGTAGATTCTATTAAAGTTTCAGCCTCAAATACTTGAAATCCATTTAATCGAACCATTATACTGCCAGTTTCTTCGTTAATCATTCCGAACGTTCTTAAATTTGGATAATCAACTGTTTCTATTCCATCGCCTATTTTTAGGCGGCATATTTTTTCAAGAACAGGCATCAACCAATTCCAAGAAGTTTTGTAGTACTCTCCTTCAACACCTGCTCTTAGGTTTACCCAATACGGTGTACATTGTTCATCTTTCATAAATTCCGCAATTAAAGCCGAACCGCTAACAGCAGTTTGGCAAGATGCGGGGTTAAGTTCTTCGTTTGACATATTCGTGTTTGTTTAAAATTTGTACTTCGTTTGTGGCTTTGTGGGCAAAAGTCCCGCACCTCGCCAAGCTGCGGAATTAGCGGTCATTTCCGCTTCTCATTTCTCGCTTTTTTTTGAAGGCCAACGCTAACAACACTGCGTCTCGCTCCTCTTGATTTGTCACGATCTTGTTGGCTAATATTTTTTCTTCTTCAAGAAGCTCAGATAGTTCTTCTCTGGAGATTTTACCTTTTCTCCATACCTTAGCTAAAGGTCTTAATTCTTCTACTTGGTAACATAGCTCACGTAGAGATTGTACTAAAAGCTTGGCTACAGCGTGATTCTCTCCAGTCCTACGTCCTATTTCCACGTTCTTCTTTACGTTATTTCCTTTAACATGCCAGTTACTTTTATTCAAATAACCTGCTTCCACGGCAATAATTAAATCTGATTCCGAGAACTTAGAAATGTAATCTACAAGTTCCATGAATGAGAGTGATAGAATTGTAACTCCATGAGGGGTTAAAAATGCGACCCCTGATTTCTTAATATCTGGGTCAATACCTACGATTATTTTTTCTTGATTCATTTGTTTATCGAATAAATTAATTCTTGGACTTGATTAACCGCGTAATCTTCTTTTTCAGACTGATTTTTTGATTGTTCAATAATTTTTTTTAACTCATCTAAAAAATCTATTATTTCAACCCCCGTGTGATCACATTTATCACACGGAAGTAATGTTTCATCTTCTAGGATTGCCACTCCATCTCCGTGGCACACTGTACACACTCTTTTCATATCTCTATTTTTTAACATTTAACAGCTAACATTCACTTCACGTCATTAAAACGTACGTGAAGTTCGGTGTTATGGGCAATTGTAAAAAACCGCCTCCGTAGTCTTTACCCTTTGCCCTTGAATTTCAGTAAGAGCCGTAAAAGGCAACCAATTAGCTTTGGTATTCTCGCACACAATCACCTGCCCCTTTCGTGTTTTGCACCATTCGGCCATTGTGCTTAACTCAAAGTTTCAGTTTCTAATTCCAAAATATTTTTCGCCAATCCTTTATCAATTAAGCCAAACACATCAAAGTGCCATTGTAGTAATATCTGAACAAGAACATAAGGCATATTCAAAGGCTTTGATTTTCGTTCTTCAATCATTTTCATAGCAATTTCGATAGTGTATTTTTCGTCAAGCGTAGATACATATCTTGATAGTTCGGCGATATAACTAACATTCAAAGCACTCATAGGCTTCAAAAGCGGTTTAATATCTTCAAAGCCTTTTTCAGATTCGACAATATTCATAAACGCATAAGAGTTGTCAGAATAAGCAGCGTTAAGTTCAGATATTACTATTTCGCCTTTATCAACTGTTTGGCACTTTAACTCATAAGGCAAGTAAGGTGCAATGTGGTGTAATTTTAATGTTTCCATAATCAAGTTTTTCAAGTGTTTTCATGTTGTTTTGTTTTCTTTATTTAATTCAAAAAAATCTCTTACCTCGTACAGCATATCCAAGAACAAATAGTCCTTACCTCGTACAGCATTTATACCACGCTTAATGCCATGAATAACAGAGCAGTGGTTCATTCCCAATAAATTTGAGATACGTACCTTAGCTAGCTTATGCTCGTGTAGAATCATCATCAATGCGTGCCTACGTGCAACACGTTCCTGTTCACGATTCTTTAGCAACAAGTCGTGTTCATCAATGTATTTCTTTGCAACACTCAGCACCTCATTACTTCTATCTACACGGTCTATTTCATCAATTATCTTATGTCTTGATGCGTAGTACTTCCGCACTATCTTCAATGCTCTTCTGAACTCGTGGTAATCAGTTCCGTTATTTTTTCCAGTGCCACCGCACAAGTTACATTCTTTCATGTTTTGTTGTTTTTAATTGTTATATCTGACAAATATACAAACAAATATTTAATGTGCAACAATGAATACAAAATATTTTCATTTTTTTTTAAAATAAAAATCCCCAACACTTGATTTTATTGGGGATTCCGAATGAAATTATTTTTCTAATTTTTCCAATTTTTCTCTGATCGCTCCATTAACGAACTTTGATTTCTGCTTCCCTCTGGGGATTTTTGCGTGTAAGTCCTCTGGAATGTAAAACACATCTCTAACGGTTGGTATCTCCAGCGGTTGCCCCCCTCTTTTTCTTTTTTCCATTACTTTATTTTTAAATTAATTACTAAATCGGTTTATTTCGTTGAGCGACTAGTTACTTTATTTTTAAGATTTCACCTAATGTTGTAGCTTCTGTTATATCGTAACCCATATTCTTTAAGTAGGAAACGATTAGCGATAGGTATGTGTTCTTCTGCCTTGCTCCTGTTGAATAGATTTTAATGAACTCATCTAGCCTACCCGTGTAAGGGTCGAACTCATAACCAGGGCAGTATGGTTCAAGCCCGTACGTCTTCTGATTATTCGCAATCTCCTTACTGTAGAAAGGCTTTAAAGTCTTAACCTTGCCAAGTGGGTAAAGGCTGTTGTTACCATTCGCTATATTCAGCAAGAAATTTATTTGATACTCGATACCACTTGCAAGAGTTTTAAAACCTTTGTTTGCGCCACTATCGGTGTTTCCGATGTTTGCAGGGTTGCTACATCTGTAAGAGCGAGAACCCTTGTAAAACCCCTCCTTTTGCGCCATTATCAAAGCAAGTAGCTTAATCCCTCTTGGTGCTTCAATTTTCTCCCACAAAGGTATGTACTCATGGATTATCTCATTCGAGAACGTTACCTTAATGTTGTTCCTCACTTCGCCCTCTGGTGCTTTCGACCCTTTTATTACGAGGTCTTGATACTTGTGTTTATTTGTCATGTTATTTTAATTTACTAAACCGTTTTATTGCGCCAAGCGACAAGTTA
>ENA-UOYA01002873-UOYA01002873.1-activated-sludge-metagenome-genome-assembly--contig:-NODE-2873-length-16001-cov-152.737113_pt1 | contig 16001 bp, 13 predicted proteins | sample MGYA00238163_ERZ764804 | MGnify/ENA primary metagenome ERZ764804 (study PRJEB28919, sample SAMN05720223) | activated sludge metagenome | isolation source: Anaerobic digester | place: Hong...
AATTGATGAAATATTTTAATAACAATGAAAAAATTTATTGGTGGAAAATAAGTTCCACTGAGTATGGAATAGAATTTATAAACTTTCCAAAAATGAAAAATTTTCTAAAAAAAGAAAAGTTGCCTCTATTTTATGAGGCTTCTTTTCAAAAAGAAAAAACCACAGCGGTGGTTGTCTCGTCTTTAAAAAAAAGAGATGAGATTATCAAAAAAATAAAAGCTTTATACAAATAAAAAAACGGCATTAATTTGCCGTTTTTTTTTATGATTTAATATAAATACAAAAGGGGAAAAAATGAGTTACGAAATCCCACAAAATGGTTTTGATTTTACAGAGACAGGAAAATTTTTAAATCCTTATAGGGATTATGCATTTTATTTTATAAAATTTGTTAAAGATTTTTTAACCCTGGATCGCCTTCAAAAATTAAATTGGAATAATATGTCTGAAAAAGAAAAAAAATTATACGCTCCTGTAATAATGTGGGGAACTCCGAAACGTGCTTACGCTCCTATCGTAACTCCTTTGTTAAATGGTAATTTAGCTTCCTTTGGCTTTGCAGCAAGGTATTCAGATTTTTCACCAATTACTGATTACAATGCAACAAAATTTTTGTTGGAAGAAGTAAAGTTAGAAAGAATAAATCCGCAAAACGAAAAAAAAGAATATATGAAAGTTAAGTTAACAAGACCATTTGCTTTTGATGCTACAGTTAATATGAACTTATTTGCTTTAAGCGAACGAGATGCTGATGAACTGTTGTTTAGATGGCAATGGCAATTTAATAATAATGATTATTGTGTTATAAAAGTTTATAATATTGATAATGTTATTATATGGAATGATAAATGGGAAAACACAACTTCATTAGAGCCAGGCTTAGAAGACAAAGGTATAATGAGGTTTACTTCAAGTTGCACAATTAAATTTTGTTTTTTCCCTTCTGGTATTTATTCTTCACAAATTTATAAAGCAATAGAGTACATATATGTTAATCTTGAAATTGATAATGATATAAACGAAAGCATAATAATTTAAGGAAAATAAATGGCTTTTGAAGACACAAATAGTTTAGAATTTTCTTTAACTTTTTCCGATGCAAAAAACACTCTTTCCAATATTTTTTTAAATTCTTTTAAAAGCGCAGAAAATTATAGCAACAAATTTTATGATAATATTACAAAAAGATTTAATGGTTTTTTTAATTTCCTAAAAAAAGGCTTTAATCTTTTTACAGGAATTGGAGCTGGTTTAAGTATCTTTGATGCTTTTAGCGATTTTACAAAAACTCAAGATGCTTATTTTGCAAAGCTTTATCAAATGGGGAATAATGCTTCTTTGTCCTTAGCTTTAGCGGATCAATCTTTTTTGCAACTTAAAAAAACTGCAGCAGAAACAGGGCTTTCATTTGAAGATTTATCAAAAACCGCTTTAAATGTTTTAGATATGTACTTAGTAAAAAACACAAAAGATGCTATTGCTCTTTCAAAACAAATAGAAGCAACTGCAAAAATTACAAACATATCAAATGATGCCTTATTAAATCTTAATGAGGCAATGTTAAAATATAATAAAAATTTAAATTATTCCTTACAAGATACAAAAAAAATGAGTGAAAATCTTGTGGCTTTTCAACGGGCTACACAACTTTCCGCAAAAGATATGACCACTCTTACAAACGATATGGCAGAAATGATGAAAAAAGCAGGCGGGGCATTTGATAAAAGTAAAGTTGATACTTTTGGGAAAAGCGTATTAAATTTAGGTGGTTATTTTGCAAAGATTGGACTTGATATATCAAAAGCAAAACAACTTGTTGATAGTTTTATAGATCCATTGAAAATGGAAGAAAATTTAGCACTCTTAACAAAAATGGGTTATACGACTGCTGAGATATTAAAAGGTGAAATTGGAACTCCCGAAAAGCTTGGAATGGGCTTAGAAAATTTTGCAAAAGAGATAGACCAAATTGCAAAAACAAATAGATTTGCCGCAGCACAAATGGCAAAGGAATTTACGGGCGGGCAATTCACTTTAGATGAAATGCAGAAAATAGCAAAAAGCGGTTATAGTGCTTTTATGAAAGAAAAGGAATTAAAAAAACCTAAAGAACCTGAAGACCTCTTCAAAGATTATTTAAAAGATAGAAATTCTACTGTTGCTCAAAAATTGGAAATAATAAAAAATCAATTAAGTTATATTTTTTCGCTTTTATTCGTTACTTTTGCACCAGTCTTTATAAGACTTCAAGAATTTGTTGTTTCTTTATTATATAAATTTATTCCTTACTTAACTCATTTTTTGAATTGGTTTAGTGATTTAAACACTTGGAAAAAGATATTTGTTATTGGTTTAGGGGCATTAGGTTATTTTGTTTTGCTTCCTTTACTTGGAACTTTTTTAAAAAGTTTAATTAATATTTTGGTTGCTCCAATTATAAATATTTTTAAAACAGGAATTATGGGTATAGGAGGATTTTTAGGAAAATTAATTGGTGCAGAAAAAACAAAAGGTGGCTTTGGTTCTTCATTGGGAGCTAAAACTGAAGAAGGCTTAAGCACAGCAACTTCCACTTTAAAAAAGCAAGCTTCTGGTTTGGAAGAAAAAACTTCAAAAACAGATTGGGCAAAATGGGCTCAAACAATGGCTTCCGTTGTTATTTATGCGGCAACAATTTTAGGCTTTTTGTGGGGTTTGACAAAAGTTCTTCCTCCTTTAGCTGCAGGAATAAAAGAGTTTAAAAATATAACCTGGGAAGATTTAGCAAAAGTTGGTGCAGTAGTTGGTGTTGCAGCAGGGATAACAGGAATTTTTAGTCTTTTAGGAAGCAAAGGCGGAATTGTAAAAGCAGCATCAACGGCTTTAAATATGGCGGTTGTTGTTGGTACTATTTATGCTTTAGGTTTTGCTTTAGGTTCTTTTGCAAAAGGAATTATAAATTTCCCTGACTGGGCAGTTTTAGGGCGAGTAGGAGCTGTTATTGGTATTGCAATGGGTTTAACAAGTGTTTTAGGCTTAGTTGCAGTTAGTGGAATTGGTGCGGTTGCAGCAATTGGTGGAGCGGTTTTATCTTTGGCAACAATTGGTTCTATAGCTCTAAATATACAAATCTTAGGAAAAGCTTTGGGTGCTTTTTCAAGCAATTTATTAAATTTTCCTTCAAAAACAATAATTGATAATATTTTTTATTTTTTGTGGAATTTTTTTCCTTTTATGGTTGCGGTTAGTGCATCTTCTATTCTTTTGATGGTTGGAACACTTGGAATATTTATGTTTTCGCAAGGCTTCAAAGAATTTACAAACACTTTGGAATTTGCGAAAAAATTTTCTGTTGCAGATTTTAAAGAAATGGAAGAAAAAGTTGCATCAATGCAAAATGTGTTAAATACTTTTGCAGGTGTAACGGAAATGGCAGGAAAGTTTGAACAATCTTTTTCAAAGTTTGGAAAATTTGGCGAAGGATTAGGAAAAATTTTTGATACAATTGGCGGGGCATTTAATACTGCTGTAAAATCTATTGGACAAATTTCACAAGCTATAAGCACAGAAGCAATAGCATTAAGTTTTAAAGGGTTATCAAATGCTTTAAACACTTTTAACATTGATGATATAAATAAATTTGAAAAGCTTAGTAACTCTTTGTCTTCTATAGGAAATAATTTTTCTTCTTCAAACATAAAAGAAAATTTAAAATCTTTAGAAAATTTGTTAAAGAATAAAGAAGTTGTAAAAGCTCTCTCAGTTATTGATACAAATTTTAATGCAAACTTAATAAAAAAGATTGAGAATAATTCTCAACTTAAAAATTTGTTAAATGAAAATGTAGATTTATCTAAAAAAAGCGGAGACTTAAAAGATACAAACGATATATTAAAAAAGATTTTTATTTTAGTACAGCAATATATCTCTGCACAAGGAATTAAAGCTTAAAGGAAATTGAATGAAAAAAAATTCTGAATTTGAATTAAATTTTTTTAATTTTTTGCATCAAATGCTTTTACAACAAGGGAAAGAAGTAAAAAAGGTAGAAATAAAAAAATTTTTTGAAAGAGAATTTAGCCAATCTACTATAAACCAGGATGAAGTTTTTAAAAAATTTGTTAGAACTTTTTTTGGAAATGAAAAAGATTTAAAGATAGAATTTAAAAAAGATTTTACCTTAGATAAAAATATTAAGGTAGCGCCTAAAGAAAAAGAAAAGATAGATAACTTTATAAAAAATTTTGTAAAAATAGAAGATATTATTGAAAAAGAACCACAAAAGATTATAAAATTAGCAAAAGCTGTAAATTTAAAAACAAATGCGGATAAATTAAAAAATTTTATTTTGGCGCAAAAAGATGTTTTTGATGCAAAAGATAAAAATAAAATTTTAAAATTTTTTGAATATCTTTATTCTGTGCAAGAAATAAATATAGAAAATCTTGATGAATTTGAAAAAGAAAAAAATAAAATTAAAAAAATAATTATTGATAAAAATTTAACACAAAATTTAAAAAAACAAGATAAGGAATTATATTTATTTTTTTCTTTTAAAAGACAAGAACAAAAAAATATAAATACTCAAAAAATAAAAAGCACAGAAGAAAATAAAGAAATTTCTCCTGCCAATCTTGAAGTTGTTGAAAATTTTAAAAACATTTCTTCCGCAAAATTTGAAGCTCCTGGAAATGATAAAAATATTTCTCCAACAGAGTTTGAAGTTCCTGCAAATAATAAAAACATTTCTTCAGTAGAATTTGAAGCAGCAGAAAATGATAAAAATATTTCCTCTATAAAATTTGAAGCAGTAGAAAATGATAAAAACATTTCACCTATAGAATTTGAAGTTCAAGAAAATGACAAAAACATTTCCCCTATAGAATTTGAAGTAGTAGAAAATAATAAAATTGTTTCTCCTGTAAAGTTTGAAATTCAAGAAAATAATAAAAATATTTCTCAAATAGAACTTGACGATCCGACAAATAATAAAAATATTTCTTTATCAAAATTTGAAGCGCCAGAAAATAATAAAGATGTAAAAGATTATAAAAATTTTTCTCAAGCTGATTCTTCTTCAATAAAAGAAAAAAAAGAATTTGAAAAAAAATTAAATAAAGAAATTAATTTAAAAACAAATGTAAATAATCAAATAAATGCTTCAAGTGATTCTATTAAAAAAAATAAAAATAAATTATATTTAAATATTTTATTATCCAAAATAATTCCTTTTTATTTAAGCAACTTTTCTGATTTAAAAAATTTAAAAAGTATGAATTATACAGAAATATATAATAATATAACAAAAATGTTTAGTTTAAAAACCACACAAATTCTGGGTGGAAAAAATACAAAAATTGATAATCAAATTTTTGATACCATAAAAAAACTTTTGCCAGACTCTGCTTCTTCACTTTTTTCTAACACTATTAATTATGTTTCAAGCTTTTTTATTACAAAGAATTTTATAGATTATTATATAAAAAATTCTGACAATACTCAATTAGCAATTCTTACTATCGTAAATTATGCTTTAAATTCTGCCACTGTTCCTTTTGGTGGATTTAATATTTTAAACACAAAAGTTAAAAAAAATATAAATTCGCTTGCGGAAAATCATTATCAAAAGCACAAAATGTTTGGTTATGTTGTTCCTTATTATCCTGCCGTTTATTATTCCGATATTCAAACTTATAATGAAAAATTAGAAAAATTAAAAATACCTATTCAATTTCCTGCAACTTTTAAAACTGTTAATAAAACTGTAAACTACAGCGATATTTCTGGTGCAGGAAGGGATAGCCAAATAAAAATATACAATGGAAGTCAAAATTTGACTTATAGCCTAGAATTAAATTATTATGCATTTAAAAATGAAGCACAGGAAATAAATAGTATTGAAACTTTTGTAAAAAAAATAAAAGATAAAGTTCAAAAAATTGGTGTGCAAAATACAATCTATGATTTTTCTTTATTAGATATTTATGCTATTTATTTTAGATTTTTAAATTTATTAGCGCCTTACACAGAAGCAAGCGCAACAGATAAAAAATATATGATTCCGCCAGCCGTTTATTTTAAAATAAATGATGAACAGCAAAGCCTTTTGTTTAAAAATGTTTTTTTGTCTTTTTTAACTTTAAAACCAATTTATTTTTTAATAAATTCTGTTGCTTTTGATTTTGACGAAAAAAATTATGACCAAAAGTTTTTTCTCTCCACACAAATGAAAGTGAGAATAGAATTAACACAAATTGAAGAAAGCTTTGAAGAGTACAGCTTTAATTTAAAAAACATAGCAAATGCTCAAGGGGTTGTTGTTCCTTATTATTCTTCTCCTTCTATTTCTTTAAACACAGAAAATTTATCAAGTCAACAAAGAACTGTATTAAATAATATAAATAAATTTTTTAGTACTAAATTGTCTTAAGGGGAAAAAATGCCTTTTATAACAGCAAATTTTCAAAATTTAATAAAGCTTGCTTTTAATAATCAAAACGGAAATGCTTCCTCTTTTTCAGGACAATTTATTTCCGCATTAACTGCTGCAACCGCAAGTTGCTTAGTAAACATGGGAGCTTCTCCAATTCCTTTTGTTCCTTCAGGGAGTGCTGCCACACAAAATTTAATTTCTATGGTCTGCCAAAATACAAACGGAAACACAAATGCAACCGCACAACAAATTGCAACCGCAGTGAGTGTTTTCAATCCTCTTATACCGCCTGTTATGCTGTCCGTTTTGCAAGCACAGCTTGTTTCGGTTTTAGCAAATCAAAACGGAAGTGCTGATAGTGCGGCAAGTCAAATTGCAAATGCGATTAATGCTTATTATTCAGGATCAGGACTAATAATATAATTTTTTTCTGGGTACTTTTCTGGGTACTTTTCTGGGTACTTTTCTGGGTACTTTTCTGGGCAGTTTCAGGGATTTTTCTGGGATTTTTCAGGGATTTTTATTAATATTAAAAAGAATAATAATCATCTTCTTTATTATCATTTTTCGGTTTTTCATCAACTTTATTTTCATCAACTTTATTTTCTTCAATATCATTTTTTACTTTTTCCGAAGCTTCTTCTGCAAACTTTTTTATATGAGTTAGCTTTGTATTAATAATGTATTCTTTTTCTTGTGTAAAAAAAGGAATTTCGGAAAAATATTTATTAAGTTCATTTGAACCTAAAAGACTTCTGGGAATTGTCAATATTCCTTTTGTTGTTTTAAATTTTAATAAATTTCTTCCAAAGAAAACTAAATAGCCAAAATTTTCTGTTGTATTTACAATTTTTTTAAAACTTTCCGAGAAAAAATATTTTTTGTTATATATTAAGCTTTGCATTTAATTTCCCCTTTCCCTTCCCTTTTCCTGTTTCTGTTTTCATAAAAGAATTAAAAAAATTGTAAAAATCAGTTTCGTAATCATTTTTTACTTGAGTTAAAGCAACCAACTCTTGAGCTATGTTTCCTTGATTTAACAATTTTATATTTTTGCTCAATAAAGCAAAAACACAAAGAGTTAAATAAGCAAATAAAACATATAAATTATTATTGCCATTTTCAAAAGTATAAAACAAATTATAAAAATTTTTATAAATAAAAACTAATCCTAAAAAACTATTGTAAGCTTTTTTTATATTTGTTTCAAACAAATTAAATAAATTTAAAAAATTTTCGTTTGTTGGAATATTATTTGCCGTTAAGTAATTTTTTATGTCGTTTTTAAATTTTGTAAAAGCTTCGTTAAAAGGAGTTAACAAAATTTGTTTACAAAAATCTTTTGAATTTTTTTCATTATTTTGTGAAACCATATTATTTAATTTATTTGCTTGTTCCAAAAAAAAGCTTGAAAAATTATTAAATATTTTATCAACATCATCGTTTTGTGTGTTTTGTACTTCTTGGTTATTTTGCTGATTGTTTTGATTTTCTTGATTATTTTGACCTTGTTGATTTTGTTTTAAAATATTAGCTAAAAAAACTTCATCTTCCATTAAGAATGGAAAATTGCTTTTGAAAAAATTATTTTCGTTTAAATATAAAAAAGTATTATCTTCAAGAATTTTTAATTTAAATTTTTGAATATTAGAAGAATAAAAATTAATAAGGTTTTCATATATTTTTTTCTGTTCTATTAATTTTAATTTTGAAATTTTTTTGGCACTTGCTTCTGTTTGTTGTTTTGCCTGCTGAACAATAAAATTTTTAAATTCATTTTTAAACTTTTCTATAAAATTTAAAATAATATTACTATTATTATTTATTAATTTGGAAGTATTATTTAACAATTTTTTTGTTGCTTTTGCAGATAGAGTTTGCATTTTTTCAAATGCTTCTGAAATTTTTAATTTATCTTTATTTTGTTCAATAAAAAAATTAAAAGAATTTACCATTTCTGAAAAATCTTTATTTATTATATTTTTTTCTACAAAATTTTTTAAAGCTTCTGTATTTCCTACATCTAAAACATTAATTATGTTTGTATTGGGATTTAACATTAATAAATTATTAATTTTTTTAGAATCTAAAATTTTTGGTGTAATAAATTTTTCAAGCGGACTTTGCACAAAGCTTTTATTCTTTAGAACATTTTGCATTTGCTTTTCTACAGCTTTTTTTGCATTTTTTTGCAAGAAAGCATTTTCTTTTTCATATAAATTTTTTTGAGGATAAACGGGATTAATTTTTTGAAAAAAATCATCAATACTTATTTCTTTTTCTTCCTTTAAAGTTTTTATTTTTTCTTCAATAAAATCTTTTTCTTTTGTTTCAAAAACGTTTTTATTAGAAGAAAAATTATTTATTAAATTATTAAATTTATTAACGATTTCAAATAATTCTTTATAATCATTTGTTTCTTTATAATTATCCATTTTTTATCCTTTATTTATTTTAATTTATATTAAATTTAATATAAAATAAAAAAAGGCGAGGGCAAATGAACCCTTTTAAAAAAGATTTTGATGAAAAAATAAAAAATTCTATTCAATCAACCGTTTCCAGTTTTGCAATAGATGATGAAGAATTTTTTTCAAACGAAATTTTTCAAAAATCCCAGGATTCTTTTTTTCCAACAAACACACAACCTGAAAACACTTTTAACAATACAAAAGAAAGATTGCAACGTTATGCAGATTATGAAGAAATGACAAAAATAGGTTATCTTGCAAGAGCTTTAAATATATATGCGGATAGTGTTTGTAGAAAAAATTATTATGATAAAATTTTTACCATTAGTACTAATAACCTCACAATTTTTAATTGTCTTTCTAAAATGTTTGCAAGATTAGATATAGAAAAAAAGATTTATAATCTTGCTTTAAGTTTATTTAAGTATGGAGATTTATTTATAAAAATAAATCTTAATTCTATATACGATCCGCAATACATAAAAAGTTTTACTGTTTTAAATTGTTATGAAGTAGAAAAAGTTTTTGAAGATAATACAGAGACGGGAGAAAAAAAATTAATAGGATATAAATATAGAAATAGCTTTTTTTTGCCTTATGAAATAATACATTTCAAACTTGGCGATGATTTTTTAAACTATTATGGTATTGGTATTCTTGAACCTTCACGTGAATCTTTTAAATATTATAAATTATTTAAAGATTTTATGGCAGTTTACAGACTTGAGCGTGGTGTAGAAAAAACCCTTGTTAATATTCCAGTTGGAAATATGAGTGCAGCAAAAGTAAAAGAATATGTAAATTTAGTTAAGAATGCTTTTAAGAAAAGAGAAATTATTGATAGCTCTGGACGTTTAGTTACAAAATTAAATCCTTCTAACTTTTTTGAAAGATATTATGTGCCGATAAGAGGCGATGGCACAAAAATAAGTGTGGAAGCAATTCCAGCAGGACAAAGTTTAAGTAATATTGACGATTTTAAAGTAATAAGAGACGAAATGTTAGCTGGAATAAATATTCCAAATGCGTATTTGGGATTAGAAAGTGGCGGAGAGCTGGCAAGAACCAGCTTAGCACAACTTGATATAAATTTTGCAAAAATTTGTGAACGTCGTCAAGATGATTTATTAAAAGGAATATATAAACTATGCTATTTAGAATTAATTTTTAACAAAGTTATAAATAAAAATAATTATAAAAATTTTAATATATTAATGTCTCCTCCTTCAGATTTAAATGAAAAAATGGAAATAGAAGCTATTAAAACAAAGTATGAATTAATAAGAGATATAGATAGTTTAAATTATTTTCCAAAAACTTATATTTTAAGAAAATTTGCTAAACTTAGTTATGCAGAAATTTTGGAATTACAAGTACTGGCAAAAAAAGAACAAATGCAAGGCGAAGGCGGTAAAGAAGAAGAAAGAGGTTTTGGTTCTTCTTTGGGAGGAAATTTTGGAGGTGGTGGAGAATTTGGTGGCGGGAATGAATTATTAGGCGGAACAGAAGAACTTGGAGGTGGAAATGAGTTATTAGGAAATCCCGAAGAACTGAATGTTGGTGAAGAAGCACCTGCACCCGCCCCTGAAACTGCTGAAGTAATTCCTACAGAAGCTTATGGAGAAAACATAAATTTTGGAGAAAGCAAAGATTTTGTTCAACAAATTTATAAAACTTATAAACATATTTTAAATGAAGATTTTTTGAAAGTTTTGTTGGAAGCAAAACAAAAAGAAGATGATGATAATAATTTTGAAGATAATTATATTTTTGATAATCTTTTTGAACAAAATGAATTTAAAGGTTTAATGGATTTAATGTCAAAAAAAGGAGTCTTATAAATGGATGTTTCAAGTTTTTTTGAGGAAAAAATCTTTGTTGAATCTTCTATTTTTACTTCCGCATTTAGTGGTGCAAAAAATCAAGGAACAAATTTTGAATTTTTATATATAGAAAGAGCAGAAAAAATAATAGAAAAATTTAATCAAGAAATAATAAATGAGAGAGTTAGCAATTTATATGATTTATACGATTTATTTGAAGGAAAAAATAAAAATTTTTCTATTTATGAAATAAAAATGTTTTCTGAAGATTTTATAGATGTTATTAAAAAAATAAAGAGTGAAGGAACAAAAAATATTGATACAGAAGTTTTTCAAAATTTTTTAAAAGAATTTGATAAATTTCTTGAAAGTTTTTTAGCTACTAAAATTTTTGAAATGCTGAAAAAAATTGTATTTCCTGATAAAAAAAATGATACAATTGCTGAAGAGGAAAAAAATTATTATTTTGATATAAAAAATATTTCTTCACAAAAAATAGATACACACGCTGATTTTATTTTATATTTATATAATTCTAAGAAAGAAGAAATATTTTCTATTTTAATTTCTTTAAAGACAAAATTTGTTGATAATGAAATTATAAATTTAATTCAAAAAAGCAATGATTTTACAACAGGATATTTTAAAGATTTTAAAATTGAAGAATTAACTAATTTTATTTCAACTGTTTGCCAGCAAGCTCTTAATAACGAAGATATAAAAAACGAAATAGAAAAAGTTTTTTCTTTAACGTTTGGTAATACATTTAAAAATAATTTTTTTAATTTATTAGAAAAAAAAAGTTCTCTTCCAGAAAAAATCTTAATTATAAAAAGCCTTATTTTAAATAATAAAAAAGAAATTTTAAGCATATTAAATACAATAACAAAAGAAGGTGTAAATATATCAGAAAATTTTTTAAAGACTTTAATTTTTTATGATACAAAAAAAGTTAATTTATCAAAAGACGAAAAAACAAGAGAATATATTTTAAAAATTTTTAAAGAAACAAACGAAGAAGAAAAAGAAGAAACAAAAGAAGAAACAAAAGAAGAAACAAGCGAAAAAGAAAAAGAAGAAACAAAAAAAGAAAAAAAAGAAGATGTATATAATTTTTTCTTAAAGCTATTTTGGAAAACGTTTTTTATAACTTATAAAGTCAAAAAAAATGAAGAAAAAAAAGAAGTAAAAGAAGAAATAATTAACTATGTACAGAAAAATTTTGCTCAAAAAGGATCTTATAATTTATTAAATAAATTATATTATTTTGCCTTAAGAAGTCCTACTTTATTTTTTTTAGATAATAAAAAATTTAAAAATTATTTTTCAGAAAATTTTCAAGAAAAATTTTGTGAAATTATGAATCAAGAAACTCCAAAAGAAAAATTTTTATCTTTATTGTTTAATAAATCTTTTAAAGTAGAAACACAAAAAAATTTAGAAATGAATGTTATTAATTTTTTAATAGGAATAAAAGAAAATCAATTAATGTTTGAAATTTCCGAAAGTTTTGTTTTGATTTTAAAAAATTTTTTAAAGTTTAAATCAATAATTAGCGAAACAAATGTTTTAAATTTTGCTTATTTTCTTCCAAAAGATACAATTGAAAAAACTATTAACAAAATAAGCGATGCAAAAATAAAAGAAAATTTAAACAATTTTTATAATTCTATAAAAAAAAGCGGAGGATTAAATGTTGTTTTTCTTTCTTTACGAAAAGGAACAACAAAAACAGAACCCGTAAAAGCAACTGTGAGAGTTAATCCTTATAGTTTATTGTTTTTTGTTTTGATTAATAAATTTTCTTACTTAAAACAAAATGCTCAAAACATTTCACAATCTCAAAACATAGAAAATGCTGTTGACATTTTAACAAAAATTTCTGAAAAATTAATATAAAATTTAGGAGGTAAAATAAATGGAATTCAACGAAAAAGATGCCAAAAAAGCATTTGAAGAATTTAAAACAGAATTGGAAGAACCAACAGTTGTTCAAAAAACTTCAAAGAAAAAAGACAATCAGGAAACTTTGGAAAAAGAGTTAAAAACAAAAGCGGAAAATTTTAAACAAAGCAATATAATTGGTTTAACTCCTTCTTCTTCACAAATTTTTGAAAATCAAAATGAAATTGTAAGTGTTTTTAATCTCCCTTCCCAGGGCAAAGGATATGAAAATCCAGAACTGAAGAAAGGATTTTTAAATGTTGCAGCACTTACAGGAATTGATGAAGAAAGGCTAATATCTCTAAAAAATGAACCAGATGTTTTAAAAAGTTTTTACAAAATTCTTTCGGGCAAAATAAAGGACACTGGGGTTTCCGTGTATGACCTTTATGTTAATGATTTTTTTGCTTTTTTGTTTTTTTTAAAACACATTTCTTTTGAACCAGATTCTGAAGAAGCTTTATATCAATTCCGAACATTGTGTCCTGAATGTAACCGTGAATTAAATTTGGAAGTAAATGTAGGCGAGATAGAATTTTGTGATTTACAAGATGATTTTTCAATTCCTTTTGTTTTTGAGATTGAAGATTATACTTTTGTTATGAGATGTTTAACTTTGCTTGATGACATAGAAATAACAAAGAAAACAGAAAAAGACAAAAAGAATCCGATTTTTAAACAGCAAGGTCTTGACACTACAAGAATCAATTCTCTTGTTGCAAGAACTGTTCTGTTAAAAAAAGGTGAAACTGTTCTTACAAAAGGTGAATATTTTAATTTTTATTTAAATTTAGATTTAAAGCGCAAAAAAATATTAGAAAAAAAATTACAAAGTTTTGATAAATTTGGCACACCTTTATATACAACATTTTGCCAGGGTTGCCAGAAGGAGGTAGAGGTCATTGTACCTCTCAACTTTCCAAAACTTTTCAACCTTTTCTAACCCATTTTTTATCCAGGAATTTTTTGGATATTCCAATATAACATTGGAAAATATTTTAGAATATTATTTGCAAATAATGGATATTTTAAAAATTTCCTACACGGAAATTTTAACAATGCCAATAAAAGTAAGAATTGCTTTAACAAAGCTTTTAAAAGAAAAAGAAAATTTAGTAGAAGATTCTTTAGAAATGAAAAAATATCAAAATTTAATGGATTTAATTTCAAAGGGTTTTTCCAGTGTTTTAGAAATGTTAAGCAAAAAAGGCATTTTTTAAAATTAATAAGCCTCCTTTTAATATAAAGAAAGGAGGCTTATTTTATGAAAATATTAACTCTTGATACCAGTTATACAATTTCTGGGTTTTGTGTTTATGATACTGAAATCTGTAAAATAGATTATGGCTGTTTTGTTACAAAGAAAACTGAAAACAAAGCCCTTGATTATTATAGCAGAATGAAATTTCAAATAAAAGAAATAATTGAACTTATAAACCAGGAAAGACCTTCTATAATTATTATGGAAGCTCCATCTTTTTTTTCAAAAGGGAACACTTTTCTTCAGACAGTTGCTTCTAACTTAATTTTTCAATTTTTTATTATAAAAGAAATTGAAGAAAAAGAGATGACAGATGTAGAATTTTATACTATCCCGCCACGTTCTTTAAAAAAAATGTTTGGTTCAGGTAAACTTGAAAAAAAAAAGATTATAGAAAAAATAAAGCAACTTGGTTTAATAAATTTTAATTCTTTAAAATCTGATGAAATTGATGATGTTGCTGATAGCATTATGTATTTAATTGCTTTTTTAAAAAGCGAAAAAAAAGAATTAACAAAAAAATCAAACGTAATTTTATATAAGAAAGAAAATTTTGGCAGCAAAGATTTTTATAAAAAAAAATTTGTTGAAAGAATAAAAATTTAATATAAACAAAAAAAGAGCCTTTGGAAAAAGAAATATCCGTTGAGGATATGCAGAAGATTGTTGATGCAAACGAAAAATTAGTTAAGGAGTTGAAAGATGCCAAAGATTGAACTGATACAAGGTGATTGCTTAGAGAAGATGAAGGATATACCTGATAAAAGTATAGATATGATACTTTGTGATTTACCCTACGGAACGACTGCCTGCAAATGGGATACTATAATTCCTTTTGAACCATTATGGGAGCAGTACAAACGCCTTATCAAGCCTAACGGGGCGATAGTGCTAACGGCAAGTCAACCCTTCACTACGGCATTGATAGCAAGTAATATGCAGATGTTTAAATACGAATTGATTTGGGATAAATCTTTTGGTAGACAACCGCAACTAGCCAATATTCAACCTATGAAGAGGCATGAAAACGTATTAGTATTTGGCAATGGTAAACTTACATACAACCCTCAAGGCGAAGAACTTGAAAAACCTTATTATTCTAGCGGAGCCGGTAATAATGCAGGGACTAGAAATGACCACAAACTTGGATTAAAAAAGCAAGCGAAAACCTACACACATAAGACTCCGACTTCTGTATTGGTTTTTAAGCCACCGCCTAACGGGAAAGCACAGCACCCAACCCAAAAGCCGGTTGCCCTGTTCGAGTACCTAATCAAGACCTACACCAACGAAGGTGAAACAGTCTTAGATAATTGCATGGGAAGCGGGACAACTGGTGTAGCTTGTATAAACACCAACCGAAACTTCATCGGTATTGAACTTGACCCAGAGTATTTCAAAATTGCAGAGAAGCGAATAAATGAAAATCTATAAAATTGTTGAAAGAATAAAAATTTAATATAAACAAAAAAAGGGGATAAAATGAAAAGAATTTTTATATTAGAAACAAATAAAGGAAATTTAACATTTAATTTTTCAGATAAAAATGAAGTAGAAAAAATAAAAGAAACCAGAGGGCAAGAAATAATAGAAGATGTTGAAGAATGTGATGATACAACACAACTTCACACTTATTTCTCTTATTATTTTATTGGTTTAAAAGTTGCTGAACTCATAAATTTTCTTTATAATTTTTACAGTCAGGATGAAAATTTAATGTATGCCGCTTTAGAATATTTAGAAGATAGCAATATTGAAAATTATTATTTATTAAAAAAAGTTGTTAAATTTGTAAAAGAAAAAAAAATAGAATATATTTTTGATACTCAAGGTAGAGATTTTGATGAGGTAATAAAAGAATTAATTGATTTTGGCTTTATAAAACCTATTGACAAATTTTATATGTCTTTTATTGATTATCAAGAGCTGTACGATTATCTTTTAGATAAAGAAAATTTCTTTGAATTTGATTTAATGTTATTTAAAATTTATAAATAATCCATATAGTTTCTTTTTTTTTTATATTATATTATTTGTCAACTACCCACCGCCTAAAGAGGCGGGGGCTTGTAAAAGCCATAGTTGATTAG
>ENA-UOYA01002880-UOYA01002880.1-activated-sludge-metagenome-genome-assembly--contig:-NODE-2880-length-15963-cov-5.167589_pt1 | contig 15963 bp, 13 predicted proteins | sample MGYA00238163_ERZ764804 | MGnify/ENA primary metagenome ERZ764804 (study PRJEB28919, sample SAMN05720223) | activated sludge metagenome | isolation source: Anaerobic digester | place: Hong Kong...
CGGACCGCCTCGTACAGCGCGAGCACCTGGTCGTAGCGCGCGATCAGGTCGTCGACCAGCGCGACGGGGACCCGGGGCAGCGCGCTCGCCGCCTCGATCCGCGTCTCCATGTCGTGCACCAGCTGGCCGAGGCGCATCGCGCCGGCCATCCGCGCGCTGCCCTTGACGGTGTGCAGCAGCCGCATCAGCGCCTCGGGCGCGGACCCGTCGTCGGGCGCCTGCTGCCACGCGCGCAGCGTCTCGCCGATGCGCGGCAGCAGTTCGTCGGCCTCCTCGATGAAGACCGGCGCGAGCTCGGCGTCGATGTCGTCGACCAGGCCGGCGAGCCCCTCGAGCGCGCCGACGGAGACCGGCGCGTCGGCCCGGGGCGCGGCCGCCCCGACCGGCAGTCGGGCGACCGACGCCTCGGGCGCCGCGGGGTCGGCCGATCCGGCCTCACCGCCGTGCACGTCGTGCACGTCGTGCGCGTCGTGCGCGTCGTGCGCATCGTGCGCGTCGGTGCGCTCGCGCGGCGTCGGGTCGGCCTCGGCGTCGATCGACCAGCGCCCGGCGAGCGTCTCGGCGCGCGCGGACATCGCCGCGTCCTCGCCGGGCTCCTCGCCGGCGGCGAAGCGGTGCAGCGACGCGCGGACGCGGTCGAGCACGAAGGCCGCGTCGTCGACGTCGACCGTGCCGAGCGGCCGATCCGACACCGACCGTCCGAGCATGAAGCGCTCGATCGCGTCGGCGGTCGCATGGACCGCCGGCAGCCCGACGATCCGCGTGCTGCCGCCCAGCGAGTGCACCGCGCGCAGCGAGGCCTCGTCGACCGGCGCGGACGGGTCGGCGCGCCAGCGCGCGACCGCCGCATCCAGCGTCGCGAGCAGCTGGTCGGCCTCGTCGAGGAAGATCCGGTACAGCGTCGCACCGAGGGTGCGATCGCCGATGCGCACGACGTCGCCGTCGGCCGCGGCCGCGGCCGCGCCCGCGTCGACGGTCGCATCCGGGACCGCTTCGCCGGGCCCGTCGGTCGCGCTCGCCTCGATCTCGTCGAGCGGCGACAGCACCGGCACCTCGAGCTCGGGCCCGTGCTCGAGCCCGAGCTCGAGCGGATCGAGCACCTCGGTGAGCTCGATCAGGTCGTCGCCCTCGCCCGCGGGCAGCGACACCGCCTCGTCGAGCGCGACGAACCCGGCCGCATCGGGGATCGCGACGTTCGGCGGCTCGCCGTCCGGGAAGATCGTCGCGTCGTCGTCGCCGGCGCCGGACCGCTCGGCCGGGGCGAGCGCGCCGGCGACGTCCTCCAGCACGAACGCCTCGTCGAACCGCGCGGGCTCGTCGAGCACCGGCACCTCGTCGTACGACGTCGCGTCCGGTCCGCCGAGGCTGCCCGCGATCGCCTCGTCGTCCGCGGGCATCCCGTCCAGCTCGATCGTCTCGTCGGCGATCGGGAGCCCGCCCTGCGCGAGGAGGTCGGCCTCGCCCAACGGGTCCGCGTCGACGGCCGCCTCGCTCGGCGACACCCCGGAGACCGCCTCGACCGGCGCGATCTCGATCGGCGACAGCTCGACCGGCACCGTCTCGATCGGCGCCGCGTCGACCGGCGCCGCCTCGGCCTGCGGCCACGCACCGTCGTCGCGAAGCGCGATCGCGCCGGCGACGATCCGCGTCGGATCGATCCGCGCGGACGGGTCGTCGCGCAGCCGCGCGACCCAGCCCGCCATCGCGTCGTGCGCCTCGGCGACCCCCGCGTACAGCGCCGGCGTGCCCGGTCGCTCGTCGGCGAGCCAGCCGTTGAGCACCTGCTCCATGCCCCAGGCGGCCTCGCCGAACGGCGCGAGACCGACCATCCGGCTCGAGCCCTTCAGCGTGTGGAAGCCGCGGCGCAGGGTCGTCAGCAGCGCGACGTCGGACGGCGCCGTCGCCGAGGCCTCGCGGCCCGCGTCGATCGCCGCGAGCACCTCGTCGGCCTCGTCGAGGAAGATGCCGAGCAGCTCGTCGTCGATCGCCGACGCGTCCTCGGGCACCGGCGCGACCGCGGCCGCGGGGGCCGCGTCGCCGGCGACGCGCGCGACGGCGTCGACCAGCGCCTCGTCGGCGGGCGCGACGCCCGCGTCCAGGCGGGCGAGCGCGTCCGTCGCATGGGCGCGCAGCGCGGCGTCGTCGAGCAGCATCGCCTCGTCGCGCACCGCGACCAGCGCGTCGTGCAGCGCGGCGCGCGTCACCGGATCGTCGGGACGCCCCTGCCAGGCGGCGAGCTGCGCCCGCACCCGGGTGCGGCGCTCGGCCAGCTGCTGCTCGAGCGATCGGCCGGCGTCGCCCTCGCGGGGCGCCGGAGCCGGCGGCGCCGCCCGGCGCTCGCCCGGCTCGGCCATCGGCTCGGTGACGTCGAACGGCGCGACGCCGAGCGCGGCGTCCGCCTCCGGCGGAGGCACGACGCGCGCGACCGGCGGCTCGCCGAGTCGCGCGACGAACGCGTCCTCGCCGCCGCGGAACTCGAAGCCGCCGTGCCGGTCGGCCCGCAGCAGCGACTCGACGAAGAAGCCCAGTGCGCCGAGGCTCTCGGCCACGCGCTCGCAATCGGCCGCGGCCGGGACGTCCTCCTGCCCGACGAATGCGGCGACCTGCCGGACCACGGTGTCGGCACCGTCGGCGGCCTCGCCGTGGCCGAGCAGGCGCAGCGCGCCGCCGACCTGCCTGAGCAGCGGCTCGAGCCCGGCGAGCCCGGCGCGCTGCGCCGGATCCCGGAAGAACGCGTCGAGCGCCTTCTCGCAGGCACGCAGGTTCGCCTGGAGCTCGGCGACGAACGCCGCGACCGTCAGCCGCTCCTGCGCGGCGCGGGACAGCTCGGTCAGCCACTCCGGCATCGGCGCGCCGTCGTGCTCCTGGCGCTCGCACAGCCGCTCGATGCGCTCGGCCATCTCGGTCGCGCGCCGGTCGTGCTGCGCGACGCCCCGGGCGCCGCGCTCGAGCGCGTTCTCGACGAACAGCAGCGCGGTCGCGACCTCGAGCGACAGCACCTCGGCGAGCTGCGGGCCCGCCGCGGCGAGCGCCCGACGCAGGCCGACGAGCACGCCGGCGAGCCGCTGCAGGCCCGGCCACGGCAGACGCGCGACCGCCGCATCGAGCGCGCCGGCGGCCGTCGCGAACGCCGGCAGGTCCTGCGCGCCGCCGCGCACCGCCTTCTCCCAGGCCAGCTTCGCCGCGCCCGTCGCCTCGCGCGCGGCGCGCAGCGCGCGGCCGTCGACCACGCCGTAGCGCGGCGTCTCGAAGTCCGGGGGCACGGTGCCCGCGAGGCGGTACAGCGTGCGCGCCTCGTCGGCCAGCGCCGAGCCGCCGCCCGCCCGCGCGAGCAGGAACAGGATGTCGCGCAGCATCCGGTCGGCGATCGGGGTGCCCTGCTGGAGCGTGCGGCGGATCTGCAGGTTGATCCGCGCGACCAGCCGCTTCGCGTACAGGTCGACCGGCAGCGCGCGCACCCGCAGGGCGTCGAAGAACGCGGTGGCGAGCCACCAGAACGCACGCTGGCTCGAGGCCTGGTGGGCGCGGTGCAGCCGCTCGATCGCCGCGTGCATGTCGCCGAGCGCGGCGGCGTCCTCCGGGTTGCGCAGGAAGCCGAGCAGGCCCTTCTCGAAGGCCGCGCGCACGCGCGCGACGCCGGTCGGGTCGAGCGGCTCGGCGAGCGGCGCCTTCGGGGGCCGGATCGTCAGGTCGACCGAGTACAGGTCGGCCGGCTCGACGCGATCGGACGCGCGCAGCGCGAGCAGGTCGCGGTAGTGCGGGAAGAGCGACACGGCCGAGTCGCCCGACCCGGCGACGACGCCTTCCAGGTACTCGACGATCGCGGCGAACGCGCGCACCAGCGCGCGCACCGCGTCGCCGTCGAGCTTGAGTTCGCCACGCTCGCAGCGGTCGAGCAGCCCTTCGGCCTCCTGGGTGACCACGGCCACGCCTTCGAGGTCGACCACCTGCAGCGCGCCGTGCGCCTGGTGCAGCCAGCTGCGCGCGGCACGCAGGCGCGCCAGGTCGTCGTCGCCGGACTGCAGCTGCTGCTCGAGCGAGCCCTCCGCGCGCGACAGCGACTCGCGGATCTCGCCGAGGCACCAGGACAGCGCGGTGAGGTCGGTCGGGGATCCGGTCATGTTCGTCAGCCCACCCTGAATCGCGAGACCGAGTTCTTCAGCTCGCGCGCGAGCTCGGCCAGCTGCAGGATCGAGCCCGCGGTCTGCTGCGTGCCCTCGCTCGTCTGTTCGGTCACGAGCAGGATGCGCTGGATGCTGTGCGCGACCGTGCCCGCCGACGACGCCTGGTCCGACGTGGTCCGCGAGATGTCCTCGATCAGCTCGGCGAGCTGCGTCGACACGCGACCGATCTCGGCGAGCGCGTTGCCCGCGTCGTCGGACAGCCGCGTGCCCGCGACCACGCCCTGCGTGCTGCGCTCCATCGCCGCGACCGCGTCCTGCGTGTCGACCTGGATCGTGCGGATCAGGGCCGAGATCTGCTTGGTCGCCTCGGCGCTGCGCTCGGCGAGCCGCTGCACCTCCTCGGCCACCACCGTGAATCCGCGACCGGCCTCGCCGGCCGACGCCGCCTGGATCGCGGCGTTCAGCGCGAGCACGTTGGTCTGCTCGGTGATGTCGGAGATCAGCTCGACGATCTCGCCGATCTCCTGCGAGGACTCGCCCAGCCGCTTGATCCGCTTGGCGGTCTCCTGGATCTGGTCGCGGATGCCGTTCATGCCGGAGATCGCGTTCTGCACCGCGCGGCGCCCCTGCTCGGCGGCGCCGAGGGACTGGCGCGCGACCTGCGCCGACTCGGACGCGCTCGCCGACACCTCGTTGATCTGCGAAGCCATCCGCAGCACCGCCTCGCCGGTCTCGCGGATCTCGCGCGACTGCTGCTCGGAGGCGACCTGCAGTCCCGAGGCGATCGTCTGCGCCTTGGACGACGCGTCGGCGACCAGCTCGGCGGTGGTGTTGATCCGCGCGACCAGGTTGCGCAGCTCCTCGACGGTGTAGTTGACCGAGTCGGCGATCGCGCCGGTGATGTCCTCGGACACCGTCGCCTGCACCGTGAGGTCGCCGTCGGCCACCTCCTGCAGCTCGTTCATCAGCCGCAGGATCGCCGCCTGGTTCTGGTCGTTGGTGCGCTTGGCCTCCTGCTCGAGCCGCTCGGCCTCGGCGCGCTGGGCGTCGGCGTCGCCGGCGCGGCGGTTGACGTCCTGGTAGTAGACGAGGCCCAGGCCCACGCCGGCGAGCACCGCCGCGAGCAGGAAGAACACCACGATGCCCTGGTTGATCGCGCGCCCGCCCTGCTCGTCCGCGAGCCGGGCCTGCAGCTCGAGCAGCGCCTGGCGCAGCGGCTCGCTGTCGGCGGCGATGCGGGCCTCGGCGCCGCGCGAGCCCTGCAGCCGGGGCAGGTCGGACAGCAGCGCCGCGATCGGCCTGGCGAGCTCGCCGTACGCCGCCTTGAGCTCGCCGAGCCGGGTGCGGACCTCGCCGTCGCGGGCGGGCGCGAGCCGGCGGGTGTCGTTGCCCGACAGCAGCGCGTCGACCAGTTCGCGCAGCGCGGCGGTGTCGCGGCCCAGCAGGAACGCGATCTCGGCGTTGACCTGCTCGGCCCCGGTCAGCTGCGCGACGTCGCGCGCGACCTTGTGGATCAGGGCGAGCAGCTGGCCCGCGGCCGCGACCTCGGCCGACGGCGCGCCCGAGGCGACCTTCAGCAGCGACACCTGCTCGGCCAGCTCGACCAGCCGGGGCGTCGCGTCGAGGACCGTGCGCGAGGACTGCGCGATCGACGACAGCGAGGGCTGCGCCTGCTGCAGCGTGGCCGCGGCCTGGTCGGTGCGCTTCCACTGCTCGGCGAGCTTGCCCACGGCGGGCAGCAGCTCGGCCTCGACGCCCTCGACCCGGGCGTCGCGCACCGAGCCGCCGGACTGCAGCACCGCGATCGCCTCGCCGAGCCGCGAGCGGCTCTCGCCGAGCATCCGGAAGCCCTCGGCGGTGCCGCGCACCGCGAGCGGCGCGGCCTTGGCGAGGCGCTGCGAGTGCATCAGCGAGTCGCCGACCAGCCGGGACTGGGTCGCGACCGCCGCGGCCTGGCGGGCATCGAGCCACATGAACAGGAACGCCAGCACCAGCGACGCGCCGAGCACCGGAAACAGCACCGACAGCTGCTTGCGCAGCGGCAGCTTGCCGACGAAGGGCACCTCGAAGCCGCGCGGCACCGGCGCGGCGGCCAGTCGCGTCGACGGCCCCGCCGAGATCGTCTCGCCGAAGCGCGTCGGCGCGCCGAGCGGATCGAAGTGGGTGGTCGGATTCAGGTCGTCGACGATCGCGGTGTCGGGGTCGACCCTGCTGCGCGCGCCGCCGAACGTGAAGAACGCCGGGAACTTGAACGCCATCTCGGTGGGCCCTGTCGTCGACGCGGGCCGCTCAGCGACCGACCATCAGGAACGCGCTGCCGGCGGCCAGCCTCGCGAGATCGAGTTCGTGCCAGCGCTGGCCGTCGGCATCGATCAGCGTGCGGCCGATCCAGTCGGGCCGCCCCAGCGGGCCGAAGACCTCCGCGTCCGCCGCCTCGTCGACGCGCATCGACGCGACGTTGCGCAGGCCGAGCATCCGGGTCACGAGGATCGCCGAATTGAAGTTCAGCCGGGCCGCCAGCGCGAGCAGCCGCGACTCCTTGGTGATCGAGGTCGTGCCGAGCTGCGCGAAGCGCTGCAGGTCCACCACGGTGAACAGCGCGCCGCGCAGGTTCACCAGGCCGAGCAGCCAGTCGCGGGTGAGCGGCACCGGCGCGATCGCGTCCGGCACCGGCACGATCTCGCCGGCCTCCGACAGGTCCACCAGCCAGCGCTGCTCGCCGATCATCAGGCCGAGCCGCGCGGCGAGGTCGGGCGTGGCGGTCGCCTCCTTCAGGCGCTCGGTCAGGCGGGCCTGGAACTCCTTCAGGGGCGCGGTCTGTCGGACGGTCATGGCGGGGCGTTCGGGCGGGACGCTCAATGGACGAGGTCCGCGATCTTCGCGAGCAGCTCTTCGGCGTCGACCGGCTTGGTGATGTAGTCCCGCGCGCCCTGGCGCAGGCCCCAGATCCGGTCGGTCTCGGCCGACTTGCTGGTGCACAGGATCACCGGGATCGACTGGGTCTCGGGATCCCGGGTCAGCGTGCGCACGACCTGGAAGCCGCTCGCGCCGGGCATCACCACGTCCATCACGACCAGCGAGGGCCGCTCGACGCGGATCTTGGCCAGCGCCTCGACGCCGCTCTCGGCGGTGACGACGACGTAGCCGCGCTTGGCCAGCAGGTCGGCGATGAAGAAGCGCTCGGTCGGCGAGTCGTCGACGACCATGATCTTCTGCGCGGGCATCGGTCGGTCCTCAGGCCCCGATTTCCCGCCGCGCGTGCTGCGCGACGCACTTGAGCAGGCTGTCCTTGGTGAACGGCTTGGTCAGGTACTCCTCGCAGCCGACCATCCGCCCGCGCGCCCGGTCGAACAGACCGTCCTTGCTGGACAGCATGACCACCGGCGTCGCGTGGAAGCGCGGGCTCTTCTTGATCAGCGCGCAGGTCTGGTAGCCGTCGAGACGGGGCATCAGCACGTCGCAGAACACCAGGTCGGGCACGTGGTCCGACACCTTGGCCAGCGCGTCGAAGCCGTCCTCGGCGACGATCACGCGGCACCCGGCCTGGGACAGGAAGATCTCGGCGCTGCGCCGGATCGTGTTGCTGTCGTCGATGACCATGACCTTGAGGCCGGCGATCGAGTCGGTCGCGCTCATCGTGATCCTCGCGGGCGGCAGCCGGCAGCGGGTCTTGGGGTGACGTGGAGTGTAGCCAAATTCGGTTCAGAGCTCGACCATCTCGAAGTCTTCCTTGCGGGCGCCGCACTCGGGACAGGTCCAGTTCATCGGCACGTCCTCCCAGCGCGTGCCGGGCGCGATGCCCTCGTCCGGAACGCCCGCGGCCTCGTCGTAGATCCACCCGCAGATCAGGCACATGAAGGTCCGGGTCGCTTGCTCGCTCATGTCGTGTCCGGTGTCGGCCATTAGAGAGTGAAGCGCCGCATGTTACCTTCTCGCGCCGATGAGTCCCGCCGTACGGCCGACGGGCGGAACGTCCGCCCCACGCGCCCCCGCGCGGGGCGCGTCCGTCGACCGGATCCCGCCATGATCTCCACGCCCCGCGGCCTGTACGCGATCACCCCCGACGAGCCGGATGCCGACCGCCTCGCAGGCCTCGTGGCCCGCGCGCTCGACGGCGGCGTCGACTGGCTGCAGCTGCGCGTGAAGGGCGGCGATCCGGCGCGTCGCGAGGCGCTCGCGCGCCGGATCAAGGCGCTGTGCGACGCGGCGGGCGTGCCGATGGTGGTCAACGACGACGTCGGTCTCGCGATCGCGATCGATGCGGCCGGCGTGCACGTCGGCCGGGACGACGGCGATCCGGTCGCGATCCGCGCGCGGCTCGGCACGGGCAAGGTGCTCGGCGTGTCGTGCTACGACGACGCGGCGCGGGCGCGCTCGATGCTCGGCGTCGCCGACCACGTCGGCTTCGGCAGCGTGTTCGCGTCGCCGACCAAGCCGCACGCGGTCCGCGCGCCGCTGTCGCTGTTCGCGCAGGCCCGCCGCCTCGGCCTGCCCGCGGTCGCGATCGGCGGCATCGACCGCGCCAACGCGCGGCTGCCGATCGAGGCCGGCGCCGACGCGGTCGCGGTGATCAGCGACATCTTCGCCGACCCCGACCCCGCGGGCGCGGCGCGCGCGCTGCGCCGGATCGTCCACGACGCGCTCGCGGCGCGAGGCTGAACACCGGCAGGGCGCGGACCGCGCCGGCCGGCCTCACCAGGGCGCGACCGCGACCACCCGCTCGACCCGGCCGCTCGACGCGTCGACCAGCGCCGCGCCGTCGCGGGCGGGGCCGCGCACCGGCAGGTAGCGCAGCGACGCCTCGTCGCGCCCGGTCGCCGCGACCGCCGCGTCGATCTCGGCGACCCGCAGGGGGTTCAGCGACCTCAGGCGCGCGATCGGCAGCGCCTTCTCGAGCACCGCCGCCGATTCCGACGCGTAGTCGACGTAGAGCCTGGGGTGGTGCTGCACGTCGCGCCCGGCCGACACCGCCTCGAACAGGATCCGCGAGCGCTCCTCGGCCGACTCGGGCAGGCGCGCCGCGACCCAGCGCGGCCGCATCGGGTCGATCCCGGCGTGCGGATTGCGGCGCGCCGCGGAGCGGGCCTCGGGCTGCAGGTCGGCCGGCGACACCACCTCGAAGCGGTCCTTCACGAACACGACGAACGCGGGACGGCCCTGGTGGACGGTGAACACGCCGTACGCGAGCGCAGCGAGCTGGACCGCGGCGATCGTCGCGAGGTCCCACTTCAGCCGCGGCTTGCGTCGGTCGAACACCAGCAGCGTGAACAGCGGCCCGAGCACGACGTCCACGCCGAGCATGATCAGCAGGATCGCCTCGACGCCCAGCAGCGCGGGCATCGGCACCGGGTACCAGGCGAGGAACACCAGCGCGACGACCGCGGCGCCGGCCGCCGCCGACAGCGCGAGGTGCACGCCCGCGGCGCGCAGCCGCTCGCGCAGCCGCAGGCCGTCGCCGGGCTCGGCCCGGGCGCCGCCGCGCGCGCCGGGCACGGCGCGCACCGGATGGATCATCGGGAGCGTGTCGCCCGGCGCGGGCGCACCCTCCGGAGCAGGGTGAGAACGACGACGCAGCATCGAGGATCGGGGTTCGGTCGGTGGAAACGGAACGGGGCGCTTCGAGCGCCCCGCTGGATCCGAAGGTCGCGGGGCCGGCGCGCGAGCCCGCTCGCGCGCCGCCGTGCGGCCGTGCTCAGCGGCACTCGGCCGGCGCGTACTTGGCCAGGATCGTGCCCTTGGTGCCGTCCTTGGTCGAGCCGGCGGCGTTGCAGTTCCAGACGATCGGGTTGGTCGGGATCGTGCCGGCGACCAGCGCCGCGCCACCCACCGACGCGCCGTCGCGCGGGGCCAGCACCAGCGTGCCGTTGCCGGCCGTGGCGTTCATCGTCACGGTGACTTCGCCGTTGGCGGCGACCGCCAGGCCCGACACGTTGCGGGTCGCGACGAAGGCCGGCGCGGCGCCGACACCCGGGGTGTTGTTGTTCAGCGCGATGCCGTTCGACGCGTTGTCGGCGATCGTGTTCTTCAGACCCGAGGCGAGCGACAGGCCTTCCGACACCTTCGCGCGCACCGCGTAGTCCTGGTAGGCCGGGATCGCGACGGCCGCGAGGATACCGATGATCGCCACGACGATCATCAGTTCGATCAGGGTGAAGCCTTTCTGGACTTGCTTGAGCATCATCTCGGTCACTCCGAAGTGGACAGGGTCCGCGCCGCGACCATCGCGGTGGACGACTGGTACAGAGCCAGTTCCATGCCAGCGTGACATCGTTCACGCGGGCCGGGGGGGTGGGGGGACGAACGGACGGACGTGCCGTTCGAGCGGCGCGGGGCGGTGTGGGTTTCCGTCACCGGGGTGACGCGGTGCGTCACCCCCGCCCCGTGCCGAAGTGACGATCAGCGGCACTCCGCCGGCGCATATCGCGCGGCGAGCGTGCCGACGGAGCCCGCGCGGGGACTGCCGGCGGCATTGCAGTTCCAGACCATCGCGTCGGTGAAGGGCGTGCCCGCGACGAGCGCCGCGCCCGCCGCCGAGCCCTGCCGCGGCGCCAGCACCAGCGTCGCGCCGGGGCTCACCGCGGGCGGGTAGGTGATCACGATCTCGCCGTTGCCCGGCGTGATCGCGAGCGAGCTGACGTTGCGCGTGGCCACCGGCGGCGTGTAGCCGAGCGCGAGCGAGGCGCTGCCCGAGCCGGCGTTCTCCGCGACCAGCGCCTTCGCGCCGGACGCGAGGACCAGGCCCTCGGTGACCTTCGCGCGGACGACGTAGTCCTGGTAGGCCGGGATCGCGACGGCGGCGAGGATGCCGATGATCGCGACGACGATCATCAGCTCGATCAGGGTGAAGCCGCGGACGCGGCGCGGTGCGACGGGGGTCGGTCTGGGGGTCTCGGCGTGGGGCATGGGTCCTCCGGATGCTCAGGATCGGCATCGGCGGAACCGGTCCGTGCAGGATTCGTGCCGACGGACTGCCGCGTCGGACGGACGGTCCGCGGGGCCCCGCGTCCGCGCGGCCGTCGACCGCCTAGAACTCGAGGACCATCCCGCGCTCGAGCAGGCGCGGCATCGCGCGCCCGGCCCAGGCGTCGATCTCGCGCGCGATCGTGTCGGCGTCCGAGGGCTTCAGGTGCGTGATCAGCACCTGCGCGTCCTTGCGCAGGCTCTTCAGCTGCTCGCCGAGCTCGATCGGGTACAGGTGCTTCGCGGTGATCGCGAGGTCGCGCTCCTTGTTGGAGAAGGCCGTCTCGATGATCAGGAAGCGCAGGTCGGCGATGCCGTTGACCACCCGCCAGAACTCGTCGGTGGGCCAGCTGTCGCCCGAGAACACCAGCGCGCCCTGCGGCCCCCGGACGTGGAATCCGACCGCCGGCACCGTGTGGTTCGCCGGGATGCTGCGGATCGAGCGGTCGCCGACGGCGACGGTCGCACCGAGCGCCATCGGCTCGAAGCGCATCCACGGCCGCTCGTAGTGGGGGATCTCGGTGAAGTCGGGCCAGATCACCCAGTTGAAGACATGCGCGCGCAGCGCCGCGATCGTCTCCGGCAGCGCGTGCACGACGATCGGACGCTCGCGCCGCGCGCCGACCGAGTCGACGAGCAGCGGCAGCGCGAGCACGTGGTCCAGGTGCGAATGCGTGAGGAACACGTGGTCGATCCGCGTCAGCTCCTCGATCGACAGGTCCTCCACGCCGGTGCCGGCGTCGATCAGGATGTCCTCGTCGACGAGGAAGGAGGTCGTGCGCGCGCGCGCGCCGATCCCCCCGCTGCAGCCGAGCACGCGCAGCCTCACGCCACCGGCTCCCGGATCGTCGTCGTCGGGGCCCCCTGCTGCGCGGCGCGCGCGTCGACGATCGACGGCGGCGCGTAGGCCTCGGGATCGACCGCGACCGGCGTCCAGACACCGACCGGCTCGGTGCGGCCGCTGACCTCGGACTGCGCGACGAACTGCAGCGCGATGCCGCGCACCGCGTGGCGGGTCGCGTCGCCGATCACGATCGGCACGTCGAACTTCTTCGACAGGCCCTCGAGCCGCGACGCGAGGTTCACCGCGTCACCGATCACCGTGTAGGCGCGGCGCAGCTTCGAGCCCATGTCGCCGACCCGCACGACGCCGGTGTTGATGCCGACGCCGACCGCGAGCCGCGGCCAGCCGAGCGCCTCGAACTCCCGGTTCAGCCGCTCGACCTCGCGCTGCATCGCGATCGCCGCCGCGACCGCGTGGTCGGCGTGCTGGGGGTCGTCGATCGGCGCCCCCCAGAACGCCATCACCGCGTCGCCGATGTACTTGTCGACCGTGCCGTTGTACGCGTGGATCACCTCGGTCATCGAGGTGAGGAAGCGGTTCAGGTAGTCGCGCAGCTGCTGCGGGTCCATGTTCTCGGCCATCCGCGTGAAGCCGCGGATGTCGGCGAACAGGATCGTCAGCTCCTTGTTCTGGCTCTCGAGCGGATAGTTGTCCGGGTCGTGCGCCATCCGCTCGACGAGCTGCGGCGCCACGTACTGGCCGAACAGCCCGATCACCGCGCGGCGCGAGCGGCCCTCGGTCACGTAGCCGGCCACCAGGTTCATCGCGGCGACGGCGAGCAGCGCGAGCACGCCCGAGGCGAGCGGGATCACCCAGCCGAGGTTCGCGTAGGCGATCGCGTTCCATGCGAGCAGCGTCGACAGGCCGAGCAGCGCGGTCGCCGCGATGCCGATCACGCCCGCGCCGGCCATCGCGACCGCGGCGGCCGCCCCGACCACCGCGATCGCGGCGGCCGAGTACACCGGCGCCTCGACGGGCCGCGTGCGGATCGTGCCCTCGAGCGCGCCGGCGATCAGCGACGCGTGGATCTCGACGCCCGGATAGACCTCGCTCACCGGCGTGGCACGCAGGTCGGTCAGGCCGGGCGCGGAGGTGCCGACCAGCACGATGCGGTCCCTGAACACGCGCGGCTCGACGCGCCCCTCGAGCACGTCGGTCGCCGACACGTAGCGGAAGCGCGAGGCCGCCGCGCCGCCGCGGCCCTGGAACGGCACCAGCGCGGTCGTGCCCTCGGAGATCGGGATGCGCGCCTGCTCGCCGGCCGGGCCGAAGCCCAGGCTGTCGGCGTGCAGGCCGTCCGCGCGCAGCGTGAGCGGGGCGTTGCCGAAGTAGATCCGCAGCGTCGCGACCGCGAGCGACTCGTAGAGCTGGCCCTTGAACTCGGCGAGCAGCGGCAGCGAGCGGACCACGCCGTCGCGGTCCACCACCGGGTTGAAGAAGCCGGCGCCGCGCGCGACACGCTGCAGCGGCACGACGTTCGCGCCGTAGCCGTTCCAGCTGGTCACCGACAGCCGCCGGTCGACCAGCACCGAGGCCGGCCAGACCGCCTGGGGCAGCAGGCCGGTGGACACCGCGCCGAGCTCGCTCGAGAAGTAGTAGCCGAGCGCGACCGGCGCGCCGGTGAGCGCGCGCATCAGCGCGGGGTCCTGGGTCGCGGCGGGTTCGGCGAACACCATGTCGAAGCCGATCGCGCGTGCGCCGCCGTCGCGGCCGATGGTCTGCACCATCCGGCCGAGCGTCTCGCGCGACCAGGGCCAGCGGCCCTGCTCCTTCAGGCTGCGCTCGTCGATGTCGACGATCAGCACCCGGCTGTTGGGCTTGGCCGGCTGCAGGCGCAGGCGGGTGTCGTACAGGTAGCGGTCGAGCGTCTCGACCAGCGGCAGAGACAGGTGACCCAACTCGCAGGCGACCGCCGCCGCGACCAGTCCCAGACCCAGGACAAGCCGTCTCGTCCTCATCGGGAGGAGTTCGCGCAGCGCCACGTCAAGGCTCGAGTACGGGTCGTCGGGTCAGGGCGGTGGGTCCGAGTGGAACTGGAAGATCGTGCCGGCCAGCTCGATCAGGTCGTCCTGCCTGAGCGGGTGGGCGACGAGGCCGATCGACTCGCCGTTGACCAGCGGATAGGTCGGCCCTTCGAGATGGGTGATCACGTAGCCGGCGCGGCGGCGCGCGATCACCGCGACCTGGCCCGAGCCGTTCGAGACGCTGACGATCGGCCGCTCGATGCGCAGCGTCGAGCCCGCCTGGGGACCGGCGAGCATCACGACGCGCGCGATCGTGCCCGGCTCGAGCGGCGGCGGCTCGGGCGCCTCGGCGGGGGCGCGCTCGACCACGTAGTGCAGCCGGTAGATGCCGATCTCGATGCGGTCGCCGTCGACCAGCGTGCGCTGCGAGACCGGCACGCCGTTCACCAGCGTGCCGTTGCGGCTGTTCAGGTCGTGGATCGTGCTCTCGCCGTTCGAGGTGTGCAGCACCGCGTGCTCGCCCGAGACCGTCAGGTCGTCGAGCATCACGTCGTTGTACGGGCGCCGGCCGATCGACAGGCTCGGCTTGTCGATGGCGATCCGGCGCAGCAGGCGGTGCGCCGTGCTGAGCACCAGCTTCGGGATCGCGGCGGTCTCGCGCTGCTGCATGGGACTCGGTCGACGCGGGAACGGCAGGAAGGCGGGTCAGTGGCTCGCGACCGCGGCGCGCGCGCCGCCGGCGAGCAGCACGGTCGCGTCGTCGGTGCAGCCGTGCTCGAGCGCGGCGACGATCAGCGCGCTCGCGCGCGCGCCGAGCGCCGTGCCCGGCACGTCGAGCGCCGCGGCGATCCGCGCGTCGTCGAGCGAGTCGGTCAGCCCGTCGGAGCACAGCAGCAGCAGGTCGCCGGCGAGCCAGTCGAGCTCGACGACGTCGGCGACCGGCGGCTCGGTCTCGATGCCGAGCGCGCGCGTGAGGATGCCGCGCGCCGGCAGGCGGCGGACCTGCGACTCGCTCATCCGGCCGGTGTCCAGCATCTGCTGGCCGATCGAGTGGTCGCGGGTCAGGCGCTGCAGCGCGCCGTCGCGCAGCAGGTAGGCACGCGAGTCGCCGACGTGCGCGACCGTCAGCCGGCCCGCGTGGATCGACGCGACGACCAGCGTGGTCGCCATGCCGAGACACTCCGGACGGGTGTGCGCGAATTCGACGATGCCGGCGTGCGCGGCCGAAACCGCGCGGACCAGCGCGTCGGCGTTCGACAGACCGGCGGCCCGCAGCGCGCCGACCAGTTCGGCGACGGTGCGGGTCGCGATCTCGCTGGCGACCTCGCCCGCGTTGTAGCCGCCCATGCCGTCGGCGAGCGCGAACACGCCGGTGGCGTCGCAGACGCGCCAGCGATCCTCGTTGTGAGGACGGGCGGGTCCGGGATCGGTGACCAGTGCCCAGGGCACCGGCGCCTCAGCGGACTCGACGAGCGCGACCGACGCGCGGGAGGGCGCACCCCCCTGGACATGACCGATTGCCGACATGCGGGCAATCTATCGGCCGCTCCGGAGGCCCCGAAGGAACTGGTTCACGAACGGGTGACGGGGCCCGCCCGGCGGCGCGCAGCCGCCGCCCGCACCGCGGGGTGCGCCGCCCGGGGGCGCGCGGCCCCTCAGGGTGCGCCCGGGAGTCCGGGCGGGTCGGTGCGTGCCGCGCGGGGCGCGCAGGCCGGGGGCACGTCGCTCGCGCCGGAACGCGGGCGCGTCGCGGGGCACCGACGCGCCGTGCGCCGCGGCGCGGCGCCGATCGGGCGCCGCGCGCGGGCGCGCGTGGGTCGAACGGCGCGACCCTTCTGCGTCGCGGGGTGCGCCGTCGCCCCGCGTCTCAGAGCGCCGGCACCTTGCGCCGGCGCAGGATCGTCCAGGCGACGCCCACCACTCCCAGTGCGCACACGATGCCCGCGATCTGCCCGAGGCCGTGCCCGGTCGTGCCCATCGACGCGGCCTGCCCCTCGACCCAGTCGTGGATCGCCGGATCCGCGAGCGCGATCTCCCCGGCGATGTAGCCGAGCAGCGCGGCGCCGCCCCA
>ENA-UOYA01002884-UOYA01002884.1-activated-sludge-metagenome-genome-assembly--contig:-NODE-2884-length-15933-cov-8.083701_pt1 | contig 15933 bp, 7 predicted proteins | sample MGYA00238163_ERZ764804 | MGnify/ENA primary metagenome ERZ764804 (study PRJEB28919, sample SAMN05720223) | activated sludge metagenome | isolation source: Anaerobic digester | place: Hong Kong...
TTCCAACTGTCAAAAGATGATTCTTGATTTGGGTGGCGCATTGACGAAGTCAGGAGAATGGAAGAATCTATAGCATTGACGGAAGATACCTTGGTAACGACCAAGACAAATTAGAAAGAGGAATATACATCATCAATGGTAAAAAAATAATCAAGTAGATAACACTACTTCTTTTATCCCTAAATGAAATAAGGCTCCGATTGCAATGCAATCGGAGCCTTATTCATTGATAGAAGACTATCTTCAGATTAATTCATCTTATAGATGTAAGCATAGTCCTTGATGCGCTTGCTAGCACGAATCGTAAATTTCGTATTCGTTCTCTTTGATGATGTTTTCTTTGCTGCTGCCTTAGCCATCTTTTTAGCTGCTGCACTGGATATTGTGAAGGTATCCATTACGTAAGCTAAGTTACCAGCAGAAACATGATAAGCGAGATAGAAACTGAATGTCTTTGTAGCTGGATCGTAAACACTCGGTATATTTGCGACATTGGCTGTAACAAAATCCGAAGCATAAATCAATCCATAGTCGGTACCACTTTGTGTCAAATCATCACCGGTACTTACGCCATCCACTACAAGATTATTTGTTGCTGTGTCCCAAGTGAAGATCAGGCCTTCACTCTTTGTCCCTGCCCACGGAACAATTTTGAAGCGTGTGGCATCGCTCTCGCTCTGGTACATGACGCCTTCATAAGTGCCCTCATAGACGCCGCCTCCTTGAGCTTTTGAATAGTCCTTAGCGGTATAGGCATAGACACCGTTATAAATGGCTTTCCATTTTTCTACTGTATCCTTTGTGGATTTAAACTTGATTTCTTCCACATCATTGCCTACCACATTGCCCTCTGAATCATAAAGGACAATCACAAGATAATATGTGCCTGTTCCCGGCATTGGAATGTGAATGTCACCAGAGCCTTTCTGCTCGGTAGATTCTACGGAACCATCAACAATACCATTGTAAACCTTCTCAATGTCATCAGCACTTGAAGCCAAAGCCCATTTTACAGAAGCTACATCCGCGCCAAATGTCAATGTGCCATAAGTGAATTCATTGGTATTCGTATCAATAAATGTTCCTGAGGTAGCATAAGTCAATGAATAATCTGCAATTTTGTAGCCTGGTAATGCAACAGCAAACATACCATTGCCATTAGCATAATAATATCCGCCACCATTATATTTTGCCAATGATATCAGCAACGACTTGGCAGGCATAGTGATAATACCATCCTTAAGGGTACCAAACCATCCTGGCTTACTTGCCTTAATTTTATCAAGAGAAGCACCTTTGGCCAAGTTATATGCCACAAGACTTGTAATAGATGTCATACCGTCAGTGCCATCATCAATGCCCATCTCACCACCAGTGACATATACGAAGTTAGGATCAGAAGCATCTAATTCCATATAATAGTCCTTGCTCTTATCATAATTGAATCCACTACTATAAGGATAAGTAGACCCATACGGATTTTTGAGACGATAAACACCATTTTTGATGATGTTTTTCTCTATTGCAACGTCATAAACAACATTTTTAACATTGAAGAATGTCGTCATACAATCCTCACGATAAGAGGCAGCACCTTTCATTGCAACCCATGCAGTAACACCGGCCTTAAATGAATAGCTAGACTTTCCATATACAGTGGTATAGTTTTGGTCTCCTATCTGAAGAGTAATGTCAGTATAAGTGCCATAAACGATATTCTTAGGATCATAAGAAACTGTGACATAAGCTACAGAATCACCTGCATTGAATGACACTTGCTTATTAGTTACAGAGTAAATGCTACCATCACCCATTGTGACTGTTATAGGCACTGTGATGGCATCAGTCTTCTGAATTCGGTTCACTGGAACAGTAAAACTGTTAGCAGTGGATGATATTTCTATCTGTGAAGCAAGCGCATTACTGAAATACACTTGTTCCCCCTGTACGGTAGCTGGATCATAATTATAATCATTCGTACACGAGCTGACAAGCAACGCGAGCACTCCGAACAGAGCTATGTATGAATATTTAAATAATGTTTTCATATTTCTAAGTTTAATGAATTTAAATTATTGAGAGGTCCATGGTGTATAGAGTCCTGTAGGATCCGGATTATTCCAACCCACGAGAGCTGAGTTGTTGTTCTGCTCGGTCTGTACAATAACAGTATTCATCCATCCTGGACGACCCTTTGTATTGAAGCGCATCAAATCAGAGAAATCAGTTCCAGCATAACCACGTGTCACTGACATGTTCAAACGTTTGATATCAAAGAATGTCAAACCTTCACCCCAGAATTCTATACGTTTCTGTAAAACGACTTCCTTTACGACTTCATCGGTAGAAGCTGCTCTTGTCACATATTTAGGATCGCGATATTTCGTCATGAAAGAGGTAACCAATTCCTTGCCTTTGGCAGCGTCCTGATGAGCGGCAGCCTCAGCCTCTATGAAATACATTTCCTCTACACGCATAATTGGATAAGCGCTGGCGGCACCTGTAGCATAATCGCTTGTGTTTCCTGCATTAGGACGGAACTTTACTCCAGTGTATTCAGGATAGTTTGCAGCAGCTTCAGCATCAAGATAGGCCACTTTGCTAGCCAGCTTCGAACCATCAGGAGCTTTAAACTCGAGTTTGCGGAAGTCGGTATCACTGATACTATTATACAAGTTTGCGTCAATCAAAGATTTGGCACCAGCACCACTATATCCAAATGTTGCCTCTGGAGACATCCATGAAGTCCAGTTGATAATACCTGTATTTACCGTATAATCCTGAGAAGTCTGCTGAGCTCCCCACATCCAAGGAGAAGTCACATTGAATCCCGTCTTTGTATTTAAGCATTCGTCCTGAGTCATTGGACCTACAGAAGAATTATCTATAGCCAAACGTGCATATTTCTGTGCATTGGCATAATCTTCATTCCACATATACAAGCGAGCTTTCAATCCGTAAACGCAAGCCAGGTCAGGAAGCACCTTACCCTTAGTATCGGTCAAATTGACAATCAGTTTTTCTGCTTCATTCAAATCGTTTTCAATAAACGCAGCCATCTTAGCATGAGATACACGAGGATTTACGCGAGCGGAATCTTCACTCATACCCGCTTTCACGATAGGTACTGTAAGTCCACTTACATCATTACCAGCAGTATTCTTGCTAGTTGTAACATCATTCGGTAAAAACTCATACATACGGGCAAGATCCAGATAAAGCATTGCACGGAATGCATAACCGGCTCCAAGATAACCCAGCTGAGCCGTTGTCGCATTGGCCTCATCCACGCCACCTACCATATTATTAGCTGTCTGCACAAATCCCCAATAATAGTTCCATGTGTACTGCGTACGCGCCATGCTCTCGCCCATTTGCTGGTTTTGCTGCCAAGCATTGAACCATCCATAGTCGGTAGAAGCAAGAGCCAAATCACCAGTTTCAGCATCGCGGATGTGCATCATAGCACCATAACCGAACTGGAAATGATAACTATCTGACCCATGATTAAAATAAGCTGGCATAGCCATCAGAAGAGCCTGTGTTGCAGAAGCAGACTGCGCAATCTGCGTTTCGGTAGCGACATTTGTGGGCTCTGTCTCGTCTATACAACCAGTGAAAGATGTCAGGCAGAATGCTGCGAGACCGACACCTAATATTGATTTATATATATTTTTCATATTTATGTCCTTTTTCATTTAAATTAGAATGTAACCGTAATACCTCCAGATATTGTACGGATTGATGAATAATAAGAACCCGTATTGCTACCAGTAATACTTTGACGTGGGTCAAGTCCCTGACGTTTAGACCAAGTCCAAAGGTTATCGCCTACTACATAGAAGCGAACCTTCTCGATGCCAATACTGCGAACCAAAGCCTTTGGCAATGTATATCCCAATGTGACATTCTGCAATGTCAGATAAGAAGCAATTGTAAGCCAGCGGTCTGATGTTGAATTGGTATAGTCATCATTAAACTGCAGACGTGGAACATTGGTATTTGTATTATCTTTCGTCCAAGCGTTGAGCATATCTGTGCTCATACCATCACCACGACCGATACCCATCAAACTCTGATATGAGGTATCATACACCTGACCACCAAGCTGATACATGAAATCTACAGAGAAGTCAAGTCCCTTCCACGACAGAGCTGTTCCGAAGCCACCATAAGCATCTGGAAGTGCAGTACCACAAAGATAGTAGTCTGCCTTTGAATAATCATCGGTAGTCTCACGACCTGTCACAATCGGCTGATTGTTAGAGTCTTTAACTTGTGCGCCTTGAGCATCCAGCTCATAAGTGTTCTTATAATAAAGAGCCTTACCAGTCTTCTCGTCTACACCAGCATATTTCTTCATACGGAAAGTATTGATTGCTTTGCCCTCTCCATAGAAATATTCACCAGAAGAATAACCTTGTACGCCATCACACCACATTGTCTTGCGCTCATCTGGGAGATAAGAAATTTTGTTGTGGTTGGTTGTGAAGTTAGCGTAGAGAGACCATGTCAAATCTTTCGTACTGATCACGTCTCCGTGCAAATCGAATTCCAAACCGTCGTTAATCATGTTACCAATATTAGCATAGTATCCTGTGAAACCGTAAGACGGTGGCAATGGGAACCATGATAACATATCAGATGTCTTATTGGAATAATATTCGACAGTACCTGTCAGACGACTCTTGAAGAGGCTGAAATCAACTCCGACATTAAACTTTCCTTCCTTTTCCCAACTGATTTTCTTGTTACCAAGAGATGAAGGTACAAGCGAAACATTGTCGTTAGAATTTGCTATTGAATAATAAGTTACATAACGGTATGCACCGATATTATCGTTACCGTTCTCACCATAAGAAGCTTTCAGTTTCAGTTCATCAACATTTTTCAAATTGAACCAAGGCTCTTTGTTGATAAGCCAGCCACCGCCGACAGACCAGAAAGTACCCCAACGGCTGCTCGGATCGAAATGTGAAGATGCCTCACGCATCAGAGATACAGAACCGAAATATTTTTCAGCATAGTTATACTGAGCACGACCAAGCCAAGACTCGGTATTGTAATCCGAAGTAGAGGAGTTTGCACTACCCATAATCACGGCACCTGCCAATTCTTTGTTGAATACTGAGAATTGATTGGTCTTGTAAGCATCCAGCTCATAACCACGGTTGCGATAATACTCGTGACCGAGCATGATTTCTATATCATTCTTGCCATAAGTCTGATGCCAGTTGAGACGCTGCTGATAGTTGTAAGACCAAGCGCGGTCGTGTTCCTTATTCACGATACCTTTGGAAGAAGCATACTGTCCGAAGAATGGGTTCGTTGTCAATGTATAGCGATATTCATCCAAATAAACAGTATTGATGGAAGTAACCGTAAAGCCGTAAGGCAAACGAAGTTCAGCGGTACCTGTACCATTGAAAGTATTACCTTCTACATTGTGCGTATCCAATTGGTTTGAAGACAATGGATTGGCCTGGCTCAGGTAAGGACGGTTCTGACCGTTAATGGTACCATCACCATAATCATATTCATTGATTCTGGCGCTCTGATTATAGATAATGTTACCTTGAGCGTCACGGATATAAAGCGGATAGATTGGTGCCATTGAGATAAGTGCGAAAGCATTGCCTGATGAACCGGCACTACCATCATCACCTAAATAATTACGATTGTAATGAGCATAGTTCATGTTTGCGCCCACCTTCAACCACGGTTTCAACTGATAATCAGTTTTCAGACGACCAGTAAAACGCTTGTAGTCAGAAGCTACTGTGATACCTTTATTATCAAGATAGTTGACAGAACCATAGAAATTACTCTTGTCCGTGCTGCCACTCGTAGAAACGGTATATTCCTGACGCAGACTATTGTTATATGTAGCGTCGCTCCAGTCATCAGGGGTCAGCAGGAATTGGCTGCCGTTATAAGTGACCACTCTGCCTAAAGTTGCATTAGGATTGAGTTTTCCATTCGTACCAATCAGAGGCTGACCCACTGGAGTGGTATAAACATTATAACCCAAACCGTAGTCATTGCTCTTTGTCAAGTTATTGTTGGCAAAAGCCCAAGCCTGATCAGCTGTGTATCCGAACTTGTCCTGACCATAATTATACAGTCCCTGATACCACATTTCGTAATATTTGGCAGGGCTGGTAATCATCTCATAGTTAGGGGTAGCACGTGAGTTGGATCCCCACTTTGCATCAACAGTGATGGAAGAGTGATCCGTGTGTCCGCCTTTCGTTGTGATAAGGATGACACCATTACCACCACGGGCACCATAAAGAGCTGTTGAAGCTGCATCCTTCAACACCGTCATGCTTTCCACATCGATCGGGTTGATCGTGTTCAAATCGCCATCATAAGGAGAGCCATCGACAACAATCAAAGGAGCATTGCCCGCATTGATGGAGTTAATACCACGAATACGAATCGTAGGGGTTGTACCAGGCTGACCTGAAGCCGTATTAATCTGAATACCGGAAGCTTTACCTTTCAACGCATCGATAGGGTTGCCTACTTGCACCTTGCCGATTTCGTCTGATTTAACAACTGCGGCAGAACCTGTGAAGGCTGATTTCTTCTGAGTACCATAAGCCACAACCATCACTTCGTCCAACTGCTTGTTGTCCGGGTCAAGGAGAACTTTGATATTACGTCCGGCTCTTACCGTCTTGGAAACCATACCGATATATGAAATTTCCAGTCTGGCATTATTACTTGGAACAGAAAGCGAGAATCCTCCGTCCATGTTGGTCACTGTGCCAGTGTTAGTACCAACAACCTTGATAGATGCACCGATTACCGGCTGTCCGTCTTCACTGTTGACGACGGTACCCGTAACCTGCGTCTGCGCCAGTGCCATTCCTATACTTAGGAACAGGCAGGCAAGAATCATTGTTAGTCTTTTTTCCATAAAAATCTCTCTCTTAAATTTGAATTAATATTTGATTTTTGTTTAAAATCATTTTAACACTTTCATGGTTAACATCACCCAAGCTTATTTTAATCGTCTTTAAATCAAGCCGCCATCTTTATATTTTTATACCAAAATCGAACATTTTGACATGGCATATACATATTTATTGGCAGTGTTTTGCAAAAATAGTGTAATTTTATTGAGATAACAAATAAATTTATTAAAACAATAAGCTTATAAATACTTTTTAACAAAAATAACTTGAAAAAGGCACTTTCAAGTTAAAATTAAACTAACCTTTATAAGCAAAATGTAAAGAGTTAGAATCCACTTCACATCAAATGGGATTGCGAAAGCATAACTCCCTTCTACCAATATACCCCTATATTGGTCGGCGTTTAACATCAAAACGCAGTGTCAAAAGCATCAAATCGCAGACCAATATAGGGGTATATTGGTAGATGAGTAATGATTAATCAGAGCAGACTCATTACTTTTGAGGATTTAAAGAGCATGAAGAGAGGATATAATTCATGTAGTATTTATGGGTAAGAATGTAGTTGTTGTGTATAAGAATGTAGTTGTTGTGTATAAGAATGTAGTTGTTGTGTATAAGTAGTGTAATAAGAAAAACGTGCAAATCACTGTTTATCAAACTCTTGAGTCAAAATTCATGTATAAGTTGCGGAAATTACATTTAATAGTGGAGGAGAGACCTGTTCCTACCATCAGTAAGAACAGGTCCGAGTCACCCACTTCATCAATATTTTGCGCGATCAAATTGCATGGCAATGCTCTGTGATGCGTCTGTCCTGGTGTATATTGTCATTCTGTTAGAGATGAAACGTCATGACAAACAGGCACGACTCTATCTACGGAAAAGAGGAATCGCAGAAGCTCTGAACTTCTTGGATGAAGAAGAGCCTGATTTCATTTTCTGCATGAACGGATGTATCAGCGAAAGCAAAGATACCTTCCTACGGTTACTTCCGATTGCCTCCTGTTTGGTAAATTCCTCAAAGCGCAGCGCGGATACCACATAACCTGACCAGGAACCATTGTCACGGAACACGCCGATACCGCTGCCTGCGGTGCCATCGAAATCACAAGTGAAAGAATAATCGGGACTCCAAGCTATATAGCCTTGATCCGTATCCCAAAGCACTGTATAGATATAACTCAACGTCTTCACATTGGTCGTGGTATCAACTTCGGTATAAGTGCCCAGATATGTTCCACCCGCCAAATTGAAACTCAAGCCGTCGGAAGACACAGCAACTGGTGCCTCCCAATCCAAAGCAGGGAAATCGACAGCCAAGCTACCATCTGTTTTCTGCACAAGTTCTGATGCTATATATCCAACAGATCCGTCTCTCAGAGTACCTGCAAAATAATAGTTACCTAGGATATCACTGGTTTCGCCCTGAACAACCAAGACAGAATCTTTGTTGCCAGAACATTCACATCTCACGTAAGAAGAACGCACATCTCCGGTAGTGTTGGCAGTGGCTTTAAGCACCAAGCTGTCGCCGACGACTGATGCCTTAAGCCATGAAGAATCGGCAACTGCCGTGGCTGCCAAAGAATGCACCATAGGAACAAAATATGTTCCCTCGGCATCTTTGATAACATGTTTGTCCTCATCGACAGAAAATACGAATCCCGACTGTGACACTGCGATATGCACCTCATTGGAATTCTTGTCGGTGATCGTGACGAGCGAATTGCGGCTCTCGGTGCCCGCATACTGACCCACGTTTACAGAGATCGCATCAGAGCCCGAAACTGAGACCTTGCACCAATCGTCACTACTGGTTACAGAAGCTACAGGCGTGGTGCTCGTAACTTTGATGGTGCCATTACCGCCGGCAGCGGTGAAAACGACATTGGATTCAACCACTTTCAATGGAGACTCTTCCACGACCTTGTTGTCATCAGAACATGACATGGCGAAGAGCATGCATCCCAATATTATCAATATAAAATTAAATTTTCTCATCATTCAATGTTTTAGATACCTTAAATTTTTGAATTTAACTTCAATGTGAACCATACGCCACTATTCTTAGTACTTACGAATTTGGCTGTAGAGATAATACGGCTGTTGTTGAATTCAACCTTATATGGGCTATTTTCAAGAATCATCTTAACGGAAGGATCAAGATATTTCAAACGTGATGCTGTATATCCATTGCCAGCGCCAAGACCCGTGATGGAATAGATGTTTTCGGCTTCATTTTCGAGTTTCAGGTCTATGCCGTAATATGCATTTGAATAGAAAATGCCAAACAGATCCCACTGGAAATGTATTGCCTTTTTAAAGCCTTTGCTGACATCTGCGGCGACCTCATCATTATCTATGGATGCACCGACGAACGTGTAGGAAGACGAATAGTGCATGGCCTTGTAGAAATTGGTGTACAAGTCTTTGCTCATGTCATAACTATCATCGTTCATCTGGAAATACCAAGGATTTTTAGCGTTAAAGAACTGGTCCGCTTTCGACGGCAGAGGTATCACAGCAGTTCCGTCTGTCGATTTCACATCACCTGTAGCATCGTCGTAAACGAAATTCTGATATTCCTTGCCGTTTATCTCGATGGGCTGATACAGGCGGAATCCTTTTTCATTGTAGATATACGGTATCTTGGTCACCACATTTGCACTATCTACATTGGTAAACGAGAACTGCTTGTCGGACAATTCCACGGGATAAGATTTGGAATTGACAATAATCTCATTGCGGGGAGCGAAAGAGACCAAGGTATCATTCTGCAAAACCTTGTTGATATAATCTTTAGAGTCACTTTGCAGTTTGACCATCCTCATTTCATTCTGATATTTTTTACCTCTCAGGTATATGGTATCCTGATCGGCACTCGTCTTGAGGAAGACAAATTCGTAATCACTCTCATAACCATCGACATCGGAAGAGCCTTGAGGTTCAGAGAAGAAATGGAAAAGCAGATTATAGGTATCGAACGTGAGGATGACGCTTTGCTCGGCTTTCACGCTATACTTGGAAGTGAGCGTGGTACCGGCAGGCCATTCCTCGCCAGTGGAACTGTTCGACAGAGAAAGTTCACCTGCCATAGCCACATCGCCACCAGTGAATTTGGCAGTATAAACCCAGCCGCCATAGGAGCCGTCGCTAGGGAAGAACTCCATCACCCAACCCTTGGGGCTGCTCTCCAACAGTTTCTGATATTTGTCGACACTGTTGTTGAGACGTTGTGCCGCTGATTCACTGAAAAGATCGTCCTCCTCGTTGGAGCAGGAAACTAGAAACAATCCAATCGTGAAAACCAATATGATATTATATATTTTTTTCATACTTCGAATTCTTTATTTTACATTATCCAAATCAATCTTACCTGAAACCACATTGTCGATTCTTCGCTGAACTACATTGCGGAGCTGGTCCATGTCAATGCCCCATGAATTCAGCATATAGTTTTTCACGATTGCGAGTTTCTGATTTATTATCGGCGCACCCGTGGTACCTGCATCAGCAATGATGGCAGCCCATTCGGCGGGTGTCTTGGTGATATACATGGAAGTGATTTCGGCGATATCCTCGCGCGGTTCACTCATGGCGTAAGGTGTGACGAATCCCAACTGGTGAGCAGCTTGGTCTCCCTGAAGATACCAGTCGCCACTGACATAGTTTGCTTCTGAAATCAAATCGAATTCAGGTGGGTAGTTTTTCGTCTGGTGCAAGATATGAGAAAACTCATGATGCATCGTCTTGAAATAATACTGATTGAGGAAATCGCGGTCTATCTTCAGATTGTTTACCAGATAGAGCGTCACCTTCAATCCGCCTTCGGCAGTACCCAGGACCATTGTTCCATTGGATTCATAAGCGGCAGAGCCAATCAGATGCAATATCTTCGGCACATACTTTCTGGTGAAATTGATACCTGCCACCTCATCGTAAGCCTCAAGCCACGCATATTTCACGATATGAGCCAACTCGACCGACTTTTCATATTGAGCCGGTGCCAAAGTGTATTCATAATCCGACTCGATATCCTCCATGCGGTATTTCAAATCTATATTGTACGGCAAGGTGTAGTTTTTATATATCCACTTGTCGAAATCATTTTGGTTTGCCTTCTGCTGATTCACGAATATACTTTCGTCATCCAGTTTTTCATCACTGCAGGCCGTAAATCCTAAAGCCGCTATTGAAAGGCATAACGTTATAATATGTTTATTCATACTTCTGTGTATTTAAATTGTTATTTAATACGTGGGTTAGCTTCCAACCCCGCCTTAATGACACTTTGTGGCAATTGTATGGCACGACGCGGGTCATTGACATCCATTGTATCGGTAACGGTAATGGAGCCGTTGGTCTCTATCGTGCGGCGGTAAATCACCAATCCATAGCGTTTTACATCAAACCATCTGAGTCCTTCATGCAAAGTGAGGATACGACGGCTATGCAAAATAGCCTGAATAAAGTTTTCCTGCTCACCTTTCTCTACGGTGAAGTCGGGATGCAATTCCTTCTTCGGCGTCGGGTCGGTGGGAGTATAATATTTCATGCCCGTCTTGGCAGTCTCGTCATAATCGCCATATACTTTGGCAATGCTTTGAGCTGTCACATCAGCCGTGTAACTTGTGAACTTGTGTATCCATGTGTTCAAGTCGGCTAGAGCCATGTCATACTGTCCCTTCATCGTGTATGCTTCGGCGCGATTCAAAATCACCTCGTCGGCAAGCAGAGCGGGAAACATATTATGCGCATAACCGATGCCATTCACAGGGTCTGAATATTCGAAATACTCTGCGATTTTAGGCATGACCACCTTGGCAAAGCCTAAATACTGAGGTATCTTATAATACATCTTGCTGTATGAACCCCAAAGCGTAGCCGACCTGCAGGTTTCTGTACTTGCTATCTTTGTGCCATGACAATATTTCTGTCCCAGATTGTATGGGCCATAATATCTAGCCCAAAGAGAAGCCGTGGAGTACAGCAACAGATTGGCTTTTTCATCAACGCTGACAAAAGCATTCTGGCGAACTCCGCCGTTTGGTGTCAATGCACCTTCCGACTCCCAGTCCCTCAACATATTCGAAGGATTAGACGTAAGCACCTCATTGGCATACTTAATCACCTTGTCATAATTAGACTTGTCGTTCTGCACATAATACAGATAGAAACGTGCTGCAAAAGCACAAGCGGCTTTTTTGTTGAAATGATATTTTGGTACAGAATACAGATTGTCGTCTATCAAAGGAATTCCCTCTTCGATATCTTTGGCGATGAGTTCATAATCCTGAGCTACGGTGCCACGTGTATAATTCGGAGAGACGGTGGTCTCGACACCTGTCATATAAGGTATTCCCAAATCCTGTGTGCTCGTCTTAGGACTGTAAGCCTTGGAGAAGATGTTCACAAGAATGAAATGATTGAAAGCGCGGCACAACAGAGCTTCGCCTTTCTGCGATTGCAGAGACGCTGGATTGCCGGCATCCTCGATGGCCTTGATAGCGATATTGGCAGAAGCTATTGCATGATAGCTGTCGTTCCACAATTTATATGGGCTGTCTTCCTCTTCATAAGTGATGTCCTGCCACAGGGAAGCCTCTTCCTGCAACTTTGTATATGCAGTGTAGGTGCCTGATATCTCATCGGTATTATCAGAGGTGAACTCGCTGATAGCAGCATAATGAGTGGTGGGATATGCAGAAACCAACAAATCCGTGATTTTTTCCTGAGTATCCAGTTCTGTTCGGTTATCCGGCATCTTGTCGAGGTAATCGTCACAGGAAATTGTGCTGGTCGATAGGGCTAGAAGGGCTATCGAATAATATATATATTTTAGTTTCATAATTGTTTCTTATTGATGTTATTAAATACCTACTCTCAACGTCAACGTAAACTGTTTTGGCATTGGCGCAGCGACACCACCCGAACGGAAGAATTCCGGATCCTGGCCATTGAGTTTGTCATCAGCATATAAGAGGAATAAATTCGTTGCCTGCAACTTCAGCGAGAGGTCGCTGATCTTCAACGGAGCCAACCAAGGTTTGGGGAAATCATAGGATAACGAAATTTCTTTCATTCTGATGAAATCACCCTTTGCTATACGTTCTGTTGAATAGTTATAGGCATTATAAAGAGTCTTCAAATATCTGTCTGTAGCCACCTGGCGGGCTGTCAGAATGCAAGGCACATTGGTGATTTCCTCATTACCAGCTTCCACCCAACGGTTTTTAAACTCTTTAGGCATGGCGGTGAGATCGGTATACTTGCTGTTGAACACCGGGTCCAAACGAACAACATTTCCAAAAGAATAAGTGATGAAAACATTGAGACGGAGGTTCTTGTATCTGAAGATGTTTCCGAAACTACCTGTTGTCGTAGGGTCTGTGGGGCCTTCATATTTCAAATTATCCAAAATCTGACTTTGGAAATTGATGTCTTCTCCATTATGCGTCAACTTTCCATCCTGATCGATGAATGTGGGTAATCCCTGATCGGTAAGTCCCTTAAATTTATAAGAGAAGAGACTTCTCACTGGATAGCCTTCCAGGGCGAAACCTGTTCCTGAAACCACATCCATGACGGTGGCATTAGACTGCAGGTCTGTAACCTTGGTCTTGGCGTAAGAGAAGATAAAATCCGACGTCCAACTGAAATCTTTCATCATGATATTCTTTGTAGAGAGGGTGAACTCCAATCCATGTGATTTCATCGATGCCACATTGGCAAGTTTTTCTATCTCACCACCTACACCAGCGGTACGAATCAAACCGATAAGGTCGTAGTTGTTACGTTTGTACCAATCGGCTGCGAAATTAATTCTGTTGTTGAGGAAGCCGACATCAATTCCGAGATTCAACTCATGTTTTTTCTCGTAAGTCAGGTCCTCATTAGCCAAATCGGAGAAATCGATACCACTTTCCTGAATATTGGTAAACGGACGATAGGGTTTATAACTTTTCAAAACGAGTGAAGAATTGGTCACTGTCGTTGGTCCGGGGTCACCAGTCAATGAATATGATGCTTTCAATGTCAGGTGCGAGAGTGCCGGTTCCAGAGAATGGAAGAAACTTTCCTCATGCACATTCCATGCGCCAGAAATGTTCCAAGTAGGCAACCAGCGGGCAGTACGGCTCTTGCCCAGGCGGTTGGTACCTTCATATCTGTAAGTGCCATTCAGCACATAACGGCCTTTATAAGAATAGGTGGCGTTAGCAAAGAATGCAGAAGAACGCACGTACCTATTTGTCAATGAGTAATAATCAGTGCCTTCTTCAATGCTCTTCTTAAAGAACTGATATGTATAGAAAGGTATTTCTCCCTTGGTATACTGCATACCCCAGCCATTGAAATAGCTATTATTTCTGGTCAGGTCACTCACTTCCAATCCACCGAAGAGGTTAACGATATGGATTTTGTTGAACACATGATTCCAATTTGCTGTTCCACGGAAATCATAACTGTTCATCTTATAATCAGTCTTCTGATAAATACCACCTTGCGGAAGAATGGAAATTGGCAAAGTGTAAGGATCATCAGGGTCTGTATAGAGGAACGGGTTCCTATCACGGATTGTGGCATCGCCCATTGCACGATAAGCCTCTGCCTGATTGGAATTATCATTGATGATATGTTCCTGCGAGGTGGTGGCATACTTCACTGCTCCGAGAAGAGATATCTCCAGTCCGGCAATGGGCTTATATTTAAGTTCACCTTGGAATTTCATATCCACAACATCAAGATTGATGTAATTCTTATCCAACTCATCAAGAATATTAAAAGGAGCATAATTCCTTGTATAATATGTATCCGTGTCAAGTGTACGCGACGTATTCAGCGAATAAGAATACGGGTTGATATCGAAATCACGTTTCACCTCGCCATAAACCGGATCAATTTCTTGAGACAATGTGCCTGGGGCTTTCTGCTTACGATATGAACCGGATGTGATGATGTTGAATGCCAACTTATCCGAAATATTATAGGTGGCATTCAAATTGGCTGTATAACGTTTCACGTCACTTGCCTTATACCATCCGGGGTCTACCATCGCACTGAGAGATGTATAGAAATTCAACTTATCCGTTCCGCCAGAAATGCTGACAGAATGATTGTGCTGTATCGCATTGCTGAACAATTCATTAAACCAATCGGTATTTCTGTATTCCGCCTGTCTGAGATAAGAATTCATTGCATCTGTGGTATTTTCCAATGCAAAGGTTCCACTCGTAGCATCATAGGTGTTCATCAACTGATACATCTTACCATAGACTCCACTTTCGGAGGCACGGTATGTGTCCGAGAAATTCAACCATCCCTTATCACGCATTTCACGATAGACACCCATCTGCTCCTGAGAATTCATGATATTAAAATCCCTGTAACTAGGAATCAGCCTCATCGTATATTCACCCGTATACGTAATTTTACTGCTTCCCACACGACCTTTCTTGGTAGTGACGACAATCACACCTGCCATGGCGCGAGCACCATAAATAGATGTGGCAGAACCGTCTTTTAATATCTGGAAACTTTCTATGTCATCTGCATTCAGTCCTGCTATCGCCGAACTAATCAACGTGACAGCATCACCCGAAGACAGGTCATCAGTACTGACATCGGTCACATCTTCCATGATTACACCATCGACCACCCAAAGCGGTTTGCTGCTACCATAGATTGAAGTCGCACCACGAACCCTGATTTTCGGAGCTGTACCGAAAGTACCAGTAACATTCTGAACAGACACACCAGCCGCTCTTCCTTCAAGTGAACGGCTAATATCTGCGACACCATCCAACTTTGCATCGTTGGCATTAATTTGTGTCGATGCGCCAGTAAACAATCTACGGTCAACATGCTGCATACCCGTAACGACCACTTCATTCAGTGTGGTGTTGGCATGCAATGCCACTTTCATACCCTGACGAGGAGCCACAGTCTGAGATTCCATACCAACATAGCTTACGACTAGTTTTTTTCCTTCTGGTACTGAAAGCGCGAA
>ENA-UOYA01002887-UOYA01002887.1-activated-sludge-metagenome-genome-assembly--contig:-NODE-2887-length-15909-cov-4.196985_pt1 | contig 15909 bp, 8 predicted proteins | sample MGYA00238163_ERZ764804 | MGnify/ENA primary metagenome ERZ764804 (study PRJEB28919, sample SAMN05720223) | activated sludge metagenome | isolation source: Anaerobic digester | place: Hong Kong...
TAAATTCGGAGTGGATGAATCTGTATATCCCCAAAAAATGGAAGTAGATTATGTACGGGTGTACCAGTAACATGTACACCGGCTTATTAACCTTTATGCTTTAACCTCACGCTCTACAAAATACATATCCACGTCACCGATGTTTTTAGCGGATATCTTACCCCGGTAGGTACATGCATACCGGTCTTTAATGAGTTCGTAAGTGGCGTGAGAAATATTCACTTTCCCCGGTTCGCCATTACTTTCCATACGACTGGCAATATTAACCGTACTACCCCATATATCATAGGCATACTTCGATTTTCCCACCACGCCCGCCACTAAGGGGCCCGTATGTACGCCGATTCGTATATCCCAGGGTGGCAGGCCTTTCAATTGCCGGTTGTGATTGCGCTCCTTGATGAACTCCTGCATCTCTATCGCGGCCTTGATGATGTTGAACACATGACCCGGGTCTTCCGTGGGTATGCCTCCGGCACACATATATGAATCACCGATCGTTTTGATCTTTTCAATATTGTATTTTTCCACGATCTGGTCAAAGGCATAAAAACACTCATTGAGTTCAGATACTACCTGCTGCGGCGATAATTCATCGGCCAGTTTGGAAAAGCTTTTAAAATCCGTAAAGAGCACCGACGCAAACTCATAATAACGAGGAGTCGCATGACCGGTATCCTGCAATTCCTGGGCCACCTCGGCCGGTAAAATATTCAATAAAAGCCCCTCGATCTGTGCTTTCTGGCTGTCCAGTATCTTATTGATCCGGATCTTGTTCCGGTAGTTACGGTAAAGCACAGACGCAAATATCAAACCTATGCCAAGCCCCACGAGCAGTATATTCTTCGCTGTCTTTTGGCGCTTTAATTGCAGGCCCTGCACCAACTTGTCTTTGGTCAGCAGATCAACCTGGGCCTGTTTCTTCTGGATGTCAAAGGTGAATTGCAAACTGGACAACTTGCGGTCTGTATCTATATTATACAGGGAATCCTTGATGGATGTGTACAGCGTCTGGTACTTATATGCGTTTTCATAATCCTTCAATGTGGCATAGGCCAGCGCCAGCCCGGTGTAAGCGTATTTCAATTCTTCGTTTGCAGGGCTGATGGTACGCGCGATCGAGTCGGCCTGCCGGTAATACAGGATAGCCGTAACAGGCTCCTTTTTTTCCATGTAGCTGTCGCCCAGTCCTAATAATGATTGGGCGAGGTCTATCGGGGCATCGATCTTTTTGGCAAAATTGTATGCCTGGGTGTGATAATTGATCGCGTTGTCAAATTCCTTTTTCTTTTGGTAGGCCTTGCCAATATTATTCAAAGCATAGGGCGTATTCTCGGAACCATTATATTCTCTGAGCGATTCCCTGAAATACACCAATGCCGAGTCTACATTATTGCGGATCAGGTATATCTCTCCTATATTAACATTGACGGTAGCGATGATCTCCCGGTCTGATAAGGAACGGCTGATTGCCCTGGCCTGGAACAGGTAATCCAAAGCCTTGGGCTGGGTGGCAGTCTTATGCGAATAAATAGCGCCGATATTAAGTAACAAAGTGGAAATTCGAACAGAATCCGTGGTCTGTTCCGCGATCTGTAACGCCTTTAAATATAGTTCCAGCGCTTTTTCATCATCTGCCTGGTTGAAATAGACGGTGGCCTGGTTGTTCAGGATATTGGCCTGACCGGGTTTATCTCCCAGTGAATCGAATATCGCAAGTGATCTGTCAAAATTCTCCAATGATTCTATGTACTTACCCTGCATAAGGTTTACGAGGCCGATACCCTTGTACCCATAAGCAACGCCCCTGGGATACCCGATCTCCGCTGCCAGCTTTTTTGCATCATTCGCATAACCGATAGCCCTGGCAGGATCACTGGACATCAATTCTTTATTGAGCGATAACAGAATATTCACCCTGCCTGAGTCTTTTGCAGATTTTTGCAAGAGTGCCTGTAAGCTATCCTTGGCCCTGTCTTGTGCATGAGCCTGATAACAACCCGCTATGAACAGGATGATTAATAAACTGCAGGAATGATTGATTAATTTCTTATTGATCAATGTGCACATGTGTATTCAAAGGAAGGGGAACAAAATTGTTCCCCCATCCTGTGTAATTTATTTCAATATGCCGGATTTCCGTTATTGCTTCAAGATTTTTATTTCTCGGTAACCCTGATCTGTTTTTATCCTGACAACATATATTCCGCTGCGCAACGACGATATATCAACCTGCAGGCTATTGGCAGCGATCCTCGATACTGGAAGCGTGCGCCAGGTTTTACCCAGCATATCGGTGATCATCCAGTCCTGATCAGACATGAACTTGCTGTTCGTACGGATGTTGATCCAATTGGCAGCCGGGTTGGGATATGCACTGATTTGATATATGGGTTCCGGCGTCTTAACGGTTTCTTGTATTTCGACGAAAGCGCCGCGTGTTGTTCCTGAACCGGTGCTGCAGCGGTTCGATGTTGAACTGGCATCACTGGCGGTGGAGGTCTTTTGATTTCCGTTGTAAGATATGACCGTCCATTTCAGCGCCTGCCCGTTGAAGTACAACTCAAAATATCCCGTTCCCACATTAAACAACTGCGGTTGTACGCCACTGTAACTGCCGGAATTAGTGATAAAGTTACTTGTACCTACGGGTATAAACACGGGCGTGCTGTTCGGATTTTCATAAGAGAACTTCGCCACATACTTCAGTCCGGAAGGATGATTGATCAGCGTATCCACACAAATCAATTTGGGCTTTATGTTTTTAGCGCCATTACCCTTTGGATTGATGTATAAATATCCAGGCTGGTAGGTCACTGTATAATAACCACTCGTCGGGTTCGATAAAACAAGGCCTTTGGGTGTAATGGTATACACGCCGGGAGCCCCGGTACATGAAGGGCTGATGGTATATGTTGGCGCCGTAGTGATCCTGGTCTGATCATTATTCACAAAGCCGGTATACGTTGATGTATATGTGGGCAATGCATCTCCTTTAAAGATCACTTTATCATCAGCTTTAACGATCAGTGTTCTTGGTGTAACCGACAATACGGCATTGACCAGGTTGAAGGAATAGTTGACCGCTGAGCCACCGGTGACTGTGATCGGATAATTGCCCACCCCTGAAGTGACGGTTGCAGTGGTGCTGGCCACGGGCAGCGCGGTTATAGATGTCGCATTATCGTTATTCTTGAACCCGCTGTAATTGATAACAAATGACGGATTGGGGTTGCCATACAAACGGGTGGCATTCTGTGCCGTTGCGGTCAGAACCGCTTTACCTACCTGCAATGTTCCACCGTTCACTTGAATGAAATAGTTATTATCCGAACCGCCAGTCAGATTGATCGCATATGGGCCGACGGATGAAAAAGCATCTGCTGCCGTGGATGCCACCGGTAAATTGTCGATAACGGTAATATTGTCATTGTTCCTGAATCCTTCATAAGAGATGATGAACGTCGGATTCGGCTCGCCATACATGCGGCTTGCATTTTGAACGGTAGCCCGCAATGTCACCTTACCAACATCCAGCGTACCCTGATCATATTGAATGATATAATTGGATGGCTGGTTGACAGGCCCGGAAGGTATGATGTTGTAACTTCCTGCCGGAAGGTTGTTGGTATTTCCGCCGTTCACCGTATAAGTAATCGGACCGGAGAAAACAGAGTCGATCGTATCGTCGTAACGGAACCCACTCACTACAGACCGGAACGCAGGCAAAGCATCGCCGTACTGAATACTGGTATCCTGTGCACTAACAGTAAGGGGTACAGGCAGAATAGTCAGGTTTGCCAACTGGTAGCGGATATCAAAATTAGGGTTCAGGAAAGCGCCTGGCACGATCTTATGCGTACCAACGGTTGTACCGGTGATCAGGTGAATGGATTTGAACTCAAATAATATATCTCCCGGGGGCGCATTCACATCGTCTTCATCAATGATGACCACTTCATTTGATTCATTATTACCGACCGTGGAACTATTCAGCAAAGGCGATCCGTTTGCTAAAGCGCGGGAATTGACGGTTGCCGTTCCGTTTGCCAGAGCCCGGCTATTGGCAAGGGCCCGGCTGTTTGCCAAAGCGCGCGAATTGACAAGAGTTGTACTGTCCGGATCGTTCCTGTAATCAAATATTGCCTGAACACCAAGGTCTACTATGTTGGTGGTATCAACAACAGAGGTTCCATTGGCCAGGGCACGGCTGTTCGCGAGGGCGCGGCTATTGGCCAGGGCTCGTGAACTGACAAGGAAACTTAAATCCTGCAGTTCGGTTGCCGTTAGTGGCGCACCATTATTGGCCAGGGCCCGTGAATCAACCAGGGCAATGGCATTATCCACCAGGTTGGAATGATACAGATTGGAAAGACTATTAAGGAATGCTGATCGGTCAGACGGTGCAATGCCCGTATCTGCATAATCATATGTTACGGAAAAATCACCGAGCTTTTCACCGTAAGTGAGTGTCGTATCAGATAACCTGATCGTAAGCGGCATCTTTTCAACATTCAGCAATCCATTGTTGAATGTGTATGTGAAGCTTTCCTGCAACCCGATATAAAATGAATCATTCGCAGCAAAGGGCCTCATCGAAGGAATGATGTTGTAAACGCTCACATTACTGAGGCTGTTTGCCGGTGTGTTATATATGATCGGATCAAGGCCAAGGTCGGCCAGGGTCAGGTTTGTACTGTCTAATGGCACACCATCAACGGTAATGGTTGAACTGAACGCAGGCAACACTTCGCCATATTTCTTGGAAGCGTCATTGGCTTTCACAACCACCTGCTTTTTAACCGGGGTAAAGAAGAAAAGCGAATCTGAATAACCACCATCCAGTCCACTGGATGTTATGGGTTGCGTATAGATCTGAATGGCAGGGTTACCATTGAAAGCAGGAATGATGGCAGACATTTGGTTGCCGCTGATGATGGTCGTTGGAACCGGGTCGCCGCGGAATGTAACCACAGAAGTGGCATCCAGGTAATTTCCATCAACCGTAACAATGATCTGCCGGCTTCCCGGGATAATGGACGAGTCGGCCAGTTCAAGCGATAGTATCTCCGGTTTGGGAGTGGCAAAACTGCGCAATGCCTTATTGGCCTGGATCAGGCCTGCGCCTGATATTTGATCGAACCCTGTCGTAGCCATATCGGCTGCCGTACGTTGCAGAATATTTTTCAAACTATCAGGACTTAAATCAAGATTGCTGAATTTTTTCTTTGCCTGTTTCAACAGTGCTGCCACACCAGCCGCGTGGGGTGCGGCCGCAGAAGTACCAAAGAAATTGGGGAATATATCGCCGTCAATATTCGGGCCTCCGAGGTTTACGGTGGTATTGCCACCGTTAGGGGCTGTAAAATCTGGTTTATTACGAACCACGCCATTGACCGGTGTGCCGCCACGGGAAGAGAAGGATGCAATGGTTGGCGGGTTGACTCCGTAAGCCGGCGTGTTGCTGTACAAAACAGCCCCAACGGCCATGGCGCCTTCCGCATTGGCCTGCCCGACGATGGTGGAAGTTCCCTGGTTGTATTCGCTTATGATGCCGTTTCCACGGAAGAATACATATTTGAACTTCAGGTTACTGTTTCCGCTCGCGCGAATGATCAGAATGTTGGTCGATGTATTTTGCGTAACGGTGAATGGAAGTACTTCGATGGGATCTCCGCCAATATTAAACCTGTTGAAGCCGAAAAGCGTATTACCGAAGTTATCGGTCAAGTAAATATCCAGGTCGTTTTGCGTTCCCGTGCTGCTGTTACCGAGTGAGTATACTTCATCTTCCCATTGCAGAACGGCAGTGTACGTTCCTGGCGTCAACGTGATTTTCTGGAATACATCCCCGCCCCCGAAATTATGGGCCTGCCCTGCAATACCCGCAGGAGCAGCCACTCCGTTAAAGGTGCTTTCATACGACTGGGTTCCAAAGTTCCCTGCTGCAGAAAAATAAGAAACACCCATACTTTTCACTGAATCAACAGCTTTGGCCACTACGCCATCACGGAAGAATGGTTCCGTGATAAAGGTCACGTCATCCACAATGACGTCGCAGGTATCTTTTTGCAATTGATAGATACCCTGTGCAAAATCCCCTGCACTGATAAACCCTGTACGGAATGCAAGTCTGGATCCGGGCGCCACATCATGCACGATCTGTAACATTGCCCTGCCCTCGTCTGAACGCTGGCCAAAGGGAAACTCTTTCAGCACCTTGACCGGATTCGGGTTATTTGTATTACCGGGCCCGGGCAGATCGCCATTGGATACATTCGCTTCTGCAGGATTGCCTGGAACAGTGTTATAACTGTCTGAAATCACACCCACTTTCACGCCATCGCCCGAAAGATCATAACCATTACGTACAAACGCAGATTGTATGGCCGTATCGCCGGCGGAATTCACCACACCGCTGTTGCTCAGTGCAGGAAACAATGGCCGGGCATAATCGATCAGGGTGGGGAGTGAATCCAGTTTCCGGAGATTCCGGATCGGGTATTTACCAGAAATAATGAGCGTGTTCGGACCGTTATCGATGGTGTCCGTCAGGCCGTATGCCGCCGAACGAAGAAGCGCACTCAATGCATTATACTGGCCCTGCAGGGAGATGACCTCAATGTAAACGCTGTCACCCTGAAGAATGAAAATATTTTTAGCCGAGTCGGTAACAAACCCGAAATTCAGGAACAGTGAATTCAATTCGGACCCGATAAGGTTATCGATCTTGCCGCTGGGTGGTGGCGGATAATAAGGGAAGATACATTGTACATAGGTAACGCTTACCGTATCCCTGGCCAAACAGCCGCCGGATGAGTTTGTAACGGTCAGCACATAACGGCCGGCCGCATCTACGGTTGGCGTCAGTGTTGTTCCTCCGGATACGATATTTCCATTATCCAGCGTAGTCCAACTGTATTGCATACCCGCAGTTGATGCCGTACCGTTCAATTGAATGGAGGAAACGGAACAGTTTAGCTCTCCGTCCGAACCGGCATTGGCCGTTGGCGTTGAACAATTGTTGTATGGCGCATATATCATGGTGGCGCCGGATTGTATATTGACCTGGGTTCCGCTGATCAATGCCCCGGTCAGGCTGCTGTTACCCGTTCCTGATCCGATATAAATTCCGGCATATGGCGCCCAAACGGTTCCAAGCCAGCGGGAAGGATTGCCGGAAGACGATCCGTTGGCGATCAGGAAAGAATACTTTCCGTTGGTACATGTACTTCCGGTTCCTTTTGTAATGGTATAGATCCTGGAAGCGCTTCCTCCGTTTGTTGTTGTGGCGCTTACTTTGTTCAAGTCAATATCCCCATGCACATAAATTTGAAATGTTCCCGTGGCACTGTTGTTAAAATTGAATACCAGGTTATTATTTCCGCTGTTCTTGATCGATTTGAATGTATATACTCCCGGCCCGTTCAATGTAAGTGTCTTATTGTTGCTCAACGTAACCGCGCCGTAGGCTCCGGGAGTAATGGTGCTGGTATTACTGATATTTGTCGTACCGAAATTGGGAAAAGAAGGGATGGCGGGCATTGCCGGTAAGGTGGGAATCGTTGGGGTGCCAATCACTTCTCCACCGCCGGGCAAGGGTCCGCTGTATGTTGTTCCAATGGGGTGCGTAACACGGCCGGTAACAGTACCTCCGCCAACCACTACATTTCCTTTCACATCCAGGTTACCTCCCAGGGATGCACCGGTACCAACCGACAGGATCGTTCCGACGGCATTGGCGCTATTGGCTGCCGTGATCTTTCCACTGACGGTATTACTATTTGATAAGGTCACCGTTTCACCGGCGTAAATATTGGCGCTCATCACTGAATTACCCGTTGACCTGATAAAACGGTAACTTCCAATTGAACCTCCGGTGATCGTAGTGGATGAACTGATCACAACACCGCAACCCGGCGAGGGTGGCGCCGACTGCCCGGTTGACGGGCTGCCCTGACTTCCGCCAAAAATGACAAAATCAGATATGGATAGCTGTTGTGCCTTAGTATTAACGCCGATGATCAATAAAAACATCATCAGGAAAAACCCGGCCAGCCGATGGCTTTGAGTAAATAAATGTTTCATATTGGTTGTATACGTAAATGGACAAGATAAATGTCTGGAGTCTGTTGATTCAAAAGGATATTTAAAACGATCTGGGCTAGACTAATTAGTCTTCCGTTCCTGTGGTTGTTTCAGGGTAATGAGCAGATAACGCTTGGTGTTAGTCAGAAGTAAACCAGGTAAACTGGTATAAATTGATGTGTCAGTTTGCCAGAGTAAGGAAAAAATAATCGTGGATATTGAACTAGTATAGAATGAATGGAGAATAAATATACGCTTTAGTCGGTTAACATGCAATTGTATTTATGATTGAACTGAATGGCGGTGCGGGTTTTACGGGTATTTGAACGCCGTTCGCCGCCGGTCCGCACTTTCTGATTAACCATTTGTTTTTTAAACGATTATAAGATTAAACACAACTTAACCGCGCGAATGCCTCCTGAATGATTAATTTAATGGAAATTGCTGCACAAGACAGTTTCATTGGCCAGTCATTTGTATATTTAATCCCATGAAAGAGCGGATTTACAGGACATTGAATATTAAGCTTTCGGAATCCGGTCGTGTGTTTGATCTGCTGTCGGTCCAGTTTTTCATTGGTTTGGCCAACGCGCTTGTCAATATCCTGGCATTCACCTTTTTCATCTATACCTTTCCCGTAACCACCTTGCCAAAAGTATACCTGGCCATGGCCGGTATGCTGATATTGCTCAATTATGTTTATGAAGTACTGGAGCACCGGTACCCTCCCGTTCAACTGCTGAAATACGTCATTGCATTTTCCGGCGGCCTGCTCATCTTACTATGGCTGGGGCTGGCATCGGGAAACAAAGAGAATTTTATTTTCATACTGCTGGTTTCCAGTGTGTTAATCTATATGGTCACCGGTTATGCTTTCTGGGGACTGGTTTCACTGATGTTCAATGTACGGGAGAGCAGGCGCGTCTTTTCCATAGTTGGCGCCGGAGATATCCCTGCCAAACTCATCGGGTATGTGGCCGCCCCTTTACTCATCCCGGTCATCGGCATGAGCCAGGTTCTCTGGCTGGCCATCGTTTCCTTATTCCTGGGCTTATTGTTCTTCCACCGGGCAAGCCAGCACACTAACTGGGATGAGATCAGGAAAAAGGGGCACGAAGAACATGAAGAAGAACACCACAAAAAACAAAACCTCTTCAGCTTTTTCGTTGAAAACAGGCTGATATTCGCCATCTCCGTTTTATCTCTCCTGAGCTACAATGTATTTGTACTGGTTGATTTCACATTTATATCCCAGGTAAAAATGAGCTCGGCCAATATTGCCGACCTCGCCACCTATATCGCGGTCTTTTTTGCCGCCGGCCGGTTGATTGCCATGGCCTTCAAATTTATTTTTACCAGTCGCGTGATCGAAAAACTGGGCGTCATCTATTGCCTGTTCATCACCCCCGTGGCCCTCTTCATTTTCTGCCTGCTCTTTTTCTTTTTCGGGGAAAATTCCAATTACAACCTGTACATCTTCGGGTTAATGGCCATGCTTACCGAAGTGCTACGGTCAACCATGCAGGAACCCGTTTTTTTCATCCTCTTCCAGCCCCTGAAAGAAAAGCTACGGCTTAAAGGACACCTGATATCGAAAGGATACATGTATCCACCATCGCTCATCATTGTTGGGCTGACCCTGCTGATCCTGTATAACGCCGACCTCCAGGTGAACATCCAGCTGGCAGTAAAAATTCTGCTGATCAACCTGTGTATCTGGGCCGCCATCATATTTGTGATCCGGAAAAATTATCTCAGCGCCATTCACGCGTCTATTAAAAAAGGGATATTCAGCAGTGAAGATATTTATATCAACGACCAGCAAACGATCAATATCCTCCTGAATAAGATCGATACGGGCGAAAGGATCGAAGTGATCTATGCCCTGAATATCCTGGAAAAATCGGGCTACCCGGGATTCAGCGACCTGCTGGAACGATTGCTTGTCACAGAAAAAGACCTGGATATCAAAAAGTATGCATTGGACCGGATGGAGAATACCGGCAAGATCAAACTCCAGGAATTAAGGCGCCTGTTTGAAACAGAACAGGATCCCGAGATCAGGCAAAAAGCCGTATCACTGCTCTGCAAACATGACCCCGATTTTGTAAAGGAATCGGTCGGAAGGATCAATGAATATGAATTCAATATCCGTAAGATCATCATCATCAACCTGCTCAATCATCGCGAATTCAATTACCTGTTTACCGCAGGAAATGAGATCAATAAACTGCTGACCTCGGGCAAACCGGATGAACGGGAGCTGGCCGTGGATATTATCAGCGAACTGAAACACGTTCAATTCTCCGATGCGATCGCACAACTCATACACGACAGGGATCTTTCAGTGAAACGCATGGCCATTTCCACCGCCTGCAAACTGCGCATGCACAGTATGCTGCCTTCGGTGATCGGTTTGCTCGAACAGGCAGAGAACCGGAATATCGCCCTCAAAGGACTTCAGCTTTATGGCGATTCCCTGTTTGAAGACCTTAGGCTGCTGAACATACCCCTGCTGCAAAATCAAATGGGCGATTTTATAAAACTGGCCGGCCGCGTCAAGGGTAAACACTCAACGGCCTTTCTGATGAAAGAACTGGAATACGATAAGGCCGAACCAAAAGACAAAATACTCCACGCTCTGTGGATCAAAGAATATGAACCCGATGGCAACACGGAAACGAACACCTTTCATACCTTGCTGGACAACGTGCTGCGGGCCGGTTTGAAAAAGATCGGGGATTATGAAAGACTTCCGGAATTCAATGACAGCGCCATTGTTCAGCGTTCCATTTACAATGAAATAAAATACGACCTCGCCCTGGCATTGAAGATCTGCTCCCTGCTATTCCATAAAAAAGAGATCAACCGCATCCTGGAATTAATGGAGATCGATAAGCACGAAAAATTATACAATGCCATGGAGATGCTGGAGCTGATTCTTCCCAAAAAAGTATCAAAAGACATTAACCAGCTCTTTGATTTCATCCTCGATCCCAAACAACATTTCGGAGAAAAAATTCACCAGGAGGTGGAGCCTTTCTTCGACAAGGTCATCTTTGAAACGCCCAGGATCTATAACCCCTGGACGCGCTCCGTGTGTATTTACTCTTCGTGGAAAACCAACCAGTCTGGACTGCTCGAAAAAATTAAAAACCATGAGCCGTTGTCCAAAGAACATTACCTCGTACATGAAACAAGGGATTTTGTTGTTCAAACCATTCAAAAAAATGTAAGTTATGCTGCTGATTGAAAAAATTCTGCTGCTGAAAAATTCCGACATTTTTAAAAACTGCAACGAAGTAGACCTGATCGAAGTGGCATCGATCTGTAAGGAAATGCAGGTCGATCAAAACGTCACCCTATTTCACAAAGGGGATGCCGGCAATTGCATGTATTTCATTTATTCCGGAAAGGTATCCATCCACGATGGCGAACATCAGCTGGCCACGCTTTCTGAGAATGAAATTTTTGGAGAACTCTCCCTCCTCGATTCGGAATCCCGTTCGGCCAGTGTAACCACTCTATCCGACTGTATTTTCCTGAAAATAGAACAGGAGGCTTTTTACGATGTGGTGGCGGTGAACACCGATATCCTCAAAGGCATCATGCGCACGATTTGCCGCCGCTTAAGGGAGCAAGACAGGATCACGGTTGAAATGAAAAAGAAAATATCCTGATCGGGTTGGCTATTGTATCGTCTGCCAGTGCTTTTTCATCACGGGCTCCCGCAGTTGCTGGGATGAATGGGTGTGGTAATGATGGGTGCCCAGGAACCTGACCTGCATGTCGCGCCATTCCTTTTCAGATTGAATGAAGCCGTAGTGCATGAACTCCTTTTTTAACTCCCCGGAAATGCTGTAGAAATCATCCCTGCCGAGGTAATCCAGGTCTGCATCGCAAATGATCTTCTGCAGTAAACTGTGTGGCTTTTGCGGAACCCTGGTGGCCATGATGATACCGGTGATCAGTTCTTTTTCCTCATCTGAAAAATGAAACATCCGGGTATCTTCCAAAAACAATTGACAACTCTTTTCCTCGTGCCCCGTATAAATGTACAGGAAACCCGTATCGTGATAGAGTGCCGCTACCCTTAACAGGTATAACTCACGCTTACCAACACCTTCATCCTGCGCGATCCGCTCACAGGATTGCAAAACATCTGCCGTATGCTGTTTATTATGGTATGTAAGCTCGGGCGCCAGTTTGTCCAACATGGCAAATACGTGATGGCTGATAATATCTATTCCGGTATGGGGCAAACGGGGCTCTTTGATATACACTAATGTATATAATTCCGGGGAAGAAACAGGTTTTTACTCAAAAGATTTCTGGCCTCAACGATCCCTCAGCACCGGTAACATACGGCGTTGATGTTCATGCCTGCGCCAACGGATGCGAATAAGATCACATCGCCGGGATGTAAGGATTGATCGGCCACCTGATGTTTCATCACCAGGTCATACAGCGTCGGAATGGTGGCTACCGAACTGTTGCCCAGCCAGTGGATACTCATGGGCATGATATGCTCGGGGATCTCCCGGATGCCGTATAATTGAAAGAGTCTTTTAATGATACCCTCGTCCATTTTTTCATTGGCCTGGTGAATGAATACTTTTTTCAGCGAGGTTATGGGAAGCCCGGTTTTTTCAAAACATTCTTTCATGGCTGCGGGAACATGGGTCATCGCATATTCATACACTTTTCTTCCTTTCATTTTTATGTACCGCACCCTTTCATCGCTGCCGGGAAAATAGGATTGTCCCATATTGATATAGGACACTTCATCCAGTGCATGCGTTTGTGCGCTCGCGCTCAATATGCCCGGACCATCATCCGTTGTGTCGCGGTATTCAAGCATCGTGGCGCCGGCTCCATCGCTGAAAATCATACTATCACGGTCGTGCAGGTCGATCACCCTTGATAATGTTTCCGCCCCGATGACCAATGCGGTACGGGCGATGCCGGCTTTGAAAAAAGCATCGGCCTGTATCACTCCCTGTAACCATCCGGGGCAACCAAACAAAATATCATAGGCGATGCAGTTCGGATTCCTGATACCCAGCGTATGTTTGATCCGGCTGGCAAGTGAAGGCACCGCGTCTGTTTGTATGGTATGTTTGATGACATTCCCGAAATTATGGGCCACAATGATCTGGTCGATGGTTTCCGGGTCGATGCCGGCATCCGCTATCGCAAGCCTGGCCGCTTCCGCACCGATATCCGAAGTATTCAGTTCCGGTGCCACATACCTCCGTTCGTAAATGCCAGTGATCTCCCGAAATTTCCTGGCAATCTCTTCAGGTTCCTTATCGAGTGGTTTACGGTCTTCTGAATAAAATATATGGCGGGCAAAATCCTCATTCGTTTGCCTGACCGCAGGTATGTAAGATCCGCAACCGGTTATGATGGTTCTTTTCATAGCATGTAACGTGTTTATCCCGGATGGTTTGTTTTCCAGACATAAAATTATTGATATTGGTTCAACAGGCCAATTTGTCTTTCCCGGAACCGGTTACTGATCTCATCGAGCACATGAGGATCATCGATCGTGGAAGGTATCGTGTATGCTTCACCGTCAGCTATCTGCCGGATGGTTTTTCGCAGGATTTTGCCGCTGCGCGTTTTGGGAAGCCTTTTCACGATCATCGCATTACGGAAATAAGCCACGGCGCCGATCTTATCGCGGATCAACCGAACCAATTCGTTTTCGAGGGCTTCTTCTTCATCCTTTTTGCCGTCTTTGAGCACCAGCAGCGCTACGGGCCGCTGACCCCTTAACTCATCGCCGATGCCCACTACCGCACATTCCGCCACGGCAGGGTGCATGGCCACCAGTTCTTCCATTTCACCTGTACTCAGCCGGTGGCCGCTGACATTGATCACGTCATCCACCCTTCCCATGATAAAAAAATATCCATCCTCGTCGCGGTATCCGCCATCGCCCGTCTGGTAATATCCTTTGAAATGACTCAGGTATCCCGCTACAAATCGTTCCTCGTTCTTCCAGAGGCCCGGCAGGCAACCCGGCGGCAGGGGGAGTTTAACGGTTACATATCCTTCTTTGCCCGGCGGCAGTATTTCCCCGTCTTCCGATAATATTTGTATGTCGTATCCGCAAACGGGCAATCCCGCGGCGCCCGCTTTTGGCGGTAATGATGCAATGCCCCTCATGATCCCCAGCATGGGCCATCCGCTTTCCGTCTGCCACCAATGATCGATCACCGGTTTTTGCAGCAGGTCGGCGATCCAGTGATACGTTGCAGGGTCACAGCGTTCGCCCGCCAGGAACAGGTGCTTGAGGGCCGACAGGTCGTACTGCTTCATAAGATCACCTTCATGGTCTTCTTTTTTGATCGCGCGGATAGCCGTTGGTGCCGTAAACATCACATTGACGCGGTGTTCGGAGGCCACACGCCAGAACGCACCCGCATCCGGCGTTCTGACAGGCTTTCCCTCATACAATACGGTCGTGCATCCCGCTAACAGTGGACCATAGACGATATAGCTGTGCCCAACCACCCAACCCACATCGCTGGCTGCCCAGAACACATCGCCTGCCGATGCATCATACACATTTTTCATACTGAATGCAAGGGCCGTGGCATAGCCGCCATGATCTCGGATGATACCTTTCGGTTTTCCCGTGGTTCCCGACGTATAGAGGATGTATAAGGGATCGGTAGATAAAACAGGTACCGCTTCGGCTTCTTCAAAGGTACACAGGCTGTCAAAGTCGAGCTCGCCGGGCGCGTCCAACCTGTCAAAACCCGCCTGCCGCTGGTAATAGATCCTGTATGGAGGCTGATGGGCAGATTCCCGGATGGCCTGGTCAACCAGGGGTTTATATAGGATTTGTTTATCGAACTCTATACCGTAACTCGCCGAGATGATGGCTTTGGGAACTGCATCATCGATCCGTAAAGCCAGCTCATGCGGTGCAAAACCGCCAAAAACAACGGAATGAATGGCGCCTATCCGGGCACAGGCCAACATCGCCACAACCGCCTGGGGTATCATCGGCATATATATGACCACCGTATCCCCTTTTTCTATGCCCAATGATCGCAAACCCGCCGCAAACCTTGCCACCTGTTGTTTCAATTCGAGATACGTGAACCGCTGCTGCACCCCGGAAACAGGCGAGTCGTAGATCAATGCCGGTTGTTCACCCCGACCCTGTTCGATCATCCAATCAAGGCAGGCAAAAGACATATTGATACGGCCGTCTTCAAACCAACGGTAAAAACCACGTTCATCCTGAGTAAGCACCAACTGTGGTTCTGTGAACCAGGGAACAAGTTTTGACTGCTCTTTCCAGAATGTTTCTTTATCGTTAATGCTTTGCTGGTACAATGACAGGTAAGACATAAAAATAGGTTTGAAGGTCTTCCTGAAAGTTACCAAAAGGACGCGCCGGGTGGCTGTAAAGTATACCTAATAACCAGAATTCATGGGCGCTAACGGTGTGGCCGCGATCAGGATTCGGTGAGTTCCCTGACCTTCTTCATCAGCTCGCGTGTGCTGAAAGGTTTGGTGACGTAAAGGCTGGCGCCCAGTTCGTATCCCTTTTGGATGTCGCTCTCTTTGCTTTTCGCACTAAGAAAAACGACTTTGATCTCCCGGAGTCTTTTGGAAGATTTTATATGACGGCAGATGGCATAACCGTCTACATCGGGCATCATGATATCAAGCAGCACCAGCCCGGGGATATCGCGCTCAATGATCTCGAGCGCCTCCGTTCCGTTGCGTGCCACCTTTACTTCATATCCTTCCTTTTTCATCAGAAACTCCAGGGACATCAAAATATAAGGATCGTCA
>ENA-UOYA01002891-UOYA01002891.1-activated-sludge-metagenome-genome-assembly--contig:-NODE-2891-length-15887-cov-5.875379_pt1 | contig 15887 bp, 11 predicted proteins | sample MGYA00238163_ERZ764804 | MGnify/ENA primary metagenome ERZ764804 (study PRJEB28919, sample SAMN05720223) | activated sludge metagenome | isolation source: Anaerobic digester | place: Hong Kong...
AGGCTGATTGAGCCGCTTACGCATAAACATTTTAATATATTGCTTGAAAGGTTGGAATCGATACATAACGACAGTTTTGCTGGAAAAAACGGTTTAACTGAAAAATATCTTAACATGCCGGATAACTCACAGATAACGGACGGGTATTTCCTCATCGCCGATAAAATCGAAAAGATTGACACATTCGAGGGGCAACAGCATCTCATCAAACTCAATTTTCTTTTCAATATGCTTAATGTCTCAGGGCTTTCAGATGTTTATATCAATGCTTTATGGGAGATAAATCGTTCTCTTGGAAAGGTGTTCACAGAGGAAAAGAATGAAAACCTCAACGGATTTATAAAAAAGATTTTCAAGGTGATGAAAGAAAGCTCTGCCCGCAATGAACACCGGGGTGCCATTATCGATTGCATTTCAACAATCGCAAGGGAGGTGTTTCAGCAGAACAGCCATCAGCTTGTTGATACATTCATCGAAGAATTGATCCATTATGGTTTTCAATACCCAGAAATAAAGGGCTCAAATACAGAATGGCAGATTCAGGTAAACCCAGCTCACATCATGAATATACGTTCATGGCTTGGCATCATTGCCATTAAGCCGAGATGGACAAAAAGATTGCTGTCTGCCCTTATCATCAATCTGAAAATAGGCGGTATTTTTATCCGCGACACGGATATCATTCAGAAGGATATATCAAACCTTCTTAATTCAGATATTGCACCGGCCTATAATCTTGTAAAGCAATTACTCAGAATCTTCCCTGTCTATTTCAGTGAAATAGGAGCTGAAGGCGAGCTACGAGAGACATCTACAAGGGTGGACGAGCTATCATACAGGAACGATAAACTGATCTATTTTCTCCGTAAACAGTCACATGTAGAAAGCAATAGCCTTTTGGTGAACTTCATCGAAGATATCTTTCGTTTCTGGCATTCAGGTGAAAAGGATTTTATAAAAAGACATCTGCCTGTAGAGGTTTTTGAACAGATCGACAACAAGGGTGAATTCTTTGACGGTATGCATAAGGCGTTTTCCATTATCTTCCCAAAAATCGAGAACAACCCCATTAACCTTCTCGCATGGGATAAGATAAAAATCCAGAGAGAACTCCAAAAAATAAAGGGTATACCCGAGCGGGACAGAGAGCGTACCGCTCTAATTATACGTCTATATCAGCTACTGTACAAAAAGTACAACTTTGAACACCTTGACCTTTTAAAGGATATGGAAGCATCCGGTATGTTCAGTATCGTTAAGATCCATTCACTGAAGAGACACCTCCAAAGAAAAAACTATTTAAAAAGCCTCGAAATAATACTCAATTTTCTTTCCGTGCTCAAAGAAAACATCCTGTCACCGGAGAAGACGACGCCATTTGAGAATATCTATTTTAAACGACATATAGCTGCCGGTATTCCTTCGATGTATGGCACTTACAAAGAATTTAAATTTGATTCCTTGGGATTTTCTCTGCGTCTCGAAAATCTCGCTGGGGCGCTGTTTGAAGAGCTGACTAAAACCCTGAATCTGAAGTTCATAACAAAAAGCACGCTTATAAAGATACATGAATGCCTCTGGCTTTATGTAAGGGCGCTCGAATTGGAAGGTATATCAACCGAAAGCCTTGTAACAAAGATGAAATATATAACTAGCGCCCTGCAGATAAGGCAGTTCTCGATAGACCAGTATATCGATATCTTCAAATTTATCTCAAAAAGCATTCAAGGCATCATCCGCGACTATTACATCGATGCGCATCGCTCGAACCTGCCGATCGTTATAGGTCAGTTTATAGAAAAGAAAAACATTGGTGCACGCGAAAATATAGCTGACATTAAGGAACTGATCTATCAGTATTCAGAAAATTTTATCCGCTCTATGGTTTCATCCGCTTTCGGGCTGCAGGTATTGGACAACCTGAACAACAGCATCATAAAAAACCTTAGTGCTGAATTGGAAAAATTCAAAGATAACAAGCAGATACTCAATCTTGTTATGGCATATATCCCGGAGCTTGCAATCTCTCCCATTTATAAAACGGATAAGAAAACGGACAATCAGATTCTCGTCGGCAATAAAGGCTACTTCCTTAAAAAGCTCGCATCGATGGGTTTTCCCGTCCCACCAGGTTTTGTTATAACAACAGAAGTTTTCAGGGGTCATGACGCAGTTGTAGGCTACAAATACATATTCAAAGACCTAAGCCACAGGATTTACAATGAGATGTTAAGGCTTGAAAAAACAACAGGGTGTAAATTCGGAGACGATAAAAATCCACTGCTGTTATCGGTAAGAAGCGGTGCAACCATGTCACTGCCAGGTATGATGCGCTCGTTTTTAAATGTCGGGATAAACGAGACAATAGCTGAAGGGCTCGGCAGAAAACCGGACTTTGCATGGGCAGCATGGGACTCGTATAGGAGATTCCTTCAGACCTGGGGTATGTTCATGGGTCTTGAGCGTAATTTCTTTGATGTGATCATCGACAGCTTCAAAAATATGCACAACGTTTCAAGGAAGATAGAGTTCAACGCTGAACAGATGCGAAGCGTTACGCTTGCCTATAAGGATGCGCTTGAACAAAGAGGGATTGAAGTTCCCGATGACCCTTATGAGCAGTTGCAGCAGGCAATTCTACAGGTTTTTGCATCATGGTATTCAGAACAGGCTGTAACATATCGGCATCAGATGAACATATCGGACGAATGGGGCACTGCTGTTATCGTCCAGAAGATGGTTTTCGGAAATCTCAACGACAACTCTGGTTCGGGTGTTATCTTTACAAGGGATCCAAGAGGTACATCACCCGATGTAACACTCTATGGTGACTTTATATTTGGTGTTCAGGGAGATGATATTGTATCCGGTTTGGTAGAGACATATCCTATATCCGAGAAACAAAGACTCATGGAAAGACGTGAATCGCCTATATCCCTTGAAAGGAACTTTCCCGAGGTATTTGGTGAACTCAAAAGGCTTTCAGAGGTGCTGATCTACGAAAAGGGCTTCAACCATCAAGAGATCGAATTCACCTTTGAGAATCCCTCAAAAAACGGGCTTTTCATCTTACAGACAAGAGATATGGCGCAGCACGATAATCAAAAGCTGCGAAGATTCAAGGATACAGAACTGTTGAAAAAATCAATGCTTGGGACTGGCATCGGGGTAAGCGGCGGTGCTTTGTGTGGCAGGGCTGTATATTCCGAAGAAGATATAAACGCTTTCAGAAAAAGCGAACCTGAAACCCCCCTTGTGCTGATACGTCCGGATACGGTTCCTGACGATATTGGTATACTTCTCCATGTCGAAGGATTACTTACCTCGAGGGGAGGTAGTACATCCCATGCCGCAGTTACAATACCTCAACTTAATAAGGTTGGTGTGGTTGGGTTCAGCAAATTGAAGGTCTACGAAGCTGAAGGCTACAGTTCAGTTGAAAACACCTTGATTTACGGCGGTGATTTTATTTGCATAGACGGAAACAGCGGTGCAGTATATGTGGGCAAACACGAATACGAGCCGGATTAAAGAGGTAATTTTATCGAAGCAAAGAAAAAATACTGCATAAACTGTGACAACAGGCACGGGTGTAAATCAAAAACGCCTCCGTGCCTCAGTGAAATGGCGGAACACAATGTTGCAGACATCTCGGGAAAAAGGTATCTTATTGAAAATAATAAAACCGGTTTATGCAAGGGCTGTCCATTTTTTCGCTCATGCTGGAAGATGGAGGAATACAACAGGTTATAGTCACACCGCAAAAAGAAATAATGAACAGCCCTGCAATTTGAAATATCAGTGAGGGGACATATCCCTAACCGATGTTCTTGTGTACATAAACTGTCAGGTCACCCATCCTATTCGTATAGCTTCCATATTCATTGTCGTACCATCCAAAAATCTTAGCATGCACAACAGGGACCCTCATTGTACTCATCTTTTTGAGTATTTCTTCGGGAATTCCCGGTATGTGTGCAAGTTCAACATCGATAAATGCGGTGCGGGTATGATTAAACTGACCTTCGATTACGATTGCTGCATCCACACCGATTAAGTCGGAGGAAACGTTCTGCTCTTCAGAAAAGATCAGCAGATTCTCATTATCCCTTTCTGCGGCCTGCCTATAAAGGTCGTTAATTACCTTTGTATTGACCGTTGATGCCGTTCCATCTTTTTTCATTCTGGATTGAAAGGTTATGTTGAGTACAATCAACGATTCTGTATTTGTAGGTATCCTTATCGAATCGGCCATAAAACCTATACTTTTAACCTCGGGTATTACCTGTGCCAAGGCCTCTGCAGCATTTGTCGAGGTAAGGATGATATTATTCAGAATACTCCTGTTCTTTCTCAAATCTTTCTCTCCTGCCTTTGGAACGCTGTCAAGAACGCTTTGTGTGTTTGTAACGGCATGCACCGTTGACATGGAAGCGGTAAGTATCCTGCTCGTCTCTTCCTTTTCAAGCAAAGGTTTGATCATATGGGCAAGACCTGTAGTTGTGCATGAGGCCGCAGAAACAAGCTGATGAACCTTCTTATCAAATGCATGGTGGTTAATACCGTATATAAATGTAGCTGCATCGTTTGGTGTTGATAGTGCCTTATTTTTAATCTTAAAGGCAGACGAATTGATTACAACCTTTGCGCCACGCGCAAGATGGCCACGTATGGAACCCTTCTTGTCGTCAACAGGCACAGTCGGGTCTCCGAATTTGCCCGTACATTCTACAACAACGTCGATGCCATAATCCCGCCATGGAATCTCATTTGGATTTCGTGATTCCCTCAAAACGGTAACAGGCATCCCGTCGATAAGAAGTTTACCCTTGTTCTCATCGACTATCTGTATAAGTCTTTTCGCCCTCACTCCATACAAAAACTTATGAAGTGAACCGTAAGTGGAATCCTTTTCAATCATTTCAGCAACGGCATGAAGTCCCTTACCTATTTCTCTGCCCTGGTTTACAACGAACTCCTTGAAGTATTTTCTGCCAACATGATGCCAGAGAGTAAGCTTTCCAATCCTCCCAAGACCATTAATCCCGAGAACAGGTGGTTTGTTTTCAAAAATTTCAATCTGTCCCACGATTACCTCCTGTTTGTGTTTATTATTTTACAGTAGAAGTGTAAGCTATCTTTTGTTTGAAGCAACCAACACATAAGATTAATCCACTGTATTCGATCATCAAAAACCTTGAAAACCAGTTTGTGAAATTAAATACAATCTATAACAAAGCTGTGGCAAAGTCAACATAACTAAATATGAAAATGCTGTTTAAATCTCTTGACAGGCTTAAAGTGCTCTGATATTATGTTGAGCCAAATTAAAAGTCTCAAATTTAAACTTCAGTTTTTGATAGAGAATATAATCGGCGCTTTTACCAGTGTAAAAAATAAAAATCCCGAAAAACAACATATAAGGAAAATCAAGAAAAACAATGATGACAGAGGGTAATATGGATGAGAAAAACTTACTGGAAAACAGTTTAATAAGTGAAGATGAAACTGAAGAGGATTTTGAGGAACTTTTCAAGGAAAGTTTGAATATGCCAAGCAGATTAGAGCCGGGCCAAAAGGTCAAATCTGTTGTGGTTGGTATTTCGGGGGACCTCATCTATATAGACCTTGGTGGAAAAACAGAGGGTGTAGTTGAGCTAAAAGAATTTTATGATGAAGCAGGCGAATATCATGTCAAACCGGGTGATGAGATCGAGGTCTTCTTCGTATCGGTTCAAAATGGCATGAAAAGGTTTACAACCATTACACGCGGACTATCAACCATTCATCTGTCAGACCTGAGAAACGCATTTGAGGCTGGTTTGCCCGTAAGCGGTAAGGTCAAGGCGGAAATAAAGGGTGGGTATGAGGTCAATATTGGAAAGGTAAGATGCTTTTGTCCTTTTTCACAGATAGATGTGAGGGGCAACCGCGATACGTCTACATACATAGGCGAGACATTTCCTTTCAAGATACTGGAATTTGAGGAAAACGGAAGAAATATCATTGTATCCAGAAGGGTCTTGCTCGAAGAGGAACAGTCCCTCAAGCGAGAGAGACTTAAAGAGTCATTGAAAGTAGGTATGGAAGTCAAAGGAAAGGTAAAGTCTATACATGATTTTGGCATTTTTGTCGATGTTGGTGGTATAGATGGCTTTATCCCTTTAAATGAATTGGAATGGGACAGGACTAAAAGACCGGCCGATGTGCTTTCTGTAGGTCAAGAGGTCGATGTAAAGACAATAGCCATCGACTGGGAAAAGGATCGCCTAACACTTAGCCTAAAGGCGATGCAGCCTGACCCCTGGTTAAATGCTGCCGAAAAATATACCATAGACAGCCAGGTTAAGGGAGTTATTGTGCGTTTGACACCTTTTGGTGTGTTTGTTAACCTTGAGCCAGGCATAGATGGTCTTATCCATATTTCAAAACTCGGGGCTGGCAGAAGGATTAAGCACCCTAAGGAAGTTGTCGAAGTGGGTCAGTGGATTGAGGCGTACGTTACAGGTATTGATGTTGAAAATAAGAGGATTTCCCTGTCAAAGGAACAAATGGTAGATAAGGAAAAGGTTGAACTTCCTTCTGAAGGTGAAACGGTTGAAGGTATAGTGGATAGTGTTATGCCGTATGGGATATTTTTGAAATTAAACAATGGGCTCTCCGGGCTTATACCGAATAGCGAAATGGGTACACCGAAAGGCACAAACCACAGCCGTATGTTTCCACAAGGTACTGCTATAACTGCTATTGTAACAAAAGTGGATCTTTCAAGCGGCAAAATCACCTTGAGCAGGAATCTTGCAGGCGAACAGGCTGCAAATGCCGATTTTGCGAAATACCAAGAACAGGTCAAAACCGATGAAAAATCCACCCCAGGTTTTGGCAGTTTTGGTGAACTGCTGCAGGCAAAATTTAACGGGAAAATTCCTTTTCATTGATTTTTTTTTGTAAACCAACTATAGTAGTATAAAAGTGAGACCGCACATCGAGAAGCAAAGATGCAATGGCTGTGGCGAGTGTGTTGACACCTGTCCGTATGATGTCTTCTTGCTTGAAAAAGGTGAAATTGTGGTGATGAACCCTGAAGACTGTATCGAATGCTTATCGTGTGTTGAACAATGTACGGAAAAAGCAATCTACATGGATGATTAATGGGAAAAAAGACGGTATCTCTACTTGACAAAAAGGCCGTTGACAGAACTATTACAAGAATTACACACGAAATTCTCGAAAAAAACAAAGGCTACAAAGACCTCTGTTTGATAGGCATCAGGACACGTGGTATCTATCTTGCCAAGAGGATCAACGACAAGATTAAGGCGGTTGAAGACATTGTTCTTCCGCTTGGTATCCTCGACATAACCATGTATAGGGATGACATCTTCAAATTAAAGTCCCCTGAAGTTAAAAAAACAGACATCCCTTTTGACCTCAACAATATGACGATTATTTTAATCGATGATGTTATGCATACAGGAAGGACTACGAGGGCAGCAATAGATGCGATTATGGACCTTGGAAGGCCGAAAAAGATTCAATTGGCCGTTCTTGTTGATAGGGGGAATAGGGAGCTACCGATGCATCCGGATTATGCAGGCATTTTTTATAACGTAAGTCCTGAGGAAGAGGTACTTGTAAGACTTCGCGAAATTGATGGTAAAGATGAAGTTATCGTTGTGAGAACATGATGAAGTGGAATAAAAAAGACCTCCTTGGTATCAAAGAATTGACAAAGGAGGAGATCCTCCTTGTCCTCGATGCGGCAGATTCTTTCAAAGACATATCGAAAAGAGAAGTAAAAAAGGTGCCCACACTACGGGGCAAAACCGTTATCACACTCTTTTATGAACCGAGCACAAGAACAAGGACGTCGTTTGAGATAGCTGCAAAACGTTTGAGTGCCGATACAATCAATATTTCTGCAAGCACGAGCAGCTATATTAAAGGCGAAACCCTTAAGGACACCGCAAAAAACCTCGAATCGATGAATCCTGATGCCATAGTATTGAGACATAGTATGCCTGGCGCCCCACATATGTTATCCAAATACATGAAATCATCTGTGATAAACGGTGGAGATGGTGCCCATGAGCATCCGACGCAGGCCCTACTTGACCTTTTTACCATAAGAGAGAAAAAAAACAGGATTGACGGACTTGATATAACTATTGTGGGGGATATTGCGCACAGCAGGGTTGCTCGATCGAATATATTTGCCTTGAGGCATTTCAGCACCCGAATAACGTGTTGCGGGCCGCCCACGATGATCCCTTACGATATCGAAAGCCTTGGAGTCCAAGTAGAGTATAGTATTGAAAAGGCCGTTGAAGATGCTGATGTGATAATGATGCTCAGGATACAGAAAGAAAGAGGAGGTGTTTCATTTATACCGTCCATTAAAGAGTATTCAACCATTTATGGTCTAAGAACAGAACATCTGAAAAGGGCAAAAAAGGATGTAATCATTATGCATCCAGGTCCAATGAACAGGGGTGTGGAGATTTCAGATGAGGTGGCTGATGGTCCGTATTCTGTTATACTCGACCAGGTTGAAAACGGTGTTGCCGTGAGGATGGCCATACTCTATCTCCTTATAGGGAGGGAGACTTGAAGATTCTCATTAAAAACGGAAGGGTTATTGACCCAAAAAACGAAAGGGATGACATACTTGATATATTTATCAATGGCAGCATTGTTGAAAAGATCGATAAAAATATCAGAGAGAAGGGCGAAAACATCCATGTAATAGATGCCTCTGGCCTTATTGTGGCGCCGGGGTTCATTGATGTACACGTTCACCTCAGAGAGCCTGGGTACGAGTATAAAGAATCGATAAAGACAGGCACTATGGCCGCTGTAAAGGGTGGTTTCACCTCGGTTGTGTGCATGGCCAATACAGACCCTGTAAACGATAATAAAAGTGTTACCGAATACATATTGAGAAAGACCAAATTAGAAGGTGTTTGTCGTGTTCTACCATGCGGTGCCATAACAAAAGGACTAAACGGCAAAGAGCTAGCCGAGATTGGAGAGATGTATGAAGCGGGCATTGTGGCCATATCAGATGACGGCAAGTCCGTAAGAAATGCCGAAACCCTGCGGAAAGCATTAGAATACACAAAACTCTTCGGTATACCCGTTATATCTCACTGCGAAGACGAAGACCTTTCGAAAGGGTTTGTGCATGAGGGTGGGGCATCTGTAATAACAGGTATTGACCCTATACCTGCAATTGCAGAGGAGGTCATTGTAAAAAGGGATATGACGATAGCAAAATACGTCAAAGCACCCATCCATCTAACGCACATATCGTCGAAGGGTAGCGTAGAGGCAATCGCTGAAATGAAAAGGGTCTACAACCTTGTTACATGCGATACATGCCCGCACTATTTTACATTAACCGACAGGGCAACGTTGTCGTTCGATACCAATACAAAGGTCAATCCTCCGTTGAGGTCTAAAGAGGATGTGAAGGCCATCAAAGAGGGGCTTAGGGAGGAGATAATCGATATTATAGCCACCGACCATGCACCTCATGACTTAACATCAAAAGATGTGGAGTTTGACATTGCATCTTCTGGGATATCAGGTCTGGAAACCGCGTTGGGTCTTTCCATGGCGCTTGTACATGAAGGTGTGCTCTCTATAAATATGCTTATCAAGAAATTTACGGAAAATCCTTCAAAAATGCTTAATCTGCCTTATGTTGGGCTTGCGCCTGGGGGGTCGGCCGATGTAATCGTGTTTGATCCAAACTATGAATGGACGGTAGATAAAAACAGCTTCGTGTCAAAAGGAAAAAATACCCCGTTCAATGGATGGAGATTGAAAGGGAAAAATCTGCTGACCATTGTAGATGGAAAAACGGCATACAGAGACAGCAGATTTAAATAATGCTAAATCCACATTAAAAACGTCACAATACCTGTAGCTATCCCTTATGTATCCTGTTCAAATTGTTTCTTCATGGCCATGTTCGTGTATACGTCATGCAGCGTGCCTTTTCACCCATTCAACATATCTATCCATCCAGTTCTGTAAAAATTCCCTGCTTCCAACGCCTAAGTTGCCTCCATCTTCAAACAAACCATCTTTCATTTGTATATACACCTCTGGTTGGCCAAGAGTCGGCACATCAAGATAAGCAAGAACACTGCGTAGATGCTGTTGAGCGAGCGCCGTTCCAATAACGCCTATTGAAATACCAATGACTCCAGCTGGTTTGCCCGCCCATACGCTCTGTCCATAAGGACGTGAGCCGTGGTCTATCGCATTCTTGAGCACGCCAGGGATTGAACGATTATATTCAGGGGTTACGAATAAAAGCCCCTGTGAGTTCCTGATTTCCGCTTTCATCTGTTTTACGGCCTCAGCCTGATTGTCATCATCGTCCTGGTTGTATAAAGGTAGGTTACCTATATTCAACCAATTGAACATGAAATTTGAAGGTGCCAATTTTGTAATTGCTTCCGCAAGCCTCTTATTGAAAGATTCCTTGCGAAGGCTTCCAACTATAATGGCTATTCTGTATGTATTCATAGCAACCCCCTTTTATTTGAATAAAATGCATTTTCCCTTGTTGGGATATGCTTTATCTGCAATGGGCAATTTAGCTGTGAGCCATCACCTTCGTTATAATAAGACGAAATATGAGGGATTTTGAAAGCAAAAAAACTTATGATAGCACAAGCCATCAGTATTAGTCCCTTGGGTGAAATTTTTTATGTACCTCTTTGAGGCGTTTTTTGTCCACGTGTGTATATATCTGTGTTGTTGAGATGTCTTCGTGTCCAAGAAGAATCTGAACCGACCTAAGATCTGCACCGCCTTCAAGGATATGGGTAGCAAAGGTATGTCTTATTGTGTGCGGGGAAACATTAAACTTATCAATCTTAGAGCTGTATTTTTTTATGAGTTTCCATATCGCCTGTCTTGAAAGCGCTCCACCTCTGTTATTTGGGAACAGATATGGTCCTTTTGGTTTTTCCTTTTCAATGTAGTCCATGATTGCCTGTTTTGAATATTCGCCAATAGGTACAACCCTTTCCTTTGAGCGTTTGCCTGATGCAATCAGAAAGCCACCTTCTAAATTTACATCACTCTTTTTAAGCTGGATCAATTCAGAAACCCTCAATCCGGTCGCATAGAGCAATTCGAGTATTGTTCTATCCCTTAAGGATGTCCTTGAACCTTCGGGCTGTTCAATAAGCGCGACCATTTCCTGTTCGCTGAGAACATCCGGTATTGGTGGTTGATATTTCGGCATCTCTATATCTTCGAGTGGATTGTTTGTGATTTTGCCATCTGCTATCAGAAAATTAAAAAAACTCCTGATCGCTGAAAACGCACGAACAATGCTCCGTGTTTTTCTTCCAGTTTCTCTTAGATGACCCATATATCTTTCCGCGCTCTCTCTCTTTGATATATCGAGGGCATGTCCTTCAAGATATTTGAAGAAGTGCATTATGTCCCTGTTGTATGCCTCTATTGTATGGCGTGACGCACCGCGTTCAGCGGTAAGATAGCTTATGAAATTGTCAAGATGATTATAGTGATTCATAGTGTATTGTTATTAATACCTGTTGACCCGAAACCCCCTTTACCCCTTTTTGTCTCTGGAAGTTCATCTACAACCTTCCATGAACCCCTCACGATATTCTTGAACACCATCTGTGCGATCCTATCACCGTTTTTTACTGTGAAGTCCTCATTTCCGAGGTTTATGAGGATTACCTTAACCTCACCCCTATAATCACTATCTATTGTCCCTGGTGTATTAAGAATTGTCACGCCATATTTTAATGCAAGCCCGCTTCTTGGTCTTATCTCCGCCTCAAACCCTTCGGGTATGCCAACCGATATGCCCGTGGGAATAAGCGCCCTTTCGCCGGGTTTCAATGTTATGGCTTCATCGATGAATGCCACCAGATCCATTCCTGCCGATGCGATGGTTTCATAGGCAGGAAGTTGAGCCCCTTCTCTTTTCGATACCAATACCCTCAATCTTTCCATATGGATAGTATCTGGTCTTTGTCAATTTTACCAAGGATCGTAAGGGAAATATCCCCAGTGTTTTTAAAAATGTTCTTTGCTATCTCATCAACGTCGGATTTTTTTATATTGTCTATTTCGCGCAGGGTTTCTCTCAAAGGCACATAATCGCCAAAGTAAATTTCATTCTTTGCAAGTCTGCCCATTCTGGCCTCTGAACTCTCAAGAGATATGAAGAGATTTCCCTTTATATGCTCCTTTGAAAATGCGATCTCAGCATCACTGATACCGTGATTCCTTATTCTTTCGAACTCTGCCTTTACAAGCTCAAGCACTTCAACTACGAATTCCTCGGAAGTGGAAGTGGAAATACCGAATGTGCCATTGTCGTGGTAGCAATTTACATAGGAATATATATTGTATACAAGGCCTCTTTTTTCTCTTATTTCCTGAAAAAGGTGCGAACTCATGCTGCCGCCGATTATGGCGTTTAGTGCATAAAGACAATATCTTTTGCTATCGACCTGGCTCACGCCGTCGGTTCCAAGACAAAGATATATGTGTTCCAAATCTCTTTCAAATACATCGATACTTTTATGCGGTAAAGGTTTGATTGAAACAGATCTTTGAGAGTCGTTTGCCTTTAAATCACCGAACAACCTGTCAATCTTGTTTACAAAATTATTATGATTAATCCTGCCTGTCGCAGTAATAATAAAGGCATCAGGGGAATAGTTGCGATAGAAATGGTCTGTGAGCATGTCTCTGTTAAATTTTTCTATCACTTCCTCTGTACCAAGGATTGTCATGCCAAGGGGATGGTCCTTGTAGTAAGACGCATTAAACATGTCATAGATGTGCTCCTCGGGGTTATCCTCTATCATCTTGATTTCCTGGGCAATCACATACTTTTCTTTTTCGATTTCGTTTTCATCGAATAATGAATTTCTCGACATGTCAGATAGTACATCAAGGGCAATATCCATGTCCTTTCTGAGTACCCTTGCATATAGGCACGTGTATTCTTTTCCTGTAAAGGCATTTATTGCACCGCCTACAGCATCGATTTCCTTTGCAATGTCAAATGCGCTTCTTTTTTTAGTGCCTTTGAAAAGCATGTGCTCTATGAAATGAGATATGCCGTTGTTAGATGGACTTTCATATCTACCACCGGTTTTCCACCACAAACCGAGGGAAACAGTAGAAAAATATGAAATGGATTCGGTTACAACGGTTATCCCGTTATCAAGCACGGTTTTATTATACATTGATAATCATCATCCTTACCGATTGGTAGTTGATAGAGCATAGATGATAGCAAATAGCAAGCATCAAAAATAAATTCAATCGCGATTTCAAACTATTTAGTCAGTTCTATTGTCCTTTGTTCTCGACAAGCACAGCCTTCCGAGATAATTTGATCCTTCCGTTTTGTTCTATATCGATGACCTTTACCATAAACTCATCGCCTTCTTTTGCTACGTCTGTTGTTTTCTTTATGTAACCGTCGGAAAGTTGACTTATGTGAACGAATCCATCTGTCCCAGGTAGAATCTCCACAATTACCCCTGCATCGAGCACCTTCTTTACCTTGCCGAGATAGATACCGCCCAATTCGGCCTCTCTTGTAAGTTTTCTGATGATCTCGATTGCATTATTCGCAGAATCCACATCAGGCGAAACTATTCTGACAACGCCGGTGTCCTCGATGTCTATTTTTACGCCTGTTTGTTCAATGATGCCTCTTATAATCTTACCGCCAGGACCGATAACATCCCTTATCTTTTCTGGCCTGATCCTGATTGTATACATCCTCGGCGCATAAGGAGACAGGTCTTCTCTCGGTGCACTTATGGTTTCGGACATGATGGAAAGTATCTTTTCTATGCCCTGTTGCCCCTGCACAACGGCTTTTGACATGGTTTCCTTTGAAATGCCCTTAATCTTTATATCCATCTGGATTGCTGTGATGCCATTTTTTGAGCCGGCAATCTTGAAGTCCATATCGCCGAGATGGTCTTCATCACCTAAAATGTCTGACAGTATGATTTCATTGTCGCCGTCTTTTACAAGACCCATTGCAATACCGGCAACAGGTTCTTTGATGGGTACGCCTGCATCCATAAGCGACAGACACCCGCTGCAAACCGTAGCCATTGATGATGAACCATTGGATTCCAGTATCTCGGAGACTATTCGTATTGTGTATGGAAAATCATCTTTAGTAGGTAGAATCGGTGAAAGTGCCCTTTCAGCAAGATTGCCGTGGCCGATTTCCCGTCTCGACGGCCCGCGCAGCATCGACGCCTCGCCAACCGAAAAGGGAAGAAAATTGTAGTGGAGCATAAAAGATTTTGAAGATTCACCCTCGTGTAATGACTCGATTCTCTGTTCGTCTTCAGAGGTGCCGAATGTTGTAACTGCAAGCGCCTGGGTTTCTCCTCTTGTAAAAAGACCCGAACCATGAGTTCTGGGCAGTATTCCGACACTGCAAGTGATTTTCCTTATTTCGTCGGGCGTTCTTCCATCTATTCGCTTGCCTGTTTTAAACAGGTGTTGCCTTGAGATGTCTTTTGTTATACCCTCAAATGCCTTTTGCAAAACGGATTCTTCGATGTCTGTATAATCCGCGACGAGCCTCTCGAAAATTTCGTTTTCTTTCTCTTTTCTCATCAGTTTTGTTGGTATAGAAAACGCCCCGAGGAGTTCGGTCTCGATCTTTTCTCGCATTTCTCTTTTTAACTCATCGATATTTTCTTCCTCTTTGACCGGCCATTTTTCTTTACCATATCTTGCCCGCAGATTTTCCTGATATTCAATCAAAGGCAAAAGGCTCTGGTGACCAAAATGGATTGCCTCGATAAGGTCATCCCCTTTTACGAATCTTGTTGCGCCTTCTACCATGAGTATCGCTTCTTTTTTTGCAGCAACGATTATATCAATATCGCTTTCTTCCATATCCTCATTGGTTGGATTCACAATAAAGAGACCGTCCTTTCTTCCTATCTTTACGCCTGCGAGTGGTCCGTCAAAGGGAATCTGCGAGATTGTCAGTGCACATGAGGCCCCAAGCATACCAAGCAACGCTGGGTCGTTCTCCTGGTCTGCCGATAGCACGGTGGCTATGATCTGGGTTTCGTGCCGGAAGTTCTTTGGGAATAACGGTCTTATCGATCTGTCGATAAGGCGCGACATAAGCACTTCTCTGTCAGATGGTTTACCTTCCCTCTTGAAAAATCCACCGGGAAATTTACCTGCAGCATAAGACATCTCTTGATAGTTCACTGTGAGAGGCAGAAAATCTCTCTCAGATTCCTTTTTGTCCGCTACAACCGTTACAAGAACAACGGTATCCCCGTACTGTACCAATACGCTTCCATCTGCCTGTTTTGCAAGTCTGCCCGTGCTTATTGTCAGGGGTCTTCCTGCATAATCCATTGTAATACTTTCTTCCATGAAATTTTCCTTTTTTGTTGAATTAAATTTATTTTCTTAAACCGAGTTTCTCAATAACCTTTTTATATCTGTCAATATTCTTTGCCTTAAGATAATTGAGCAGTCTTCTTCTTGTTCCGACAATGATAAGCAGCCCCCTTCTTGAATTGTGGTCTTTAGAGAATTTCTTGAAGTGTTCGGTAAGCGACTTGATCCTTTCGGTTAGAAGCGCTATCTGAACCTCGGGAGAACCAGTATCCTTTTCGTGAATTCTGAATTCCTCAATGATAGTTTTTTTCTCGGTACTGCGTAAAGACATGAAAATCCTCCTTAATTTTTTATCAATCTTTTTACCTTTATCGTTTTTGAATCCGTATCAACCACTCCTATACCAATTAGATGGCCCTTTTTGTTCAACATCTTTGCAAATTGCCCGTTTTGCCAATCCTTTGTGTTGCTAA
>ENA-UOYA01002892-UOYA01002892.1-activated-sludge-metagenome-genome-assembly--contig:-NODE-2892-length-15887-cov-4.375379_pt1 | contig 15887 bp, 11 predicted proteins | sample MGYA00238163_ERZ764804 | MGnify/ENA primary metagenome ERZ764804 (study PRJEB28919, sample SAMN05720223) | activated sludge metagenome | isolation source: Anaerobic digester | place: Hong Kong...
CGATCTGCCCGGATCCGCCGTCGGCGTGGCCGCCCGTCATCCGCGGAACCCGTCCTTCCACTGCCGGACCGTGGCGAACACCTCGACCGCGTCGTCCGGGGTCCGGCCGAGCCGGGTCCGGGCGGCCGCCACCACCTCGGGCGCGTCGGCCCGCAGGAACGGGTTGGTCGCCCGCTCGAGCGCGAGCGTGGAGGGCACGGTCGGCGTGCCGGCCGCGCGCAGCGCCGCCGTCTCCCGATCCCGCTCGGCGAGCGCCGCGTTCGACGGCTCGACCGCGCGGGCGAACCGCAGGTTCGACGCGGTGTACTCGTGCGCGCAGTGGACCAGCGTGTCGTCGGGCAGGGCGGCGAGGCGGGCCAGCGACGCGGACATCTGCGCCGGCGTGCCCTCGAACACCCGGCCGCAGCCGCCCGCGAACAGCGTGTCGCCGCAGAACAGCACCGGACGCGGGTCGACGTCGCCGATGCGCGCCGCGAAGTAGGCGACGTGGTCGAGCGTGTGGCCGGGCACCTCGATCACCTCGAAGCGGGCGTCGAAGCCCTCGAGCTCGACCGCGTCGCCGCCGCGCCAGCGACGGTCGATGCCCTGCGCCCGGCTGGACGCCGGCCCGTGGACGACCGCCTCGGGGTACGCGTCGCGCAGCGCGGGCAGGCCGCCGACGTGGTCGGCGTGGTGGTGGGTGACCAGGACGGCCGCGAGCGAGAGCCCGGCGCCGGCCAGCGCGGCGAGCACCGGCGCGGCGTCGCCGGGGTCCACGACGGCGGCGCGGCGGCCGGACCGGTCGCGCAGCAGCCAGATATAGTTGTCGGCGAACGCCGGCACCGGCACGATGGACGGGTGGGGCGCTGCGGCGGCGCTCGGGCCGCCCGCCGCGACCGGGTGAGCTGGGATCATCGGGGCGGGCCGCCCCGGCGGGGACGGACGTGTTGCGGATCGAGGGGTCGATTATAGGCGGGCAGGTGTCGCGTTCCGAGCGGGACGGGACGCGGTCGGCCGCGACCGATCCGCGGCGAGCCGAGGCCGACGCGGGCGGCGACACGCGCCCGATGCCGACGCCGGGGGACGCGGTCCGCCCGGACGCCGCGCCGGCGACGACGCCGGACCGGGCCGCGGCCGGATCGGCCGACCTCGCCGGATCGACCCGCGACGCGGAACCCTCCGATCCGGACGCCCGGTCGACCCGGTCCGCCCCCGGCGGGCCGGGCGGCGCCGATCCCGAACGGCCGCCCGACTGGCACGCATGGCTGGCGTCCCCGCCCGGCCGCTACGTCCTCGACTGGGAGCAGTCCCACTTCGACGTCGCGGTCGGCGACGTGTTCGGCTACCACGCGGTCCAGTGCGGCGAGCCGGGCCTGGACGCGCTGCGCGCGAACCGGATGCCGCACCGCGTCCACGCGCTGCGGGGCGCCGATCCGCTGCCGGCGCACGAGGGGCCGCGGGTCCGGGTCGAGCACTTCGAGGAGCTGCCGTTCGACACCCAGTCGGTCGACCTGCTGGTGCTGCCGCACGTGCTCGAGTTCGCGCACGACCCGCACCAGGTGCTGCGGGAGGCCGATCGCGTGCTGCGGCCCGAAGGCCGGCTGATCGTCAGCGGCTTCAACCCGGTCAGCCTGTGGGGCGCGCGCCAGCTGCTGCGCGGACCGTTCCCGAGATTCCTGCCGCGCGAGGGGCACTTCATCGCGGTGCCCCGGCTGCGCGACTGGTGCAAGCTGCTGAGCTTCGAGGTCGAGCGCGCCCGCTACGGCTGCTGGCGCCCGCCCTGCCGCACGCAGCTGTGGCTCGACCGGACCCGCGTGCTCGAGCGCGCCGGCGACCGCTGGTGGCCGATCTGCGGAGCGGTGTACATGGTGTCGGCGACCAAGCGGGTGCGCGGGATGCGGCTGATCGGACCCGCCTGGAAGCGGCCGGCGGCCGCGCGCGCGATCGCGCTGCCCACCGCGCAGCGCAGCGGCCTCGGCGACGAGGGCGGCTGAGGGTCGTCCGGTCAGCGCGGCCCGTACATGTAGTCCCGCGTAAGCGGCAGCGGATTCGCGCCGTCGTCGGCGCGGACCGCGAGCAGCTGGTAGATGTTGATCCAGCCCCGGGCGAACGCGTGTGCGCACCCGGCGAGGTAGACGCGCCAGATCCGCGCGCGCTGCGGCCCCGCGAGGCGCTCGAGCTCGGCGATGTGGCGCTCGAACGCGTCCGACCAGTGCCCGCAGGTGAGCGCGTAGTGCCGGCGCAGCGATTCGGCGTCGACCAGCTCGAGCCCGGCGGCCGACAGCTCGCGGATCGCGAGGGACACGTGCGGCAGCTCGCCGTCGGGGAACACGTAGCGGTCGATGAAGTCGCCGGCGCCCAGGCCGACCGAGCGGCTCTCGGCGTCGGCCGAGGTGATTCCGTGGTTCATCGCGACGCCGCCCGGCCGCAGCAGCCGCCGCACCGTCGCGAAGTAGCTGCCGAGCTGCTTCAGGCCCACGTGCTCGAACATGCCGATCGACGAGATCTTGTCGAACACGCCGTCGCCCGGGACGTCGCGGTAGTCCTGCAGCCGGATCTCGACGCGGTCGGCGAGCCCCGCCGCCCGCACGCGCTCGGTGGCGAGCGCGTGCTGGTTGGTCGACAGCGTGATGCCCAGCACCTTCACGCCGTAGTGGCGTGCCGCGTGGATCGCCATCGCGCCCCAGCCGCAGCCGATGTCGAGCAGCGTCTCGCCCGGCTGCAGCCGCAGCTTGCGGCACACGTGATCGAGCTTCGCGACCTGCGCCGACGCGAGGTCGCGGTCCGGCGCGTCGAAGTACGCGCACGAATAGACCATGTCCGGGTCGAGCCACAGCGCGTAGAAGTCGTTCGACACGTCGTAGTGGTACTCGATCGCCGCGCGGTCCGAGCGCCGGGTGTGCCGGGTGATCCACGCGGGCAGCCGACCCTTGCCCTGCCGGTCGTCGGCATCGCGGGCCAGCTGCTCGGCGACCTCGACGATGTCCCGGATGCGGCCGTCCACGTCGAGGTGGCCTTCGACGTAGCCCTCGCCGAGCGCGTCGAGCGACGGCCGGAGCAGGTACCGCGCGGCGCTCGTCGATCGCAGCGTGATCTCGACCTTGTGCTCGTCGCCGAGCGGCACGCGGGTGCCGTCCCACAGCGCGATCCGGACGGGCAGCGGACGTCGCCGACGCAGCGATTCCAGGTACCTCAGGACCTGAGTCTCGAGCATGGTGTGCCCCGCGGATCCGTGACGCTCCGGCCGATTACAATGCACGCCGAACGTTTGATCAAGACACGGACCGGACGTCGCGGCGGAGTCCGATCCCGCCGCCGTCCTCGCCGGGCGGACGCCCGGCACGACGCGCACCCGCCGGTGGCGCGGCGCACCGCGGTGCACCGCGCGTGTCCGGCCGCGGTGCGTCGCCCGCTCCCCGACTCGCCCGGACCATGACCTCGACCACCGCATCCCCGACCCGCTGGGTCGCCTACACCGACGGTGCCTGCGCACCGAGCAACCCCGGACCCGCCGCCTGGGGCGCGGTGATCCTCGGGCCCGACGGCCGGGACGTCGCGCACGCCCGGGGCTTCATCGGGCACGGCACCAACCAGATCGCCGAGATCACCGCGGCGATCGAGGGCCTGGGTCGCGTGCCCGAGGGCGCCGAGGTCGAGCTCGTGTCGGACAGCCAGTACGTGCTCAAGGGGCTGAGCGAGTGGCGCAAGGGCTGGGAGCGCCGCAACTGGCGCAACTCGAAGAACGAGCCGGTCGCGAACCGCCCGCTGTGGGAGCGGCTGTTCGCGGTCGCCGACGCGCGCCGGGTCAGCGTGCGCTGGGTGCGCGGGCACAACGGCGACACGCACAACGAGACCGCGGACCGGCTCGCGAACGAGGCGCTGCGGGAGGCGGCGCGGCGGTAGGCGCGAAGGCGCCTCGCCCGCAGGCTGCAGGACCGCAGGCGGCAGGCCCGCGGGCGGTGCGGGCCGGTCCCGGCGGGCGTGCGCCCCGGACCCCGGCGCACCGACCGGCCGGGCGCGCCGCGTCGCCGACCGTTCAGCGACGCGCGAGGAAGCGGCCGAGCCGCTCGGCGCCGTCCTGCAGCGTCGCCGCCGGCCGTGCGACGCACCAGCGCAACCAGCCTTCGCACGCGTCGCCGAACGCGACGCCCGGTGCCAGCCCGAGCCGTGCGTCGCGCACCAGCGCCTTCGCGAGCGCGAGGCTGTCGCGCTCGCCGTCGACGCGCAGCAGCACGTACATCGCACCGTCCGGGGTCACCGGCTCGACCCGGGGCACTCCCGCGAGCGCCGCCACCAGCGCCCGGGCGCCGGCCTGCACGTAGGACGCGAACGCCGCGGTCGCGGCTTCGCCGTCGCGGACCGCGGCGAGGCCCGCGCGCTGCACGAAGCCCGGCGCACACGAGGTGTTGAACTCCACGAGCTTCTCGACGTCGGGCGCGAGCGTCTCGGGCATCACCAGCCAGCCGAGCCGCCAGCCGGTCATCTGCCAGGTCTTGGAGAAGGTGTTCGCCACGACCAGCCGATCCGCGGGGTCCGCGCCGTCGAGGAACGAGGGCGCGCAGCCCGTGCCGTCGAAGACGAGCCGTTCGTAGGCCTCGTCGGACAGGATCCAGATGCCGTGCCGACGGCAGTGCGCGCGGACCGCGCGGATCGCGTCGGGCGGCATCACCCAGCCGGTCGGATTCCCGGGCGAGTTGATCATCAGCAGCCGCGTGTCCGGCGTCAGCGCGGCGAGCAGCCGCTCGACGTCGAGGCGCCAGCGACCGCCGTCGACCGCGAGGGCGACGGTGTCGACGCGGGCGCCGAGCACCGCGGCGATCGCGGTGAGGTTCGGCCACAACGGCACGACCGCGACGACGCGGTCGCCCGGCGACAGCAGTGCCTGGGCCGCGAGCATCAGCGCCGAGACGCCCGAGCTGGTCACCCCGATCCTGCCGGCGCCGATCGGCGCGCCCCCGCCGTGGAGGCGCCCGACGTAGCCGGCGAGCGCCTCGCGCAGCGCCGGCATCCCCAGGTTCGGCAGGTAGAAGGTGTCGCCGTCGTCGAGCGCGGCCTTCGCGGCGTCGACGATGAACCGGGGCGTCGGCCGGTCGGGCTCGCCGAACCAGAACGCGAGCACGTCGGGCGAGCCCATCGCGGCGTTCGCCACCTCGCGGATCCGCGAGGCGGCGAGGGCGCGGACGGCGTCGCGGGCGAGGGCGGGGTGCATGGGGGTCGCGCGGCACCCGGGCGGCGCCGATTCGGTGGACGAGGCGTCGATTGTAGGGAAGGCCAACGCCGACGGCGCGCCGCGGCTGTGCTAAGGTCGGCCGGACACCGCCTTCATCCATGAACGCCAAGCTCGTCATCTCCGCCCTCGCGGTGGCCGGCCTCGGAGGCCTCGGCTGGTACGCGTACACGAACCAGCGCAATCCCGGCTCGACCGGGTTCGAGGTGAAGGGGGCCGGCGCGCCGGCCGCGGCGGACGGCTCGCGGCCCGCGGCTCCCGGTGGCGCCGGAGGGCCGTCCGCGGCCGGCGCGGCGCCGGGCGGCGGTGCGACCGCGGGCTCGCCCGGCGGGGCGCCCGGCGGCGCGGGCGGCGCGGGCGGCGGTCCGCGCGGACCCGTCGGCGTCGAGGTCGCGAAGGTCGACAAGCGCCCGCTCGCCGAGGAGGCGGTGGCGGTCGGCTCGCTGCGGGCGAACGAGACGGTCACCCTGCGCTCGGAGGTCGCCGGCCGCATCGACCGGGTGGGCTTCACCGACGGCGCCCGCGTCCGGCGCGGCCAGGTGCTGGTGTCCCTCGACGCGTCGGTCGCCTCGGCGGAGGTCGAGCAGACCCGCGCCGAGCTCGCGCTCGCGCGCGCCAACTTCGAGCGGACCGAGGAGCTCGCGCAGCGCAACTTCGTGTCGGCGAGCGCGAAGGACCAGGCCGCGGCGAACCTGAAGGTCCAGGAGGCGAGGCTGCGGCTCGCCGAGGCGAAGCTCGCGAAGTCCGACATCCGCGCCCCGTTCGACGGCGTGACCGGCCTGCGCAACGTCAGCGTCGGCGACTTCGTGAAGGACGGCACCGACCTCGCGCTGATCGAGGACATCGCGACGATGAAGGTCGACCTGCGGATGCCCGAGCGCTACTTCGGCCGCATCCGCCCGGGCATGCTCGTGCAGGTGTCGTTCGACTCGCTGCCGGGCAAGACCTTCACCGCGACGCTGCGCGCGATCGACGCCCAGATCGACGCGAACGGGCGCTCGCTGCTCGCGCGGGGCACGCTGCCGAACCCCGACGGCGCGCTGCGCAGCGGGATGTTCGCGCGCGCGCGCGTCGTGCTGCGCGACAACCCCGAGGCGCTGACGATCCCCGAGGAGGCGATCATCGCCCAGGGCACCGACTCGTTCGTCTGGAAGGTCGACGGCGGCAAGGCGGTGCGCACGAAGATCGAGATCGGCCTGCGCCGCGATGCGCGCGCCGAGGTGCTGGCCGGGCTGTCCGCCGGCGACCAGATCGTCACCGCGGGCCAGCTGCGGCTGCAGCGCGACGGCCAGGAGGTGCGCGTGATCGATCCGACGCGCCGCCCCGGCGGCGGAAACGGGGGCGGCGCCGGCACCGGACCGGGGCCCGGCTCCGTGTCCGCGCCCGCCGGCGGCGGGCCCTCGGCCGACGCACCCGCGGGCGGGCGCGGCCTCGCGGTCGCGGCGACCGAACGGCCGGTGTCGGCCCGCTGAGCGCCTGCCGAGAGAGGTCCCGCATGGTCCTGTCCGACGTCTGCATCCGCCGCCCCGTCTTCGCGACGGTGCTGTCGCTGGTCCTGATGCTGCTCGGCGTGGTCAGCTACCAGCGGCTGTCGGTCCGCGAGTACCCGAAGATCGACCTCCCGGTGGTCAACGTCGAGACCCGCTATCTCGGCGCGTCGGCCGAGATCATCGAGAGCCAGGTCACCAAGCCGCTCGAGGACTCGATCTCCGGCATCGAGGGCGTCGACGTGCTGACCTCGATCTCGCGTCCGGAGCAGAGCCAGATCACCGTGCGCTTTCGCCTGGAGCGCGACGCCGACTCGGCGGCCGCCGACGTGCGCGACCGCGTCGCGCGCGTGCGCCAGCGGCTGCCGCAGGACGCCGACGAGCCGGTGATCGCGAAGGTCGAGGCCGACGCGAACCCGATCGTCTGGATCGCGTTCACCAGCGAGACGATGAGTCCGCTCGACGTCACCGACTACATCAACCGCAACGTCAAGCCCCGGTTGCAGACGCTGCCGGGCGCGGCCGACGTGCGGATCAACGGCGAGCGCGCGTACTCGATGCGGATCTGGCTCGACCCCGACCGCCTCGCCGGCTACCGGCTGACCCCGCAGGACGTCGAGGACGCGCTGCGCCGGCAGAACGTCGAGATCCCCTCGGGCCGCATCGAGAGCTCGCAGCGCGAGTTCACCGTCGTCTCGCAGACCGACCTGCAGCGGCCGGCGGAGTTCGAGGAGGTCGTCGTCAAGACGGTCAACGGCTTCCCGGTGAAGATCCGCGACATCGCCCGGGTCGGCATCGCACCGCGCCAGGAGCGCTCGGTGGTGCGGCTCAACGGGCGCAACGCGGTGTCGGTCGGCATCGTCAAGCAGGCGACCGCCAATCCGCTCACGCTCGCGCAGGCGCTGCGCGCCGAGCTGCCGAACGTCCAGCGCGACCTGCCGCCGGGCCTGACGATCCAGATCGCCAACGACAACACGGTCTTCATCGACCGCGCGATCAAGTCGGTCTACACGACGATCGCCGAGGCGGTGGTGCTGGTCGCGCTGGTGATCTTCGTGTTCCTGCACTCGCTGCGGGCGAGCATCATCCCGCTGGTGACGATCCCGGTCGCGCTGGTGGCCACGTGCACGCTGATGTACGCGGCCGGCTTCTCGATCAACACGCTGACGCTGCTGGCGCTGGTGCTCGCGATCGGCCTGGTCGTCGACGACGCGATCGTCGTGCTCGAGAACATCTATCGCCACGTCGAGGAGGGCATGTCGCCGATGGCCGCGGCCTTCAAGGGCACGCGCGAGGTCGGCTTCGCGGTGGTCGCGATGACGCTCACCCTGGCCGCGGTGTACGCGCCGGTCGCGTTCACCCCCGGGCGCATCGGCAAGCTGTTCGTCGAGTTCGCGCTGACGCTCGCCGGCGCGGTGCTGGTCTCCGGCTTCATCGCGCTGACGCTGTCGCCGATGATGTGCAGCCGGCTCCTCAAGCCGCACGGCAAGCGCACCTTCATCGGCACCGCGATCGAGGCGACGCTCGACGCGCTGACCCGGGGGTACGCGGGCGTGCTGCGCTTCACGCTCGCGCAGCGCTGGCTGGTGCTGCTGCTGTACGTCGCGGTCGCGTACGGCTGCTACTCGCTGTTCGTGACGATGAAGCGCGAGCTCTCGCCGGTCGAGGACCGCGGCACGATCGTCACGATCATCAACGGACCGGACGGCGCGTCGATCGGCTACACCGAGCGCTACGGCCGCCAGCTCGAGGCGATCGCGCGCGGCATTCCCGAGATCGATCGCGCGTTCATCGTGGCGGGCAGCCCGACGGTCGCACAGGGCATCGCGTTCTGGCGCCTCACCGACTGGGACAACCGCGAACGCTCGGTGCAGGACATCGTCCGGGAGCTGCAGCCCAGGCTGCTGGCGATCCCGGGGGTGCTCGCGTTCGCGGTCGCGCCGCCGTCGCTCGGGCAGTCGCCGCGCGAGCGGCCGATCAACTTCGTCGTGCTGACCTCGGACCCGTACGAGACCCTGCAGCGCACGATGGGCCCGCTGCTGCGCGACCTCCAGCAGTGGGGCGGGCTGCAGGGCGTCGACAGCGACCTGCGGCTCAACAAGCCCGAGGTGCGGCTGACGATCGACCGCGCGCGGGCGGCGGATGCCGGCGTGCCGGTCGACGCGATCGGCCGCGCGGTCGAGACGATGCTCGGCGGCCGGCAGGTCACCCGCTTCAAGCGCAACGGCGAGCAGTACGACGTGGTCGTGCAGCTCGACGCGGCCGCCCGCGCGTCCCCGCAGGACATCGCGGCGATCTTCGTGCGCGGCCGCAACGACGCGATGGTGCCGCTCTCCAGCCTGGTCGCCTGGAAGGAGAGCGTGAGCCCGCGCGAGCTGAACCACTTCGCGCAGCGGCGCGCGGTGACCATCACCGCGAACCTCGCGCCCGGCACCTCGCTCGGCGAGGCGGTCGAGTTCATCGAGAACGCGGCGCGCAAGCACCTGCCGAGCGGCTACGCGGTCGACTACAACGGCCAGACCCGCGAGTTCAAGCAGGCCTCGTCCGAGCTGCTGCTCACCTTCGTGCTGGCGCTCGGGTTCATCTACCTGGTGCTCGCCGCGCAGTTCGAGAGCTTCGTCGATCCGTTCGTCATCATGCTCACCGTGCCGCTGGCGATGACCGGCGCGCTCGCCCTGCTGCAGTGGACCGGCGGCACGCTGAACGTCTACAGCCAGATCGGGCTGATCACGCTCGTCGGGCTGATCACCAAGCACGGGATCCTGATCGTCGAGTTCGCGAACCAGCTGCGCGAGGAAGGCCGGTCGATGCGCGACGCGGTGGTCGAGGCCGCGTCGCTGCGGCTGCGCCCGATCCTGATGACGACCGGCGCGATGGTGCTCGGCGCGGTGCCGCTCGCGCTCGCCACCGGCGCGGGGGCCGAGAGCCGGATCCAGATCGGCATGGTGATCGTCGGCGGCATGACGCTCGGCACCGTGCTGACGCTGTTCGTCGTGCCGACGTTCTACACGCTGCTGACGAAGGGCAAGACCTTCGGCGGCCAGAAGGCGGCCGCGGCGAAGGCCGAGGCCGATCGCGCGCCGGCCGACGCGCCCGCGGCGCCGGCGGCGCACGCGCACGCCGTCGCGACCCCGGCCGAGCGGCCGTCCCCGGCGGCGGGCTCCTGATGCGTCAGGTCGTCCTCGACACCGAGACCACCGGCCTCGCGGCCGACCAGGGCCACCGGATCATCGAGATCGGGTGCATCGAGATCGTCAACCGCAGGCTGAGCGGGCGCACGCTGCACGTGTACCTGAACCCGGAGCGCGAGATCGACGAGGCGGCCACCGAGGTCCACGGCATGACCTGGGACGACCTGCGCGACAAGCCGCGCTTCGCCGAGGTCGCCGAGCGGGTGATGGCCTTCGTCGACGGCGCCGAGGTCCTGATCCACAACGCCGCGTTCGACCTGTCGTTCCTCGACGCCGAGCTCGCGCGGGTCGACGGCGGGCGCTTCCGCGAGCGCTGCGCCGCGGTCGTCGACACGCTGCTGATGGCCCGCGAGATGTTTCCCGGCAAGCGCAACTCGCTCGACGCGCTGTGCGACCGCTTCGGGGTGTCGAACGCGCACCGCACCCTGCACGGGGCGCTGCTCGACGCCGAGCTGCTCGCCGAGGTCTACCTCGCGATGACGCGGGGCCAGGACAGCTTCGAGATCGCGCTCGACGCCGGCCCGTCGTCGTCCGACGCCGCGGGGCGGGTGATCGAATGGCCGCCGGCGGGCCTGCGCGTGCTCGCGGCCGACGTCGCCGAGGCCGCCGCGCACGAGGCCGCGCTCGCCGCGATCGCGCGGGAGTGCCGGGGCACGGCGCTCTGGGCCGCCGCGGACGAGGCCTGAGCCGGCCGCGCCGCGCGGGTCAGAGCAGCCCGGACTCGCTCGCGAGCCCGCGGGCTTCGGGGAGGCGGCCGGGGGCGCGCGGCGGCGACTTCGCCACCGCGGCCGGCGCGCTGCACCGGCCGGTCTCGAGCCGCACCAGGGCTTCGGCGAGACGCGGATCCGCGTCGTCCCCGAACGGCAGGTAGGGCTCGTCGGCGACCGTGCAGGTGGGCGCCAGCCCGTCGAACCAGTCGGCCAGACCGTCGCGGTTGCGGCTCGCGAAGCTGACCGCGCTCAGCACCCGGTCGCCGCGCGTGCGCGGCTCGAAGCCGACCGGCTTGCCGCAGGTCGTCGTGCCGATCACCGGGTCGTCGCGGTACGGCCGCAGTCCCGCGATCAGCGATTCCGAGGCCGAGCAGCTGGCGTCCGAGACCAGCCACGCGACCCGGTCGAACGCCCCGGTCGCCGCGTGGGCGGGCAGCGGGATCGTCAGGTCGTCGGCGGCGCGGCGCGCGTTGTGCACGAGCACGGTGAACGGCTGGCCGGTCGCACCGGCCGGTGCGAGCGCGCCCGCGACCTCCGCGGCGACGTACAGGCGGCCGCCGCCGTTGTCGCGCAGGTCGACGACCAGGCGGCGCGCGCCGGCCGCGCGCACCGTGGCGATCGCGTCGGCCCACGCCTGCCGGGCGGGCTCGGTGAAGGTGTGGAGCGCGACGTAGCCGACGCGCCCGCCGGGGCGCTCGATGACGCGCGTCGCGAGCACCGGCGCGACCGCGTAGTCGGCCTTGGCCAGGCTCAGCTCGAACGGCGTGCCGTCGCGCTCGAGCCCCAGCCGCAGCACGACGCCGACCTCCGCCGGGCCGAACGCGGCCGCCACGGTGCCGGCCGCGATCAGCGCGTCCGCGCCGACCCCGTCGACCGACACGATGCGGTCGCCGCGGCGCACGCCGGCGCGACCGGCCGGCGAGTCGGGCTGGACGATGCGCACCCGCAGCCGGCCGGCGTCGATCCGCAGCGACACCCCCACGCCGATCGCGCGGCCCTCGTCGAAGAAGCCCTCGTAGGCGGCGCGCGCCTCGACGTAGCTGAACCGGTCGGGCGGGTTCACCCGCAGCGCCTCGAGCGCCTGCGCGGCGTCGGTGCCGGCGGGCAGCGCGGCCTTGGGCATCCGGTCGGCGTACAGGTAGACGTCGGCCATCGTCGCACGGACCCATTCGGCGTCCGACGAGGGGTCGGCGACGGCGGCCGGGCCGCCCCCGCCGCCGCAGCCGGCGAGCGGCATCGCCAGAGGGATCGCCAGCGCGACGGCGACCCGCATCGCCGCCCGCAGGCGCCCGGCTGCAATGCCCCGCAGCGCCGCCCGCAGGCGCCCGGCCGCGAGGCCCCGCAGCGCCCCCTCCGGCGTGCCGCCCCGTCGCGGGGTCCCGACGACGCGCGACGTGCCGGGGGGCGGTGGAGCGCTCATCGCCCGAGCCTATCGCGCCCGCCGGGGCACCGGCCAGCCCGCCCGTCGGGCCGGTCCGGGTCGATCCGGTAAAATCGGGGATTGCCCCACCGACCGTGCCCGTCGCGGCCGACCGGGCCGCCAGGAACGCCTCCCTTGAAAGAAACCCGTCACGCGCGCACCGGGCGCGATCGCAAGGCCCACCTGTCCGCCGACGCCGAGCGGCTGGTCGCCGCCGCGCTCGGCCTGGCCAATTCCGGCAGCCGCGTCGAGGACCGCTACTGGGACGCCCAGCTCGCGCAGCGGATCGAGCGGCTGCTCGACACCGGCCATCCGCAGTCGATCCACGACGCGCTCGACCGGCTCAACCAGACCGACGGCGAGGCCTACGGCGCGCTGATCGAAGCGGTCGAGACCGCCGCCGAGTCCGTCGTGCTCGAGCACGACGGCGCACGCTGGGACGTGCTGCTGGTGGCCGCCCCGGTCGTCGCCTGGACGCGGTTCCGCATCCCGTCGGGCCCGATCGCGCCCGACGCCGTGCTCGCGCTGTCGGCGCACTGGCAGGCGCACGTGCTCGCCCGCGACGTGCGCTTCCGCATGGCGCCGTCCCTCTACAGCGTCGACCAGCTGCCGCGCGACTTCGGCGAGCTGCGGCGCCTGACCCGCCGCCTCGGCCAGGCCGCGCTCGCGTCGCCCGCCGCCGCGCCGCGCCGCGACGCGAAGGCGCTGCCCGAGGCCGCCGACATGCTGGCCGACGGCCGCTTCCTGGTCGCCGCGGTCGCCGTCGCGCAGGATGCGCCGCTGTTCCGCTGGCAGGTGTCCGAGCCGGCCGAGCACGCGTCGCGCGTCGCCTGCCTCGAGCAGTGGATCGCGCAGGCGCGCCCGACCCTCGAGTCGCTGCTGCCCGGCTGCGGCTTCGAGTGCCTGCTGCCCGACGCGTACCACATCAACCTGCGCGAGGCGGACCGCCGGGTGCGTCCGTACGCGATCAAGGCGGCGGTCCACTTCCTCACCCACGCGCTCGACCTCGAGCCGGACGGCATCAAGGCGACGGTCGCGCCGTTCGGCGACGACCGGGTCGACGAGTACCGCATCGGGCTGTCGGTCGGCGACGACGAGGACGTCGCCCAGGGCGTGGTGTGGCCGCTGCTCGGCGCCGAGAGCGAGACCGACGACCCGTCGCCGCTCGACCGCATCCGCGAGACGCTGCGCGAGGCCGGCGTCACCGAGATGCGCACCTGGTCGGAACTGACGGAGCCGGAGTACTGCGAGGACTGCGGCGTGCCGCTGTACCCGAACCACGTCGGCGAGGTCGTGCACGCCGAGATGCCCGAGGACGCCGAGCCCGAGGGCACGCACTTCCACTGACCGCGCCGCGCCGCGCGGTCGCGCCGCTCAGCGCGCGACCGGCTCGGTGCGCAGCGCGAGCGCGACCTGGTTGCGCAGCAGCCGGATCGCCTCGATCTGCGCCGAGGTCGGCGGCGGCGCACCGACCGTCTCGCGATCGGCGTAGAAGAAGCCCATCGGCTTGCCGTCGACCATCAGCGGCAGCAGCAGGAAGCCGCGCGTCGCCGGGAACGCGCTCGTCAGCCACGCGGGCAGGCGGGTGCGCACCGACTCCACGCCGATGTCGGCGATGTGCAGGTCGGCGCCGCGCGCGAGCGCCGCGTGGAACAGGTCGGGCGCGAACTGCACCGGCATCGCGATCCGCGCGCGCAGCGGCGCGAGCTCGCAGCCCGAGGCCGCGCGCGGCCGGAACGCGGCCGCGGCGTCGTCGCGCGCGAAGTAGACGGTGCGGGCCGCGCCGAGCACCTCGCGCAGCGACTCGGCGGCGATCTGCACGACGCGGCCGACGCCTCGCGAGTCCGACAGCGCCTCGGAGATCTTCGAGAGCGACGCGAGCAGCCTGCGGTCCGCCTCGGCGCTGCGCGCGGCCGCGCCGCCCCCCGCGCCGGGGGACCGCGCGGCGGCGGTCGCCGCGACCTCGGCCGCCGCGTCCTCGCCGTCGACCCCGTCCCCGCCGGCCTGCGCGTCGGCCCCATCGGGGTCGCCGACCGCCGCCGCGCCCGCGTTCCCGCCGGCCTCGCCGACCGCCGACGACAGGCCGAGCGCCTGCGCGAGCAGCAGCGTCTGCTCGTGCGCCTGCCTGAGCACGTCGCCGATGTCGTCGGTCTCCATGCCGAGCGCGTCGCCGAACCGGCGCGACAGCAGCGAGACCGTGCGGTCCCGTCCGGCGAGTCCGTGGCGACGCTCGAGGATCGCCGACTCGTCGCCGAAGGCCGACGCCAGCGTCACCCAGTCGATCGACGACCGCGGCGCGACCGGCCGCGGCGGGATCGGATGGAGCGCCTGCTGGATCCGCGGGGGCAGCCCCCATCCGGAGACCACCTCGAGCGCGAGTTCGTCGTAGCCGCGACCGATGACCCGCTTCGCGGTCGCCGGTTCGGGATGCCCCATCGCGACCTCGTCGCGCACCTGGGCGACCGCGTCCGGCGCGTGGATCCCGGCGATCAGGCGACCGACGTTGCGGAACATCGCGCCGATCGCCGCCTCCTCCGCGCAGGCCGGCCAGCAGCGCTGCAGCGTGCACCGCGCGACCGACGACGCGCCGAGCGCCTGGCCGAAGTCGCGCCGCACGCTGCGCACGCGCCGTCCTTCGACCAGCGAGTCGACGATCAGCATCGACAGCGCGAGCGTGCGGATCTGGTCGAAGCCGAGCAGCACCAGCGCGCGCGACACGGTGGTGACCGGCGCCGCGTCGCGGGTCCGGTAGAGCGGCGAGTTCGCGCAGCGCAGCAGTCGCTGCGTGAGCGAGACGTCGGACAGGATCGCCTGCGACAGCTGGTCCACCGTGTCGGAGTCGCCGGAGGCCATCTTCGACACCGTGGAGACCGACTGCCCGAGCGCGGGCAGCGCCGCGTCCTCCCGGAGGGCGTCGCGGATGCGCTGGAGGGGCTCGGGCGTGGGCAAGTGCGTTCGGCGTCGATGGGGCGGGTCGAGCGATGGTGCCAGCCGACCCTCGGGTCGACGTCCGGAACATCGGCGGCGCCGCGCGGCATCTCGACCGATCGTCGACCGCGCGGCACTCGCCGGCGGACGGGCGGCGGCCGACCGCGCCACCCGCCCGATCGGATGACCGACGTGCAGAAACCGGAATCGCGGGCGACGGGCAGGGCTCGCCGGCGTAAGTTGGCTGTAATATAAGTACATAAAGATATAACGGCGCGGTCGATCGATCCGACCGCTCAGCGGGCCCGCGGGATGCGGTGCCCGGTTCTGGAGGCGACGTGAACGGACCCAGCGGCCCCTCGGGGCGTTTGATCAAGGCGCCGGAGGGCTTCCTCGACGCCGGCGGCATCCGCCGCGTGTTCGAGGAGGCGAAGCACGGACGGCGCGACTTCATCCGCCGCGCGTTCGCGGCCGCCGCGGCCGGCGGCGCCGCCGTCGCGGCCGGCGCGGCCCGCGGGGCGTCCAACCCGGTGCCCGCCGAGGGCGGCGACCCGAACATCCTGACCCTGCCCGAGCACAGCAAGGGCCTCGGGCAGGCGGTCGCGACCGACGGCTACGGCAGGCCCTCCCGGTTCGAGGCGAACGTCCAGCGCCGCCAGAGCCCCGGACTGACGCAGACCAACCAGGCGTCGGTCTCGTTCGCGCCGCTGCAGAGCCTGTTCGGCATCGTCACGCCGAGCGGCCTGCACTTCGAGCGGCACCACCAGGGCTGGTGGGACGTCGACCCCTCGAAGCACCGGCTGATGATCAACGGCTCGGACGAGAAGATCGTCCGCACGCCGATGGTGTTCACGATGGACGAGCTGATGCGGCTGCCGTCAGTCAGCCGCTTCCACTTCATCGAATGCGGCGCGAACAGCGGCATGGAGTGGGGCAACGTCGCGG
>ENA-UOYA01002893-UOYA01002893.1-activated-sludge-metagenome-genome-assembly--contig:-NODE-2893-length-15878-cov-21.209821_pt1 | contig 15878 bp, 13 predicted proteins | sample MGYA00238163_ERZ764804 | MGnify/ENA primary metagenome ERZ764804 (study PRJEB28919, sample SAMN05720223) | activated sludge metagenome | isolation source: Anaerobic digester | place: Hong Kong...
ATAAAAGTGTGCCCTGCTATACTATACAAGCTCTTGCTTGGTTATGCATCATCATTCAGAGCACTAGCCTTGTATATCAGCGAGCACTTATTGGCTTTGGGCAACAGAATTGAGAGAAGATGCGCAGTAAAATCCGTGGGATTTACGTGAGGTAAATCCAGCACATACCAACAGGATGTTGGGTTTATGTGCGTCAGGATTTTACAAGTATCAAGCTCTGATTCTGTCCAAAGCTAATGTCGTGCGAGTCGATATACAAGGTTATTGTTCTGGGAGTATGACTGCAAACTCCATGTATGTCGCATTATGCTTCTATGCAAAAAGAGGTATCGCCAACTGCCTATTAAGCAGTGCGACACCTCTTGCTCTTCTATGCCCTCTTACTCAGGCCGCTTATCAGCGGCTTATAGAGTATCCCCACTATGGCCAGAGTAATTATAAGCTCCGGCAGAAGATAGGAACCGTTGTACATTATGGAATAAAACAATGGATCCATGCCTTCGGGAGCGTAGGAAGCCCAAACAACCACTCCTGATATCACATGGCAGACAAACCTTCCTGCCAAGCCCAGGCATGTGCCCATGAACACACCCTTAATATTGCTGCGGAATGACCCCGCCAGTCCGAGCAAACCAAAAGCAACTACATAATCAAAAAGTATGGATATTATATGATAGGAGTAAATAGCACCTCCCAGCAAGAACTGCAGAATTCCATAGGCAGTGCCTGCAAGAAGCCCGTACCTGACTCCCCATCGCAGCGAAAACACAATAATAGGAATCATGCTTCCCGCCGTAACCGACCCTCCGTAAGGGGCCTCAAATATTTTTACATAGCTTAGTATCTGGGCAGCCGCAATCATAACTCCTGCTTCCGCAAGCATTTGTGTAGATGTCCTTTTCATAATAGTACCTCCCAATAGATGACTTTAGATTGTATAAATTACCGTCGAATTTTGATTACCGGAATAAGAAGCCTTTACACCACCTCTTTTTATTATTGCCCGGGAGGAATATCTAAATAAAAAGACCGTAACCAAAAGTTACGGTCAGACTATTTATCAATCACAACCGCTTCCCTCCGTTAGAATTAACCAGACAGGTTCAAAGGGTCAACCCTATGCATCTTCAAGATGCATAGTGCTTTCTCAGCTCTAAGCTCCCCTAGCGGACAATATTCATTTATGCTCATATATATGATAGCTCTATTCTTATTATGTGTCAATCGCTGTTATCATTTTCATTTACATTACCTGTTCCATGCCTTATAATGGTTCTAGTAACATCCGGGAGGTCTTGCATATGTTTTCCAAAAGTGAAGAATCAAAGGTTGTGGCAGCATTTATTGCAATCTGCATTTTATGGGGTTCCACATATCTTGCAATCCGAATCGGTGTCAGTGCATTTCCTCCGGAGCTTTTTGCCGGAATAAGGTTTTTTGTTGCAGGTTCGCTAATGCTGATTTTTGCCCGTCTGCGGGGTTTAGAGTTCCCTACAAATCTGAACAGTATCAAAAACCAGTCTATCGTAGGGCTGTTCCTTCTGCTTGGAGGCAATGGCCTGGTTGTCTGGGCTGAGCAGTGGGTTCATTCCGGAATTGCATCGCTGCTAATTGCTACTATCCCTTTATTTATTGCTTTAATAGAGCTTTTTATACCCGGCAGGCCTAAGATAGAACTCAAGGGTTGGCTTGGCTTGCTCATTGGATTCTCCGGAGTAGTAATTCTGGTTCTCTCAAGTTCAGGGGTGGGCAGTATAAATGTAAAAGGCGCCATATTGCTTCTGGCTGCATCCTTTCTCTGGGCAATGGGCTCAGTTTATTCTAAAAGCTTTAAACCTGCAGGTTCAATGATTGTAAATATAGGTATACAAATGCTGGCCGGAGGAATTGCCCTTCTGATTCTCGGTATATCCTTGGGAGAGCTTCCCAGGGTAAGCATCTCATTAAAGGGGATCGGCGCATTGCTTTACCTTATTATCTTCGGCTCCCTGCTTGGTTATACCTCATATATATATGTGTTGGAAAAATGGCCTGCTGCAAAAGCGGGAACTTATGCATATATAAATCCGCCTGTGGCTGTCCTGCTTGGCACTCTGGTTCTAAAGGAACCCTTCACTCTTACCGTATTGTTTGCTACAGCTGTTATACTTTCCGGAGTACTGATGGTGCAGCTTTCAAAAGTCAAGAGCACAGATAAAGCAGTTATTAAAAAGGAAGAAGACCCCTCAATGTAGGAGTCTTCTTTATCTTACTTAAGCTCATATCTCTTCAATTTAGATGTGACCAGGTCACCTGTATCCGTCCTGAACTCGGACTGAACCATACCTATTCCCTGCTTATAATAGTATATCATGTTTGAAGTCTGATCCTTGAAAGTAACTTTAACTGCTATACAGCCTTTGAATTCTCCTGCAGGAACAACAACATCAGCTTCCGTATTTATTATCTCATAGTGGTTTTCTTCGCTTATCCAGAAGTTCCCTTTCTCCAGCGGTGTTTGCAGCATTATTATATTTACATTGCTTGGTTTATCCAGTAAATTCCCGCCGCTGAATTCTTCTCCCGACCTGTAGGTATTCACAATGCTGTCCTTGCTTTCCTCCAGCACATTGGCGATTACGGTACCTCCATTGTCAATGGTAACCTGATGCCTGTTTCCCGAGCTGAATATTACCTTTTGAATAAAAGAGGCATATTCCATTCCTTCCCCCTCATATTCCCACATATTGCCCTCCTTCAACGGATAAAAGCCGATCAATGACTCTTCCTCCGGCGCAGGTTCAGGTTCCGGTGCAGGCTCAGGTTCCGGAGCCGGGGTCGGAGTTGGAGCCGGGGTTGGGGCACAGGATGCCATTCCGACTGCCGTGCATATAATGAATGCTGCAATCAGGATCAGGCTCAGCGAGCCTTTGTATTTATATTTCAACTTTATCACTCCATTCTGTATGGTTCCGCCTGTACTTTCCATGTATCAATTATAACGCATCAGCAGAAAATTTTCGATTGCAGAGAAATTTCTTGCCTCTGACTATTTTTATTCCCAATAATTCCTTTTTTTATGTGGCTTTAGCTTGAACAATGTGTATTAATGCTTCTACAAAACAAAAAAATGTGGTTAGTGTATAATTTTAATGTGTACCTGACTTACTTTTTTGTTATAATAGTGATAGAATATTAAGGTGACTTGCTTTGATTCATATCAATAGCAGCAGGAGGTACAATATGGATAAAACCACGAAAAAATCTCTTATATGGGGTGGAGTTATTCTTGTAGAAGCATTCATACTGAAGCTTGTAAAGAAATCTGATTTGTGGTTCTATATTTCTCTGCCGATAATTGCAGGTTTTTTAATTACCGAGTTTCTGATTGACATGCCTCAGAAGCCGAAACGGAACCTGAAATAGAATAAAAATGTTAATAAATGCTGGAGTGGCTCAGTCGGTAGAGCAGAGCATTCGTAATGCTCAGGTCGTGGGTTCGAGTCCCATCTCCAGCTCCATATGAAAAAAACCTTGAAAAGATCAAGGTTTTATTTATTAACGGCTAATTAAAATTTTCGATTCTTATTAAATTCTCCAAATTGTTAACCCTATCAAGCATTCTGATTTCCTTAATTGACTCGGTAACATTTCCCTCCAGAGCCTCATGAGTAATAAACACAATGGATACATTTTCTTCATCCTTGATATCCTGTGTAACCGACACTATGCTGACATCATGCCTCCCCAGCACTGCGGCTATTTCTCCCAGTATCCCGGGCTGATCCTTTACATTAAGCCTTATATAGTATTCGGAGACATTCTCTTTTGCGCTTTTGACTTCTTTTTGAGTCCTGCCGTTCTTGAAGGAGTACAGTGTAGATAACGCAATATTGCTCCTCAGGATTGAAATAATATCCCCTACTACGGCACTGCCCGTGGGTAGGTCTCCTGCTCCTCTTCCGTACAACATAAGGTCTCCCACCGCATTTCCCTTTATGAAAATAGCATTAAAGGAGTCATTTACATTTGCAAGGGGATGGTCCTTTGGAACCATTGCAGGATGTACCCTCAGCTCAAGCCTTCCGCCTGCTTCCTTGCCTATTGCCAGGAGCTTTATAACATAACCGAACCTGTTTGCATAATCAATGTCAACAGCTTTTATATTACTGATCCCCTCCCTGTATATGGAAGAGAAATCAATCTTCGTACCAAAGGACAATGAGGACATTATTGCAAGCTTATAAGCCGCATCATACCCGTCTACATCAGAAGATGGATCTGCTTCTGCATATCCTTTCTCCTGTGCTTCCTTCAGAGCTTCGTTGAAATCCATGCCCTCCCGGGTCATTTTAGTCAGAATATAGTTGGTCGTTCCGTTAATTATGCCTACAAGCTTGTCAATTCTATTGGCAGTCAGGCTCTCATTAATTTCTCTGATTATCGGGATACCGCCTCCCACACTTGCTTCATAATAGAAGAGCACTCTCTCCTGTTCTGCTGTATTGAAGAGCTCTTCACCCTGTGTTGCCAGCAGCAGCTTGTTTGCAGTTACCACATGCTTTTTGCGCCTCATTGCCCTAAGCATGTAATCTTTTGCCGGCTCAGTTCCGCCCATAAGCTCAATTACGATTTTTATGCTGCTGTCATCTAAAATATCATTAACATCGGTGGTAATTATCCCTTCCGGCACTTTGACCCCTCTGGATTTATCAGGATTTCTCACAAGTATTTTTGCAACCTCTATTTCACAGCCGCATTTCCTCAGAATCTCATCTTTATTGGTGCTTAATATGCTCCATACTCCTTGTCCTACAGTTCCAAGCCCTAATAATGCTATCCTAACCTTTCCCATCTTTGCTTCATTCCTTTCAAATATCCTGTATATTATCAGACGGCACAGAAAAATGCCCTATGCAGCTCATTCAATGCTTTTTTGTTGTCTGCCTCTCCAACCAGGCAGCAAATGGCATTATGCGAAGTTGCTATCTGCAATACGTTTACATTGCTGACCTCCAATGTTTCTGCCAACTTTGACATTATCTCCTCCATACCGCTTGCTTTATTCCCTAAAAGGAAAATCTCGCTGCAATTATTGATGATCCTGTACTCCGCACACAGCTGTTTCAAGATATTCTCAACCTCTGTTGCTGCATCGCTGTCCACGATGAAAACCTTCTGATCCTGAGATTCACTTATAATATCAATGCTTATTTTTCTCTTCTCCAGCAGTTTGAAAACAGCTTCGGCCCCGCCTTCAGGCACTTCATTTGGATTGACAATTACCATGGCCTTGTTTGCCATACTTGTGACCCCCGTAAATAGGTTGTCTTCGTATTCCACTAGATTGGTAATTACTGTACCGGGAGTATCGGAGAAAGTATTTTTTACGATCAAAGGTATATTGTCTTCCAAAGCATATTCCACAGCACGGGGGTGGATAACCTTCGCCCCTTGATGCGCCAGCTCAAAAACCTCTCTATAGTCCATTCTGTCTATTATCTTTGCATTGGGCACAATATTGGGATCAGCAGTCATAATACCGTCTACGTCGGTATAGATTTCCACATATTCCGCATTTAACGCTTTTCCCAGCAGGGCTCCCGTCACATCACTCCCCCCTCTTCCAAGGGTAGTAAAGTCTCCCTCCTCCGTCATGCCCTGGAATCCTGTTACAATAGGTATCAATCCCTGTTCAAGCACCTTTAAGACCTTTTCGGCTTCAACATTTATTACACCGGCATTGCCAAAATTGTCGTCTGTTATAATTCCTGCATTTCCCCCTGTAAGAACTCTCGTCTTATATCCTCTTTCAGCAAAAGCCTCTGCCATAACAACTGCAGATATGATTTCACCGCAGGACATCAGCAGATCGGCCTCCCGTTTATCCACATTGCAACCTTTACCGTTTATCAGCGATAAGAGGCTGTCGGTGGCATAGGGATCCCCTTTCCTTCCCATTGCTGATACTACCACAACGGGGCTGTATCCCTGCTCTATCGCACATATTACCTTATCTATCACCATATTTCTTCTTTCTACTGATGCAACCGAGGTGCCGCCGAATTTTTGAACTATTATTCTCATGATAATCCTCCTGTCTAAATGTTTACTACACAAGCCCCATTGTTATCGGACTTCAGCTCTTTTATTATCCATTTGCATTCAAGCTTTGACAAATATTCTTCCATTTGTCTGCGGAAATCCGTCTCTTCCTCTTTTAAAACAGCCATGATGGTGGGGCCTGCTCCGCTGAGGAATACACAAAGACTGTTCAATCTGTTGCACTCTTCGACTATTTCGTTGTAATTGCCTATAAGCTTGCCCCTGTATATCTCATGAAGCCTATCCTTGCATGCCAGCTTCAGCATATCAAAGTTTCCGTTTGAAAGGGCTGCTATAAGCAAGGATACCCTTCCCACATTATAAACGCCGTCCTTGTATGGGATACTGTCCGGAAGGACTGCTCTTGCTTCCTTTGTAGACAGCTTAAAATCAGGAATTATCGCACAGAACTTCAGCCCCGGAGGAAGTTTGATTTTCTCAAAATAAACCCTGTCTCCGTCTTTAATAGATGCTGTCATCCCTCCGAATAGTGCCGGGGCAACATTGTCCGGGTGCCCTTCTATCTCTGAAGCAATCTCCAATATCTCATTCTTGTTCAGGTTTCCTCTGCCTATTTCATTGGCTGCCAGCACTCCCCCCAGTATACATGCCGCACTGCTTCCCAATCCTCTTGATATGGGTATGTCACTTTCAACGTTGATTCTCAATCCCTTGTACCTGTTATTGCAGCCTATCTTCTCAAAGCATTTCTGCATTGAAACATACACAAGGTTTTTTTCGTTTCTGTAAGTCTCTTCACATCCGTCAATTAATAACCCGCTTCCGCTTTCTTCAATCTGAAAACGGTTATACAGATTTAGTGCAACTCCAAGACAATCAAAACCCGGACCCATATTTGCGCTTGAAGCCGGAACTCTGACTTCTACCACATCTATCACCTGCTCCTTTATGTTTTTTATTCAATACAAAAAGCTCCCGTCCCTGAAAGGGACGGGAGCCTGACTCCCGCGGTTCCACCCATATTGGTATAAACCCACTCAAAGCTTTAACGCAGCCAACGTCATTTCTTACTGTCATTTCAGAATGCTACTCCCGGGTGGTTTTCAACCATTCTTGTCAAGGAAATCTTTCAGCCGGCGGATCTCCGTCTCTGTTAACCGAACATGGTTTACTCGTCCCGATCATCGTTATATATATGTAATTATATTTTGGGGGTGCCGGGTATACAAAAAGCTCCCGTCCCTGAAAGGGACGAGAGCCTGACTCCCGCGGTTCCACCCATATTGGTATAAACCCACTCAAAGCTTTAACGCAGCCAACGTCATTTCTTACTGTCATTTCAGAATGCTACTCCCGGGTGGTTTTCAACCATTCTTGTCAAGGAAATCTTTCAGCCGGCGGATCTCCGTCTCTGTTAACCGAACATGGTCTACTCGTCCCGATCTCGGTATTTATAGGTCACATTAACTATTTTCAATAGTTTATATCATTTTCATATTCCCGTCAAGGGTTTTTTAAAAAAATTCACGTATTACCCGGATTATTCGGAAGAAATCTCCGCTATTACCAAATCAGCCGTATTCCATATCTCTGTATGGGCATAATTAATGCTGTAATTTCTTATTGTAACAGTTGCCTTTCCTTCCGTACCTGCAGCTCCTAATGCCTTCTCAGCTTCATCGTGGTTCATGAACATGAACCACACATACCTCTGGTCATGAGCAAGCTTCGGGAGCAAGTCCTCAGACTCCTCATCCACCCTGAAGCTTATTTCATGATCCAAGAATTCGTCGTTCAGATTATGCTTGAAGGTGCCGCTGACCGTCACTTCCCCTTCAAAGTCCACATAAGCTTCATAGTCCTCTTCTTCAGGAGAGTTTACTTCAACCCTGATGATTTTTAATCCGGCTACCATATCTCCTTCCTTTGCTTTTCTTGCATCAAAAAGGTTGCTTTCTGCTGCAGGCTCGGCTGTCTCCACAGGCTCGGCAGGCTTTTGGGAACATCCCGCTAAAAGTATGATTATTAAAATTACCGATAATATCCTTTTCAACTCATCACCCCTCATTACAAATTATTTCGAAAATTATTCCATTTTTTTTGAGGCAGAAATAAAAAATAGGACTATTGCACTATAGTCCTATTATTGTCTGCCATACATCAAGATAGCTATTGTTACCCTCAGTATCCTCAAAATCAGGGATGTTACCCAGTCTCCATAGGGATATACCGCTTATACCGAAAAGCTTTGCCAGCTGCACCTTGGCATTTATGCTTCTTGCGTCCTCATACCATATGATATTGTCTGTGCCGTCACTGCTGTTATAGTATGTCAACCATGGATTCTGAAGCCTTTCAGAATATTTCAGGCTCAGATTACTGCCGGGTTCATCCTTGTTGATACGCTCTCTAAGCTGTAAATAGGAAGGGCGGTAGGCATTCCTATTAATTACCTTCCCCTCCTTCATTTTCCACTGCACGGCATCAAAGGACAGCTGAAGCCATACCTTGCTCAAATCAGCCACTCCCGTATCTTCATCGGTAATTGCCTTAAGGGCATAGTACACTTCATGCAAAGGTGTAAGAGGCGTATCGTTGTAACCTGCAGCCATCTCGGCCTCCGTGAGGCTTACTGCGTTATAATCATGAGCCATGAGTATCACCCTGTCTGCTATTTCACCTATGGTTCTGTAATCGTATCCGTCATAATAGGCTTGTCCGCCGGCTCGTTTGGGATGTACCGCCACATAAAGCTTTTTACTGTTCAATGCAAGCTTTTTCGAAAGCTCTGACAGGAATTCATTGTAAAGCTGCTTTAGCCTTTCCCCTTTTAGATTTTCAAAATCGATTACTATGCCGTCAAAGGAAATCACATCATTTTCAACCTTGGTACCATTCAGTGCCCGGACAATCTGGTCAATAACCTCCGACTGCATTTTGGCATCTGAAAGAAGGTATTCAATTATTCCCATCTGCCCCTCACCAGACGGATTCTTTACCTTTGTTTCATTGGAGGCATAAAGATTGAGCTGTATGGACACACTGCTCTGCTTCGCTATATTTACCGGCCCTGAATACCCTGAAGGAATGTAAAAATCGCTATCCCTGCTCCTGTTAGATGCAACTATAAGCCTGTCATTATCCACATCGTATTCCAGCCTGCTCCATCCAAAGCTTACGGAATCCAGTTCCTTTATCATTTCAGCCTGGTCATAGGATTTTATCGCGTAAAAGCCGTGAAGTTCATCAATCCTTGAATTTAATCTCTGATACATCCTTGTGAGCATTGCTACAGCCTCTTCCCTCTTTGCAGTACTATCGGGAAGGAACCTGCTCCCGTCAACTCCCTTTGATATTTCAAAGTCCTTTACAATATTTACATACTCTGCATCTTCCGCAACATCCGCAAACTCACTGGGCAAATTTTTCAGCTGATCCGCCAGTTCCCCATATCCAAGGGTTCTTACTATTGCTTCTGCAATCTCCAGTCTGGTTATCGGGCTATCAGGGCTGTAGCTGTCCCCATTCTTCAGTATTGCTCCATGGGCAGCCGCTGCTTCAATATAGGAATAATACCATTTATCCCTGCTTACGTCAGAAAAGCTGCTGATTTCCGGGGCATAAGGCTTCCATCCCATAATCCTTACCAGCATGGTAATGAATTCACTCTTCGTTATTTGCTGTCCCAGGCCAAACTTGTTTCCTTCCATTCCCCGGGTAATATCCAGATATCTGAAATAGTGAACCGGCTCATAAGCCCAGTGTTTCTCCGGCACATCAGAGAACCTTTCGATTTGATAGGGCAGTTTTGCTCCTTCTGCTTCTGCCCTAAAAGCACCTGCCGGTGAAGAGACAATCAATAATACTGCTATGAGTAATGCAATATACCTTTTCAAAATAAATACCCCCACTCAATAATCCTATAAAATAAAAAAGTGATATAATTTTTTCATATATATTATATCACAGTATGTCTTATTTACCGCAGCTGTGTATTATTACCATAATTGAAGCCTTCTAAAATGCTACTATTATGCCTCCCTGGTTGGCATATACGCTGCTGAGGCCTGCAGCTTCAACAATAATTATATCCTTAAACTTATATCTTTTAAGAAGTTCGCTCTTAAACTCTTCTGCTCTTTCACGGCAGTTAACATGAGCTATCCCTATAACCTTATCCTCCATCCGCTCTCCCTGCTCTCCGATAATTTCAATAAAACGCATAAATGCCCTTCTGTAGCCCCTGACACTCTCTACCAGCTTTATATGTCCGTCGTCAGTTGCCCCCATAACAGGCTTGATATTCAGAAGCGTTGCAATCCCGCCTTTTACCCTGCTCATTCTTCCGTTTTTTATGAGGTTATCCAGGGATTCAAGAAGAAATAAAGTCTTCATGCTCTTGATGTATTCATTGACCTTTTCTACTATTTGAAGGTCATTGCATTTTTTCTTTGCCAGTTCAAATATCTTGATGCTTATAAGCGTTTCCGCTATTGAAGCACTAAAGGAATCAAAAACATGAATAAATTTATCCTCTGCTTTTTCCAGAAACATCTTCTTTGCAAGCATAGCGCTTTCGTACGTCCCGCTAAGGTTGGAACTCAAAGTAACAACAAAAACACTATCCTTGCCCTCATATGCTTTCATAAAATCATTGGGTGAAGGACATGCAGTTCTGGGGGGAGTCGGACATGCTGCCATTTCCTTCAGCATGGCTTTTACATCCAGACTTTCATCATCCCTATATACTTTGCTTCCTATTTCAAGAGTAAGAGGTACCAGCTCAACACTAAGCTCCCTTTTCAAATCCTCATTCAAGTCACAGCTGCTGTCGGCAACTATTTTGACACTCATTTGCATATCCTCCATTCAAGTATTCTATTTCTATTTTTAGCACAAGTTATCAACATATACAATCAAAAGCTGTAACTTATATGCCCCAGGTCATGGCTTCTCTTTAAAAAGTGAGGACAATAGTGTCATCACAGGCGGCAGATAACACATCAGCGCATAAGGCGCATATTGCCCTGTTGGTATCCCTGTAATGGCCAGTATTATTATTGCGTTCACATTCCATGGGATAAGTGGTGCGATGGCAGTACCTGAATCCGCAATAGTCCTGGCTAACTTTACTTTACTGATTCCAGAGGCTTCAAATTTGTTCTGCAAAAGCCTTCCCAGGACTATGATCCCCAGAACCTGGTCACAGGTAACAATTGTAAACAGGCTGCTTAATGCTGCTGTTCTGTATATCAGGGATACTTTGTTCTTAACCTTTTTCACTGCCCCTTCGATTATAGGGGAAATAATTTTTGCACCTTCAAGGAGACTGTTCAGTGCTACCGCCCCTGCCAGAATCAACAGCAACTCGAACATTGACAGCATCCCCCCGCCTCTTAGAACCTCATTAAGCTCCCCTATACCCTTAGCCGGATGGTAACCTGATATCATATACTGCACTATTTCAGGCACGGCATTTTTCTGCAAAAATACGCTTATTATTGAGCTTCCCGCTATTCCAAGGCTCATATTGATTATGGGGTCGATACCGCATACGGACAATATGATAACAATCAGCGGAATCAACAGTATAAGAGGGTTTACAACGAAAGAACTGCTTATATTATGCTGAAACTCAGCTATCCTTTCAGAATTGATTACCGATATGCACCCTTTACCCAAAAAATAGTATACTGCAGCAGCAATAGCTGCAGAAGGTATCAAGGTTCTTAAAAGACCGGCCATATAATTCCTGTATTTTAAATCCATGGTTTTCAACGTAAGATTCACAATTCCTGATATAGGTGAAGTCCTGTCCGCAAAAAATGCGCCGGATACTACGGCTCCCAACACCATATGCACAGGTATTTCAAAGCCCTTGCCTATACCTAACAATGCTATTCCTATAGTGCTTATAGTGCCGATAGAAGTGCCCATAACCACTGCTACCGCTGCTGAGGCTGCAAAACATACAAGCAGGAAATTTGTATGTTTTATGTATTCAAGCCCGTAATATATCAGGGTAGGAACGATTCCCGAAGACAGCCAAATGGACACCGTAATACCTGTAAGCAGTATAATTATGATTAGCCTTGAACAGCCTTTTACCCCATTCAGCATCATGCCGTTCAAAGTTCTGATATCATACCCCTTCTTAATGAGTACCGTTACTGTAAAAGCAACTGCACCGGCAAACCCAAAATACAGCGGTTTATTGAACAATATGCAAATTAAAATAAACGCCAGGCTGGCTATTAATATTAAATATGACCCTGACTCGGCTTTTTTATCTTCCATAGACCCTCTCACACAATAAAAAAATATTTTCAAATAATACTATAAGTCTATTATACTATACCATCAAACGCGCTTTATATGATTGTATAAAAAACTACATTTTTCGACATATAAAATAAAAAAAGCCTATTGCCTGGAAACAATAGGCTGTAACTACTTTATTACCATACCATGGCAGGGGTTTCAACCTTTATATATCCTCTCTCATGCATTTCTATCAGATATGTATAGGGCATCTGTCTGTACGATCCGTCTTCCTCAAAGATCTTCACAATATTGTTGTCTACCTTTGATATCCTCCATCTTTTGGTCATGTTGTCAACAGCGAAAACCAAGGTATCACCACTGTGTATATCCATTCAATCCACCCCTATGCCATATAATACTATTGCAAACGCTGGTAAATGATGTCAGATTATTTGTTATTTTATTATATTATATACTATTAGCTCATGCTATTCTATAGTAAAAAAGTATCATATTAAAAAATATTAGTACTATATTCACAAATAGTATTCGAATAATAATGCGACGTATCTGAAGTTTGCAGTCATCCTGCAGAGCACTAGCCTTATATTCCGACTCGCACGGTATTAGCTTTGGACAGAATCAGAGTTTGATACTTGTAAAATCCTGACGCACATAAACCCAACGTCCTATTGGTATGTGCTGGATTTACATCACGTAAATCCCACGGATTTTACTGCGTATCTTCGCTTGATTCTGTTGCCCAAAGCCAATAAGTGCTCGCTGATATACAAGGCTAGTGCTCTTGGAGTATAACTGCAATTTTATAACTACGTCGCATTATTCGTTTATTATGCTATAATCTGCCGGATTTTCAACATATCAAGTTTTATTCTTTCAATAGCATCCATCAGCAATTGGTATTCTTCAAAGAACACAATAATAATATCCCCCGGCACCGCATCCAGAAATGCCTTTTTCAGCGCTTTTTCCTCGGCAAGCTCTATAAGGATTTCCGATGGCTTTATGCTTCCCATCCTACAGCCTTTTTCAAGCAGTGCCGCGATCTCCCCCGATTCACGACCTCTCTTGTCTCTGTCCTCTTTTATGTAAATCCTGTCAAAAAAGTTGCCGCACATATTGCCTATGGCTATTGTGCTTGAATCTGTCCTGTCCCCGGGCACTCCTATTATTCCAATGATACGGCCGGATCTCATTTGTTTCAGGGAATCAATAACCACTCTGTAACCGTCAATATTGTGCCCGTAGTCCAATATCACCTTTATTCCGTTGATATCATGAATATTGAATCTTCCCGGATTACCGGCGCTGTCGCACCTAAAGGTTGAAAGCCCTGCTATTATACTTTCGATGGGGATATCCAACCCTATTGCACCGGCTATTGCAGCCATGCTGTTGCTTATGTTGTGCTTCAGTATTCCATTCATAGTGGCAGGAATAGCTTTTATTTCAATAAACGGCAGCTCCACTCCCCCTTTATTCACAAATATGCTGCTGCCGTTGCTGTATACGGCAATTCCACCGTTTGTGACATGGTTCTTTACTATTTCATTATCTGTTGACAAGGAAAACAGAATAACATTTGATTTAATCCTTTCCCTCATGCTAAGGCAATATTGATCATCGGCGTTTAAAACCGCATAGCCGTTCTGTTTAACCGCTTCTGCTACCAAGGATTTCACATAGGCCAAATCCTCAAGAGTATTGATATCATCAATTCCCAAATGGTCTTCAGTGATATTGGTCACAATACCGACGTCAGCCATATCGTAGCCCAGTCCCCTGTTCACTATTCCCCCTCTGGCAGTCTCCAGAACGGCATATTCTATCCTTCTGTCCATCAGAACTGTTCTTGCACTTATGGGTCCTGTGTTATCCCCATATTTTATCAGCTCATCATTTATATAGATACCGCTTGTGGTAGTCATTCCTACAGTACGTCCCATCCGCTTTATTATATGAGCTATCATTCTCGAAGTTGTAGTTTTTCCGTTTGTCCCTGTCACTGATACTATAGGAATCCTGCTTTTGCTCCCTTCCGGAAACAGCATATCCACTATTGCTTTTGCCACATTCCTGGGGGTGCCCCGGTATGGATAATGGTGCATCCTGATACCCGGTGCGGCATTTATTTCAATTATTGCTCCTCCTGTTTCAGTCAGAGGCCTGGAAATATCAACCGTACTAATATCAACTCCCGCCACATCCAGGCCGACTATACCGGCAGCCAGTGTTATCAGTTTTTTGTTTTGCTCATGTATCTCATCAGTAACATCAATTGCTACTCCCCCTGTGCTCAAATTGTCATTTTCGCGTAAATATACTATTTCTCCGTCATCAGGAACGTACTCAAGAGTCATGTCCCTTTTTTTCAGGTGTTGTTCCACCACTTTATCTATATTTATCTTCGTCAAAGGCTTTTCATGACCTTCCCCGCGCATGGGATTGCTGTTTTCCCTTTTGATCAGTTCTCTCAGGGTGCTTACTCCGTCTCCCGTAACATTTGCAGAAATCCTGTGTGATGCAGCCACCACCTTGTCTCCTACTACCAGCACCCTATAATAGCTGCCTTTTATATATTTTTCCACCAGAACTGTATCTTCATATTCCCTTGCTATTTTATATGCTTCCAATACTTCCTGAGGATTCTTAAGATTTATGGATACACCTTTTCCATGGCTTCCGTAATTAGGTTTCACGACAACGGGATAGCCGATTTTTTCACAGTACTCCAAAGCATCCTGCTCATTCTTGAATACCTTCCCTTCCGGAACAGGTATCCCATACTCATTCAGTATGCTCTTTGTAAGTTCCTTGTTGCAGGCAATATCCACCGATACGCAGCTTGAATTCTCGGTCAGTGTTGCCTCTATCCTTTTTTGATGCCTGCCATATCCCAGCTGCAGAATACTCCCGCTTCCCAAGCGTATCACAGGTATATCCTTTTGCTGTGCCTCCTTTACGATTGCAGCAGTACTGACCCCGAAATCTGTTGCAATACAAACCTTTTTGATTTCTTCCAGTCTTGTACTTACATCCGGAACCTCCCCTGTCAATATTCCCTCTATGATTTCAAATGCAAGCCTGCCTGCCTCCAAGCCTGCATGCTCGTTTTCATATCCATAGATAACATTGTAAACACCTTTTTTGCCGGTCTCCCTTGTCTTGCCGAACCTTATGTCATATCCCAGCCTGGCTTGCAGTTCAAGTGCAATATGTTCAATTACATGCGCAAAATATGTTCCTTCCTCAAGCCTCTCAATAAAGCCTCCTTCATGTCCCTTGCAGCAACAGTGCTTTTTCAAACCCGGCAGAAGCTCCTGAATTGCATCATTAAAGCCCTCAATCTCCTTAGTCGGAGTGTCTGTGTATTTACCCAAGTCTACTACAAGCTTCACCACAGGTTTATAGCTGTAAATGTTTTTACCTTGATAAGCATTACTGCTTACAATATTCACAATACTTCCTCCTTGTGTTTTTGAGAAAAATGATATTCTTTCATCTTCTAAATATTATTTCCTGTTTTTTTATTAAATTAAACCCATATC
>ENA-UOYA01002897-UOYA01002897.1-activated-sludge-metagenome-genome-assembly--contig:-NODE-2897-length-15870-cov-8.072905_pt1 | contig 15870 bp, 14 predicted proteins | sample MGYA00238163_ERZ764804 | MGnify/ENA primary metagenome ERZ764804 (study PRJEB28919, sample SAMN05720223) | activated sludge metagenome | isolation source: Anaerobic digester | place: Hong Kong...
ATTTGGTTTTTTTCGACCGTATTTGCACCGGGATCAATACCGATAAAGTGGTTGTGGATGATTATGTCGGAGCTTTTCATGCGGTTGACTATCTCATTCAGACAGGTTGTAATCGAATTGCTTTTCTCGGAGCTAATCCCCATCTTCCAATTTCAACCAATCGAAAAATGGGTTATGAGGATGCACTGCGGAACCATCGGTTGCCGATAGAAAATGAGTTGATAGCCGTATGTGATACGCCGGATCTGGTTAAGGAAGTTGTCCCACGGATGTTAACCCGTCAACCTGTGCCCGATGCTTTTTTCTGCATTAATGATGAAGTGGCGGCTTATTGTCTTCAATTAATTAAATCAGCAGGATTTCGTGTGCCTGATGATATCTCGATTTGCGGATTTACCAACTCTTATATTACAGAAGTAACTCATCCAACCTTGACCAGCGTTGACCAACATGGTTTTGAAATGGGAAAAGAATCTGCCCGTCTCTTGATCAACCGCATAAGTGGATTAGAAACCAAAAGTGGTGTGGTCAGCAGAGTCATCAAAACAGATTTAGTGATCAGAGAATCTACACGATAATCGAGGAAATAGATATTGGTTTAGGATTTTGTTTTTAATGCAATCGTTTGCATAAAAAATCCCGGTTTTTATTTTACATTGTATCTCAACAAGATAAGAAGCTTTGTAAATTTGTTCAATAACATATCTGTATCTACATGGAAAAAAGACGTTTGTCCTTTTGGGAAATTTGGAACATGAGTTTCGGATTCTTGGGAATTCAATTTGGTTTTGCCTTGCAGAACGCTAATGTTAGCCGTATTTTTGAAACGTTGGGTGCTAAAGTAGAAGATATCCCTATTTTATGGATTGCTGCACCCATTACCGGCTTAATCATTCAACCTATCATCGGACATTATAGCGATAAAACATGGAATCGGTTCGGTCGGCGTCGCCCTTATTTTACTGTGGGAGCCATTTTCACTACATTGGCATTGTTCATTATGCCTAACTCGCCTGTTCTTTGGGTAGCAGCCGGTATGTTGTGGATTATGGACGCATCCATCAATATTTCCATGGAACCTTTTCGTGCTTTTGTGGGCGATAATCTGCCAGCAGAGCAACGCACGATGGGTTTTGCCATGCAAAGTTTTTTTATTGGTACAGGAGCGGTGATTGCCTCAGTTTTGCCTTATGTACTTACTAACTGGTTCGGCGTTTCCAACATTGCACCCGAGGGTGTCGTTCCGAAATCCGTTAAGCTTTCGTTTTACATCGGTGGATTATTTTTGTTGAGTGCTGTTTTATACACCGTTTTCACGACGAAGGAATATTCTCCTGATGAATTGGCTGCTTTTGAAAAGCATAAAGAAAAAACCACCGGGATAAAAATTGAACATAAGCTACCGGTAACCTCTTCGCAATTCATAAAAAAAGGGATATCTTGGAGTGTTATTGGTTTGATCGTTACGCTACTGATTGCCGCTTCCCATCTTGATGCTCAACTTTACATTATTTCCGGATTGTTGTTGATTTTCGGCATTATTTTGCTCATTTCGGGTTTGATTGCAAAGAATAACAACAAACCTCAAGGAATAACCATTATTATGAATGACTTGCTGAATATGCCGAAAACTATGGCGCAGTTGGCCATCGTTCAATTTTTTTCGTGGTTGGCTTTTTATGCGATGTGGATCTATACGACTCCTGCAGTAACACAACATGTTTATGGGGCTACCGACTCAGCTTCTGAACTTTATAATCAGGGAGCTAATTGGGTAGGCGTTTTGTTCGGTGTATATAACGGAGTTTCGGCTGTCTTCGCTTTTTTGCTTCCGCTGCTTGCGAAACAAATCGGGAGAAAAGCCACTCATGCTTTTGCCCTTACCATTGGCGGGATTTCTTTTATTTCATTTTTCTTTATTCATGATCCCATGGTTTTGCTTATTCCGATGATCGGCATCGGATTTGCATGGGGAAGCATTCTTTCCATGCCATACGCCATCCTTACAGGATCTCTTCCTGCAGATAAAATGGGGACTTATATGGGGATTTTCAATTTTTTTATCGTTATCCCACAGATTCTCGCTGCAAGCATTTTGGGATTCGTTACCCGTGATATTTTTGGCGGGAAAGTAATTTTTACAATGGTACTTGCTGGATTTTCCCTTATTTTGGGTGCTTTGTCCGTATTTTTCGTTCAAGATAATGATGATGTTTTCAGCTTAAAACGTATAAAATAAAGCGTTATTAATGCAAAAACCTGCCCTTATAAGGGCAGGTTTTGTTTTACTATCTCTATTGCTCGATGGTATTTATGAAGATTAGCTTCACCCTCCGGTAAATTAGTATTCGTCTTCGTTGAAAAAGAAGTCTTCTTTGCTCGGATAATCCGGCCATATGTCTTCGATAGACTCGAAGATTTCCGTATCTTCCTCAATTTCCTGCAAATTTTCGATAACTTCCAACGGAGCACCGGAGCGTTGGGCATAATCAATTAACTCGTCTTTGGTGGCAGGCCATGGAGCATCTTCCAGTTTTGAAGCTAATTCTAATGTCCAGTACATATGCTATTAATTTTTAATAAACAGTCGTTTTTATAATAGGTGCAAATATAATAAAATTACCCATACCTTATTGTTCCCAATATATTTCTTTACCCGATTTATGATTTTCTGTTCGGGCAAGGACAAAAAAATAGTCAGATAGACGATTTATAAAACTCAGAATATGTTGATCTACGCTATATTTCTCTTTCAGTCGGTAGATTTCCCTTTCGGCACGGCGGCACACCGTTCGGCAGATATGTGCCCTTGCGGCTGCCTCGTTTCCGCCCGGAAGAACAAATCGACGGAGTTTAGGAAGCAAAGCATCCAATTGATCAATCTCTTTCTCTATGAGTGAAATATCGTCGTCGGTAATTCCACATTTTCTTTCGATGGATGGATCCTCACTATCCGTTGCCAGATAAGAGCTTACATTAAATAGCTTGTGTTGGATTAACGACAGGAAATTCTTCGTTCCCTTTTCTTCTATCGCACATAGTAACCATCCGACGAAACTATTGAGCTCATCAATCGTCCCATATGATTCGAGTCGGATGTGCGTTTTTGGGACTCGGTTGCCGCCTACAAGCGACGTTTTACCGTCATCCCCGGTTTTTGTGTACAACATACTTTTTCCCATTATTCTCGAAGGATAAGATTATGATCAGATCAAATAGTTTAATTTGTGATATTCCGAATTTAATATAACGATACCAACATGTTTCCTGTCAAAAGTGAGCCTTGTTCTCTCGTCCGTTTTGATTTTTCTCCAAATTGCCTTTGCCGATTTGTTTTTGTCAATGTTCATCATCAGCCAGAATGTCTGATTATGGCTGTGTTCAAAAAGCAATTTCACGACATCAACACTTTTGTGCAATTTATAATCCAAATTACAGAAAATGGCGTCAAAAGAACGGTTTGGTATTGCATTCTTTATCTCAATTTGATCTTTTTTATGATATAGCAATTTTTGTGCCACCGCAATTTTGTCGAGATTGGTCTCGATGCTGACACATGTGATTTCCTTAGAAGGAGCAATCAGAAAAAGTGTATTAATTCCTTTTCCGGAGCCTATTTCCAAAATATTCTTAGAATGAAAAAAATTTACCAGTCGAAACGAGAGATAATGAATTTCAGAAATCTCTTTCGGTCCAATATGGTTTTTTGTAAGGTGATTTTGGATATCGAAATAGGCATTGTAGGGCAATTTTTCATTGACAACTTTGGTAATGAAGGAAAAAGCAAAAGGAGAGTGCACTCCGAAGCCTTTTGCCGTGCGTTTTCGTTTTAAAAAAGCGGGCATTATGATAAATTTTTTCTTACCTTTTGCAGATTAAAGTCACGGCATATGCTGCTATGCCTTCTTCTCTTCCCACAAATCCCATTTTTTCAGCTGTTGTGGCTTTAATGGAGATATTTTCTACATCGGTTTTAAGAATTGCAGCGAGGGTTTCCTGCATTTGTGGGATATATGGATTCAGTTTAGGTTGTTCGGCACATACTGTTACATCAATATTACCGATCTGATAACCTTTTGCTTGAATAAGACGATAGGTTTCTTTCAATAGGATTTTGCTGTCGATATCTTTATATTCTCCAGATGAGTCGGGAAAGTGAAATCCGATATCGCGCAGGTTGGCTGCTCCAAGCAGAGCATCGCAAATGGCATGGATGAGGACATCGGCATCGGAATGTCCGACTAATCCCCTTTCGTGGTCAATTTTTATTCCCCCTAGCCACAGTTCTCTGCCTTTTTGCAGACGGTGCATGTCGTATCCAAAACCGATTCGTAGATCCATTATATTTGGTAGATTCATTATATTTTAACGGAATAATTTTTTTGATTTTAATGGTGTCTCAGTTAATGATGCAAAATCAATTTATTTGCTTCGTTGTAAATTGATAGTAAGCAATGGGTTATTTAATCCTGAAATCGAGTAATTTTTCGTTTCCGATATATCCCTCGAGGTGATCATTGATGGCAACCGGTCCTATTCCGGCAGGCGTACCCGTAAAGATGAGATCACCTATCTTTAAGGTAAAGAATTTACTGATATACGAAATGATTTTGTCCATCGAATAGATCATACCGTGGGTATTTCCTTGTTGAACCGTCTTTCCGTTGATATCGAGGTGGAAATCGATATTTTGTATATCGGTAAATTTTTCCTTTGGGATGAAATTGCCGACAGGAGCGGAACCATCGAAACTTTTAGATATTTCCCAAGGCAAGCCCAATTGTTTTTGACGTCGTTGTAAATCGCGCGCTGTGAAATCGATTCCTACTGTAATTTCTTTATAATATCGATATGCAAATTGTTCTGCAATATTTTTTCCCAGTCGGTTGATTTTTATTACGATTTCGGTTTCATAGTGAATCTCGTTTGAAAAATCGGGGAAAAAAAAGGGCTTCCCGTCTTTTAATAAAGCTGTATCGGGTTTCATGAAAATAACCGGTTCATCGCTTTCGAAAACGGATTTCATTTCCTCATTATGAGAGGCGTAATTGAGCCCGATAGCAAAAATCTTCATGTTGTTTTAATTTTATTCCGGCAATTGTTTTAAACGATTGAACATAACGGCCAAATGAGCATATATCGATGTGTTTTGCAATACAATGCCCTCAGGTACACGAATGCGAAATGGAGTAAAATTCCATATTCCGCGTATGCCTCCTTCTATTAAAAAATCGGCTGTTTGTTGTGCAATATCTGCCGGTACTGTCAGTACGCCGATTTCTGCCTTTATGATTTTTTGATTTCTTTCCACAAATTCATTGGCATGATAAACAGGGATATGATTAATGGTAGTGTTTACGACTGCTTCTTTAACATCGAAACCGGCTAAGATTTTCAATCCATATTGTTCCAATCCCGAATCGGCCAGTAAGGCTGCACCCAGGCTCCCTACTCCAAATAAAACGGCTTTATGAACGGACCTGAATCCGAGAAATTCTTCCAAAACATGGATAAGTTGGTCGATCTCGTATCCTACACGTGTTTTGCCGGAGATATTCACATAGGAAAGATCTTTAGCTATTTGGGTAGGAGATACATTGATTTTTTTTGCTATTTGTGTTGAAGATACGTACGACTCACCCTGTTTTTTTAAGAGCTTTACGTAGGCAAGATACCAAGGGAGCCTGCGTAGAGCGGGTTCCGGAATATTTCGTTGAAATGCAGAAGAATCAACCATGAGATGATTGTTAAAGTTGTGCAAAGATATGTTTTTTTGTGGATTTTAGGTAAAAAACGAGCACAATTTGAAATGAATGGCCTTGCCTAAGTTCAAAATGCCTATATTTGTGATGGATAATAAATTTTATGATTGGTTTACAGAAAGAGATTCATCCGTTTGAACCATTTTTGCCGGAAAAAGCAAAGGTATTGATGTTGGGAAGTTTTCCTCCGCCAATGGCAAAATGGAAAATGGATTTTTACTATCCAAACTTTCAAAACGATATGTGGCGAATCGTTGGTTTGGTATTTTTCAACGATAAAGATCATTTTCTCAAAAATGATAAAACGACATTCGATAAGCAACGTCTCATTGCATTTCTTAATGAAAAAGGAATTGCACTTTATGATGTGGCTTTTGAGATTGTTCGGTTGAGAGACAATGCTTCAGATAATTTTTTGGAGATTGTTCAGCCGATTGATCTTTATGCTGTGTTGGCCAAGATTCCTTTGTGTCGAACGTTGGTAACAACAGGTGAGAAAGCAACTGACACGTTATGTTCGCTTTTGCCAATTAAAATTAAAAAACCTTCTATTGGGTGTTTTGAAAAAATTGAACTCAAAGGAAAGATTTATCGGTTTTACCGCATGCCTTCCTCCTCAAGGGCTTATCCAAAGCCTTTATTGGAGAAAGCAGAAATCTACAAACAATTTTTCGTGGAAATAGGCTTGCGTTAAGGTTCTTCATCAATATATTCTTCGAGCTTTTCATTTACAACAGGGTATAATTTTATTATTTTGCTCCCTTTGATATATCTGGGCAATTTGTTAGAAACAATTTCCTTAAAATAAGGAGAGTTGTTGTGTTCCCTTTGAGCTTGTGTATTTTCATAGTTTTCATACAGAAAAATTTTGTTTGGTTGTTCCTCGCTTAATAAAATATCATAGGCAATGCAACCTTCCTCATTTTCCAGTGTTTGAATCTGCATTTCTTTGAGTAAGGCGAGCGCTGTTTCCATGTTTTTTTGATCCAATTCGAATTCCACAAAAAGGACCACACCTTTTTCGTTATTCAATGTAACCTGTGCTAGTGAGTGAGATACATTAATTAAAGCAATAGCAAAGGCAAGTAAGGCAATTTTAAAAATCTGCTGTTTCATAAAACCTGAATATAAAGTTAATTAATTGGATATCTAATTCCGGAATAATCTTTGAGAACAACACGCATAGACCCGATTTTTAAGTTTATTTCGATAATGAGGGGAATTCGGTTAAGATCGTTTGTCATAGAAACCTTCATTGCTTCTTGCTGATCGGCAAAAGCTTTGTCAAGTATCATTAGCGACAATTGAATAGCATCATACGTTTTTCCGTCATTTGCTTTGACCGATGTCATGCCCTGATATCGGATATACATGTTTACAATTTTTCTACCCGAAATAAATTGAATATGGATATTTTCACCCGGGTTCATATCGGAATAATCGAGATTTCGGGCATAATTCAGAACCGACACATAATCATAGGTACAATTTTCGGTGGTTACGGTTTCGTCAAAAGCTTGTTTGCCTTTTTTATACCGTATAACCCGAATAGTTATTTTTCCATCTTCATATGAATAAGATTGTCGTTCGGTACGATAGTCGCCACCTTCATTAGTTTCTTTCGTAAAAAGAAGTGGGACCAGCTTCATGTCCATGTATCCGGTAAGTGTATCATGAATGGAATACATATTATCAGCCATCCCTAAAGTATTTGCCCTTAACTGCGTTTTGTAAACGCTTTTTCCGTTTAAGTTTGTTGTGGTTGTGTTTAGAGTACCGATGCCTGCTTTTGCATTGATGACGCCCAATTTATAGTATAGATCGTAGGTAATTTTTTCTCCGCTTTGAAAGGCGGTATTGTCTATTTCACATTGTGCGAATACACCTCGTACGAAAAAGATGGTCATCAAAACAGGTAAAATGGATATTAATTTTCGACTCATTATTTTGTCTTATTGATTGTTTTTAAAAACAGATTTTTATCTCCCTCCTACAGGATTTTGGAGAAAGGGATTTGTGCTTTTGCTCGATGAAGTATTTTTGCGTTGCTCTTCATTCGGATTCCTTCTTTTCTTAACTTCCGGTTTATTTTTCGTTATGTCCAACGGTTTTTGTCGGGTCACCGGCACTTCGTTCACGTCCCACGATTCTTCATGGTCGGTAAAAGCTCTGATTTCATATTGCCGGGGATAGTAGTAAACTTCTTCCGGTTGGCGTTTTTGCTCATAATTTCCGGTTGTCCATACCCCGTCTTTGTTTTCATCAATAAATAGTCGCGCATAGTACGTACCCGGATGAAGATCCTGAAATTTGGCTTCGTTGTTTTTGACCATTATTTTCCTGACAGGTTTATCGGATTTATCTAAAAGTTCGACATACACGGTTTTGTTTTCCGGCAATCCAAACATTTCGATCAACAAATTGCCGTATTGTTCGAGCGATTTTACTGTAAAGGTTTGCTCTATTTTGGTGTTCCATAAATCGTAATAACTCTTGAATGCAGCGGAATCTACTACAAATCGGTATTTTCCCCCCGGTTCCCATCGAGGACGAAGTTCATATTTCCTGATGTTGAAGGTGTCTTTTATTAATCGGTAATTGACCGGAGTAAAAGTGGAGTCTTTTTCGATGAACAGTTTAACATGAGTGGAATCGAACGCAATGAGGGGTTGCTCGAATTCGAGTCGTATGGGTTGGTAAATTTCGTGATTGCTCTGAATATTGTGCTGCAACACCAAAAAACGCAAGGATTCTTCTTCCTTTTCCTTTCCCTTTGATGAGGACGTTTTTTTAATTTTAGGTTGCCTGTAAGTGAAGCGAAGTGTATCGGTATAGATGGAATTGCGATTGGTAGAGTCAGTCCGCACATAATTGATCTCCATTCGGATAGAATCGGTTTTATAGATTAATGAGTCGGTTATCCACAGCGTAATTGTATCGTTATGGGGGGTGCATTCCTTAACATACCAGTTATTGTTTTCTATCGGTGGGTTAAGCAGCCTAAAAGATGGAAATGTGGTTGGTGCTGCAAAATACAGCATCAGTTTATAAGGTTCCGGACGTTCATGTTTTTGTAAATATTGGCGTTGGAAATCGCTTAAGAATGAGCGCAGTAAAATATTATCCGGCAAAAATCGGGTGTAATGAATGGTTTTTATTGAATCGATTTTTGTGCTGTCAACTTTGTTGAAAATAGTGTCTTGGCGTACGTCAGGTTCAGTTGTTGGAATGATGATAGAATCCGAAAAAGCAATTGCTTCCTGTGGATTATCGTATTTATAATCGCGATTGAGATCGTTCAGAGCATAGATTTTATATTTTCCCGGGGCCATTCCTTTTATCGTAAAATCACCTTTCGAGTCTGTTCTGGAAATGCGTTCGAAGGGTATTTTTGTAAAGGCGCTGTCATGGAGGTTGGAGTGAATACCGACATAGATCCCTTTTACAGGTTCCAGATCGTTTGCTGAGAGCACTTTCCCCGACACAGCCAGCGTATCGAGTCTGTCACCGGTGGAAAAAGAGAGCGAAAAATTTTCCAATGGATTCCCTTCGTTATTATCGACAATCGCATCGGTAAAATCGATGGTATAGGTAGTATTGGGAAGCAATTCGTCTTCCAATTCCACAATGGCTTTTTTACCGATAGATTTGATGACAGGAAAACTTTTTTGAGGAGGAGTAATGATCACTTTTTCCATCGGCTTTTCGATTTTGATGTTTTCATCAAATTCAATCACAATGGTTTTGGTTGTTACATTCAAGCCGTTGAAAGCCGGAGAGGTTTTTTTTACTACGGGAGGTGCAATATCATAGTCCCCACCACTCGGTGAAGCAATGTTTGCACACGAATGCAAAATGATGAACATGAAAGTCATCAAAAAGGAAGCGCAGAGAAATGATAAAAGTTTATGTTGCATTTTTATCGGTTTCCGAAAATAATCATTAATAGCCACAAAAATACAATGTTTATGAGAGTTTTTAAGAACCTGGAATCTGAAAAATAGTAAAAACATTTTTATTGAGATAGTATGGCGTGTCCGATTCGACAAAACAGGCATTTTCGTTGATCGCAGTATTCCTTGCGCAATTGGATGAGTGCCTGAGTATCAAAAGCATTTTCAGGGATTATTCCTGCCGATTCAAAATCTTGTATGATTTTGTTTTTCTCCGGTTTCACCGATTCCAAAATTTGAATTGCACGATCGCTATATTTCTCGATATCGTTCTTTTTTCCATAAGCAAAAAGCAAGGGTACAACCGTGTTGATGAGAATAATATCCAATGAATTAGCACCCAGGTGTTTTGGAATTTTTTCCGATTCTTTTCCGAAAGTATAGTGCGTTTGCCAATATTCCGATGCATTTACGCGAAAGAGTGTGCGTAGTTGCTCGTAATCGTCGATCTCGAGAATGGCAGAAAAAACTCTGCCGGTGTGTTGCACTACCGCGGCCAACTCGGCTATGCGTAGTTGTGGAAATCCTTGAGGTCGGGTACGTAATGATTTGAATAATACATTGTCGAGACTCTTCAGCGAAAATTTTTTTCTCAAAAAATCATATTCTTTTTGTAGCAAAATATAATAGTCGTCGGTAATGGTTTCTTCTTTCAACATACCGGCCTGCCCAAAAAACAACGCTTCCACCTGAAATAAGTTATCGGCATGTTTGAGAATATAATTGTAGGGAAGACTTAGCGCTAGTCGTTCAAATTCTTCGGAATTCAGTCCAAAACCGAAATTTCGAGACAAGAGTACATAAAACGTTTCATCCCATGAATTGTTAAATCGTTCCAAATGTCTGAAAATGTCGTTTGTTTTTCGTTCCAGTCGTTCTACAGCCAACGCATCTAGCCACGAGCGCATCTGTTTGTTCGAAATGTCGTGTAACGAGTGATGGCACGGAACATTTACATTGCTGAAAAGTAAAAAATCGGCATTATCTCTTATTTTTTGCGAAACAGAGATGCAGAGCTGCGAAATTTTTTGTCCCTTTTCGTTATAAATTTCTTCGTTAACATTTTCTACTACATGGAGGATAACGGAATTGTAAGCTTTATCGGTGTGATGCCTATGTTTTATCCATTCGTTTGAGGCGCGGTGAATTTCAACATTTCCTGCCCATAATTTGTTCCCGATTTTGATCTTTGCATTAAAAAAATCAGGGCCGGCATCGCTGTTGGAGATTCCCGGATCAATTACCTCCACAGGTACACCTTCTGTGGTGTGCAAATTTTCGTGTGGATACAGTTTGTATTTCCAGATATACTGTAATAATTCTTCTTTATCTATCATCGATGCGGCTTTTATGTGCTCAAATTTAAAATTATTTTATGGCATTTCAAAAATACAAGGATATTTTACCTGATAAGTATAAGGCTATGTCGGGTTTTTTTCATAGTTTTGTCGAAGAAATAGTAAATACAATCTCAATATAAAAATTTTAAAGTATGAAGAAAGTTGTTTTACTTCGTCACGGCGAAAGTGTATGGAATAAAGAAAACCGTTTTACGGGGTGGACTGATGTAGATCTTTCGGAGAAAGGGATTCAGGAAGCTCACGATGCCGGGAGAATGTTGAGGGATGAAGGTTATTTTTTCGAAAAAGCGTATACTTCGTATTTGAAAAGAGCCATTAAAACACTGAATATTGTTTTGGATGAGATGGATTTGGATTGGATCCCGGTAGATAAAACATGGCGTTTGAACGAGAAACATTATGGAGTACTCCAAGGGTTGAATAAAGCGGAAATGGCTGCGAAATATGGAGAAGAACAAGTGTATATCTGGCGCAGGAGCTATGATGTACCACCCCCACCGTTAGCCAAAGATGATCCGCGTTCTCCTTTTATGGATCGCAGATACAAAGGAGTTGACGAAAAAGATTTACCGCTTACTGAAGCCTTGAAAGATACGGTAAATCGTATTCTTCCTTATTGGAATGATGTTATTTTGCCCAGCCTTCATGATCATAACGAGATCATTGTAGCTGCTCACGGGAATAGTTTGCGCGGAATCGTAAAACATCTGAAAAATATTTCTGATGAAGATATTCCGCAATTGAATTTGCCGACAGGAATACCCTATGTTTTTGAATTTGACGACGACCTGAATGTAGTAAAAGATTATTTCCTCGGCGATCCCGAAGTCATAAAAAAATTGATGGAAGCGGTTGCTAATCAAGGAAAAGCAAAATAAAAGCTATCCTAAATATTTTATTTTTTCATGTCGATCTTTTTTATGGATCGACATGATTTTTTGTTGCAGGCCACATTTCGTCTTTTATCTCTGCTACAGTTAATTTTTTGGGATCTATTTTTATGTATTTGATCCGTTGTCTTCTCCATGTATATACCACATGAACAAAACCGTCTTTTCCTTGGATAACAGAAGGATAGGAGTATTGGCTTATAGGAGAATCTTCCAGAATTAACGAAGCATACCAGGTTTTCCCGTCTTTCGAAAGAGATACATTCAAAGGTGTACGTGCACCTTTGGCCATTCCTTCGGCAGGTTTAACATGGTTATAAACCAGCAATTGTCTTTCGTCCGTTAACGTAACGGCATCTATTCCTGAGTTGTTGTTGGGCATATCAGTCAATGTCATTTCACTCCATGTCTCGCCGTTGTCTTTCGACCACGATTCGCCCAAAGCGCGATTTCTGGTTCGGCAAAGTACTTGGAATGTACTGTCTTTATAGGACAATATGGTAGGTTGAATGGCTTGAATGTTTTTAACATCGTTTATGGGCCCTATTCTTCGCCATGATTTGCCATTATTTTCTGTGATTTCGAAATGAACGCGCCAACCGGGGCTCCCTTCGAGACTCGAAGGGCAGATTATTTTCTTGTGGATCATGATCGGTTTATTTTTGGAAGGGCCGATATAGCCTTCCGGCAGATTTTCAGCTTTTGTCCAAGTTAAGCCGTTATCATAAGAACGGATAAGATGGCCGGTCCAGTCGCTGACAGAATTTCCCACTTTGTAGAAAAGCAACAGTTCTCCGTTCGGAATTTGGAAGAGCACAGGATTCCAGCATGCTTTTCTTAGGGTATCGTTGATAATACCATTGGCTACTTCTTGGGGTTTTGTCCATCCTTCATTGGTTTTTCTACAAACCCAGATTACGCAATCTGATTTGCCTTCTTTGGTCCCTCCGAAGAAAGCGGAAATCAATCCTTTTGGTGTTTCAGCAATGGTTGCTGCATGACATTCAGGGAAAGAGGCTTTTTCATACAAAAATTCCTCTTCCACGATCCCTTCTCTCCATTCCCCTTTCCCAACATTGAGATCGATCGAAAATGTATATTCTCCTGAGCCGATTTCGCAAACAAGAGGATTTTTTTTATCCGGCTGTCTGATCCCTTCGACCTGCTCAATAGGTTTTCCACTTTCGTTTATCCTGAGACTGTTGTCTGGGAAATGCACCTCCGCAGTGCTATTCGGTGGTACGGAAATGTGCCATTCTAAACGACTAAAATTCTTTTTCCATCGGCTTTTTATTTCTCCATAAGGGGTCTTGTACGAAGCTTTTACATAACTTAATTCCTGAATATCGAAGTTGGGCTCCATCATGATTTTCTTGAATCCAGCTTCCTCGGCATCCGATTTGATGCCTGCAAGACGTTGATAGCAGAAAGGAATGAAATCACCGAGCAGCATGACATGATTATGCGAATTCATTTCGGGATTTGCTGTATCGCCGTTCCATAATTCCCAAATTGTGGTTGCCCCTTTTTTTACCATATATCCCCAACTAGGATAGGTTTCGTTCGAGGCCAACAAAAAAGCCAGATCAGCTCTTCCCATTTTGGCTAATTCCCTTAAAATCCATTGAGATCCGATCACCCCGGTGCAAATTTGGCCATTATGATCTTTAATGATTTTGTTAACGATTTGTTTTTCAATCTCGGGCACATAAACCGCCGGTACCATGTCGAAAGCTAGAGGCAAAAGGTTTGATGTTGCCGAATTGTTTCCGTAAAACAGACTGTCCTGATTGAAAAATTTTCTGTTGAACCCTGCCTTGATTTTTTCTGCCAATGCTGAAAAAAACGTTGCGTCTTCTTTTTTATCCTGCAATAGCGCAAATTTATTCATCAACGTTAGGAGTTTGTAATAATACGCTGTAGCGAGGAGCTTCCCGTCAGTCTGGCGCTTGGGATCGCGCGAATGGATGAGTTCGGGTGATTCGGGAGGGACGCACCAGTCGCCGTATTTATCGCACGTGATGATGTCATCGTCGAGCATGTACTCCTCTTTGATGTGCTTGAGCCATTTTTTCATAGCTCGGTAATTCTTTTTTATCGGATTGAGATCGCCGAACTGAGTATATATCATATCCCCTGTAAAAACAAATGCAGCAGGCCATGTCACATTGTCGGTATAATAATTCCAGAAAGGGGGAGCCACATCAGGTATGCAGCCATCTTCTCGTTGTGCTTCACGGACGTCGTTCATCCATTTACTGTAGAGATGTATGTTCTCAAAGATAAAACTTTCACCTAGTGATCCCATCGTTCGGTCTCCCAACCACGGCTGACGTTCATTTCTTTGAGGACAATCTATTGGCATCCCTTTATAATTACCTCGAATGCCCCAGTAGGCATTTTTTAAGATTTGGTTGATCATGGGGTGAGAACATTCGAATGATCCGATCAGGTTCATGTCGTCGTTAACGACTTCACCAATAAAGTTTTCTTTCGATATTTTCCCGTGGTAACCTGCAATTTCCACGAAACGAAAACCATGATACACAAACCGGGGAGCCCATTCTTCTTCTCCGTCTCCTTTAAGAATATAGATATCGGTTGCCTTAGCGTCACGCAGGTTTCGGGTGTCAAGTTCACCGTTGGGCAACAACGTTTCGGCAAAACGAAGCTTTACTGTATCTCCTTGTTCACCTTTTAATTTCATGCGTATCCATCCTACCATATTTTGTCCCATGTCGAGAATATATTTGTCGGCAGAAAGTTTTGTTATCGATATAGGGGTTATTTTCTCTACAACTCTCATCGGCGGCATCATCTGAGCGCGGAGCGTTCCTGTGGGAATAGAAACTCGTTGGGCATCTTCCCATCCGCTGTCGTCATAGCCAGTATTGTTCCAACCCGGGAGATCTTTCCGTGCATCGTACTCTTCGCCGTCGTATTCGTTGTTGCTTCTGATAGGCCCGTCGGCTGTAAATTTCCACGAAGTGTCGCTTCCAATGACCGCTTTTGTACCGTCCTCATAATCGATGATCAATGTCAGACGCATTTTTGGATAACCGAAAGTATTTATTTTATAAGGCTTATAAGCTTGACGCATAGCATAAAAACGTCCGTTGCCTAGCGTAATCCCTATGGTATTTCTGTCGTTTTGGATATGAGAGGTTACGTCAAAGCTGTTGTATAAAATGGTTTTTCTGTAGTCCGTTGGTGCCGGCGATAATACGTTATCGCTTATTTTTTTGCCGTTGACATAAAGCTCATACAACCCCAATCCTGCGATATGTACCATTGCCTGGTTGATCTTTTTCCCCACGATAAATTCTTTGCGTAGATATCGTGCCGACAAACGCGAAAACTGTGTTTCCGAATCCCATGGATAGGCTTTATCCATGCCGATCCATTGTGATTTCCAGTCGTTTTCGGAAAGCAATCCCATGCACCAAAAAGCAGGCTTACTCCAGTCTGTTTTGCCTTTGTTTGTCTGAACTCTTACCTTCCAATAGTAATAGGTGTTGCTTTTCAATGGTTTACCCGAGTATTCAATCCATTGAGATTGATCGGAATCTATTCTGCCCGAATTCCACATATCTCCTACGTTGTTTTCAAGTTGTTCTTTTGTAGAAGCTACCAGAATATGATAGGAGTTTTGATACACGTTTCTTTCCTGAGGAGCGAATATCCGCCAGCTGAATCTGGGTTTGCGGCTATCGATTCCGATCGGGTTTTCCAGCATTTCGCATCGCAAATCGCCAATGGATATGGCTGCTTGAAGAAGCATGGGTATAAAGAAAAGAAGTACTAAATCTGCAATTCTTTTTTTTGTTTGTTTAGACATCGAAATTGATTGTTTTATTTGTTCCATTTTTCTTGAGCGTCGGGTAATTCCGGCCAGTCTGTTTTG
>ENA-UOYA01002898-UOYA01002898.1-activated-sludge-metagenome-genome-assembly--contig:-NODE-2898-length-15851-cov-8.017156_pt1 | contig 15851 bp, 14 predicted proteins | sample MGYA00238163_ERZ764804 | MGnify/ENA primary metagenome ERZ764804 (study PRJEB28919, sample SAMN05720223) | activated sludge metagenome | isolation source: Anaerobic digester | place: Hong Kong...
CCGGATCGTCTCCACCTGCGCCCGCTCCATCCCGGTCCCCTTCAGCCCCAGCCGCCGCAGCGCCTCTACCAGCACATACGCGCTCGCCGACAGGTTCAGCCGCAGCTGATTGGCCCGCATCGTCTCCGCGCTCACCCGCCCCGCAAACAGGCTCAGCTGCTCCTTGATCCGGTTCTCCATCTCCCCCCGCTCGCAGTACAGCCGCTCGTACAGCTCCTGCGCCGGCCACTCCTCTGCCGCCAGGCTTGTCACCACATAGCGCGGGTTCTCCTTGCCCTCCAGCATCTCCGCCTTCGCCACCACCCGCCGCTTCCGGCTCCACGAACCCGTCGTCGTCTCATGCTGAAACTCCCCAAACACCCGCGCCGCCCGCCCCGTCTCCTGCTGCCGCCGCCGCGCCTGCTCCATCTCCCCCGCGATCCGCCGCCGCAGCCGCTCGTTGCGCGCCAGCCCCAACACATAGTCCACCCCGTGCGCCTCGCACCAACTCATCAGCTCCTCGCGGCAGAAACCCGAATCGCCCCGCACAATGATCTCCACCGCCGGCCACCGCCGCCGGATCTGATTGACGATCCGCTCTAGCTCCTGCACCACCCCCGCCGCCGCGTCTCCATCGGCCGCCCGCAGCCGCGCACACAACAGCTGCTCGCCCGCAAAGATGTACAGCGGCAGATAGCAGTACTCGTCGTAGAAGCCATGAAAGAACCGCTTCTCCTGCCGCCCGTGCAGCGGCAGATCCGTCGCGTCCACGTCCAGCACGATCCGCCGCGGCGGCTCCGGGTGCGCTTCCAGAAACACGTCCACCAGCAGCCCATCGAACCGCTCCTGCCGGCACTGGATCTTGCAGTACCGGCTCGGCTCGCCCGTGCCCCGCTCCAGCCGGTTCAGCGTGCTCTTTCCCGCCAGCCGCGCCCGCCCCGCCTCACGCTTGCCGCTCAGCAGTCCGAACAGCGCGTCCTCGCGCAGCCGCTCGTGATCGTTCACGTCCTCGTAGCCCAGCGCCAGCGCGTAGACCCGCTGCGCCAGCATCTCACTCAGACCATGCTCGACGTAGCGCTCGTCCCGCCCGTCGTCGAAACACGCGGCCAGCCGGCCGATCAGGCCAATGCGCCGCTCAGCCTCGCGCAGCAGCAGCGCCCCGGCGTCGGAGGTCACCGCCCCGCCGTCGAACCGCGCCACTACCTGCCGCGTATAATGCCCTGCAAACTCGAAGCTGCCTTCAGTACACTGTGTCATAGCGGGAACGGGGACCTCGCTCGCATAAAACATTTGCTCTCACAAACGTTTATGCCAGAGTCCGCCCCCTTCCCGCCACTTTACTTGTGAGAAATGCGGGTTAGCGAGCGACGCGACGTGCGCTTCACCGAGCAGCGGGAGGCTCTCCAGCGCCGAAGGGTTGCCGCTCGTCAGCAGTACCGCGATGGCGGGATTCGACTTTCGCAGCCGGACTACCAGATCCTCTCCGCGCATGTCCGGAAGCGACAGATCCGCGAGCACCGCGGCGAAGCCGGCCTGGGTGGCATCAAAAGCCGCAATCGCATCCCGGCCGCAGGATGCCGCGACCGCCTCGTAGCCCAGTCTCGTCAGGTATCGCACCAGGATGCGTAAGAGTCCCGGCTCGTCTTCCACCACGAGAATGCGCCCGGCGGTCATGGCATTCTCAAGTTCCCTTACCACAATCCCAGGGAACCTTCGCCGCTGCTGAATGCCAGTCCGAAGGTGACGCGAACCGTATTGCGGGCGAACTTGGAGCCGTAAATCTCGTAGTCCCGCGTGTCGAACCGGGCCACGGCATGCAGCCCGCGCGCCAACTCGTAGGAAAGCCCCGCACCACCACCATATCCTTCGTACTTATCCAGATTGCGGCTCAAAGATGAATACTGGCTGTAATCGAAGTTGAAGCCGATATTCAACTTGCGGATGCCGGAGTAAGAGTAGCTTGCTCCAGCCGTTCGGTTGCGCGAGGTGAGGTACAAACCGTTGCCGGGGGTGGCTCCATCGGTGTAATTGAAGCTCAACGTGGACTTGCGGAAGCTCCGCGTGAGCGAGGCTCCGCCGGAAGGAATGAGGTTCTGCCGCTGATAGATTTCAATGCCGTAAGACCGGCCGATGATGGCGGCGATCACCGGGTCGATGTCCACCCGGATCAAGCCCTGCGTATCGACGCTGGCTACTCCACCCCGCAGGGAGAATGTCCAATACCGGCCCAACCTGGCTGCGTAATTCAGAGCGCCCATGTGCATGAACGCCGACCCATAGTTGCGAGTGAACGTGTAGTGCGTAAAGGAGTAATCGAAACCGACGGTCTGGTGCCGGCTCACGCGGTACATCATGTCGCCCCGGGCGTATTCGGCCTCGTTGCCAACCAGGGCGTTCGAGCGTCTTCTGGTAAGGCCCGCGCCTCCACCGAAATTGAACGACAGGCGCGCGGTCTTCTGGAACGTGACATCCGCGAGGCTGTTGAGGTAATACGTGCGGCCGTTGAAGAGTTCTTGCGAGGGCAGTTGGTAATAAGTCGGGTCGATGAATCCGTACGGGGACTCGATGCCGATGCTCCGCGACGTCGTGCCCGCGATTTGCTTCAAGGTGAAATACGTCCGCCGCGTCACCTGGCGAGACACTCCCAGGCTCAAGGCGTGGTCGGAGCCGTCGTAATAAGTCCGGCGCGTGTAGTGGCGATAATTGCCCCGGTAGTCCAACCCAAGCAGCGTCCGCTTCCAGCGGTGAACTCCTAACACGCCGATCCCCGCCTCCGCGCCATAACTGTATTCGTCGGGGATTTCGCCCTTCTCATCCATAGTGAGCGACGTCAATCCGTTCTCGTAGATGCCGCCCACCTCCGCGTAAAAGCGCATCGGGGAGGTTCTCGTCTCGCTGCTCAGCAGGTCCGGTCCCTCGCCGCGGCTCAGCACTGGAGGTGGAGGCGGCTCTTTGACCTCCTCCTGCGCCACGGCCGCCACCGGCGCCGCTAGCAGACACCACCACCATCCAAGTCTCATAAGGCCTCCAGAAAAGCCGCGGGTTTCTGTATCATTGCGACGTATGCGCTTTCACACAGAATACCTCAGCTTCAAGACTGAACAGCATCGCCAATACATCAACATCACCGGTAAAGTCGCGAACGCCCTGCGGTCGAGCGGCATCCGCGACGGCATGATCCTGGTTTCGGCCATGCACATCACCGCCGGCGTGTGGGTCAACGATGCTGAAGACGGTCTACTGGAAGATATCGACGAGTGGGTTGAAAAACTTGCCCCCTTCCGGCGGGATTATCGCCACCATCACACCGGCGAGACCAATGGGGATTCCCATCTCAAGAGCCTTTTGGTGCATCACCAGGTGATTGTCCCCGTGACGGAGGGAAAGCTCGACCTCGGGCCCTGGCAGCAGGTTTATTACGCCGAATTCGACGGACAACGCTCGAAACGCGTCATTATCAAAGTGATGGGCGAGTAGTAGACGGGAACTCGGCCCCGTTCATGGGCGTCTAGGGAGGTGATATGACTCGACTTGCGCTTTCCGCGATCGTTTTCGCGGCGGGACTTGCGGCCGCGGACCTGCCGGTCAAACAAGTGGTTCTCTACAAGAACGGGGTCGGCTACTTCGAGCGCGCCGGCGAGGTGGCTGCCGGGGAAACCGCCCAGCTGCAGTTCAAGGTTTCGGAGATGAACGATGTGCTTAAGTCGCTCACGATCGAGGACCGCGCAGGCAAGGTCGTCGCTGTGCGCTACGATTCCAGTGAACCCGTCGACCAAAGGCTGCGGGAGTTCCCGTTCCAGCTTGGCGCGCGCGAGCCCCTGGTCATGTTTCTGGACGGCCTGAAGGGGGCGCGGCTCGAACTGAAAACCCCCTCCGGCCCCGTCGCGGGGGCCATCGTGGGCGGCCGGGTCGCCACGGGCAGCGATCAGCGTCCCGAGCAGCAGATCGTAACGCTGCTCGCCGATTCGGGCGAATTGCAGTCCTTCGACCTCGCGGCCGTAAGCGGGCTGCGCCTAACCGAGCCCCGCTTGCAAGGCCAATTGAAAGAGTATCTGGAGGTGCTGGCGCAGGCGCGCTCGAAAGAGAAGAAAACTGTCACTATCGAATCGGCCGCCGGCGGCGCGCGCCGGATCGCGGCCAGCTACATGGTGCCTACGCCGGTCTGGAAGTCGAGCTACCGCCTGATATTCCGCGCCGCGGAGGACCCCACCATCGAGGGCTGGGCGATCGTCAACAACACGAGCGGTGAGGACTGGAGCCAGATTCAGTTCGCGCTCGTTTCAGGCCGCCCCACGTCTTTCGTGAGCAAGCTCTACGAGCCGGCATACCGGGACCGTCCCACTGCGGAACTGCCCGAGGACCGTGTGCAAGGGCCCGTGCTCTATGAGGGCGCCACGTCAGCCGGAGTTGGTGGCGGCGCGCCGGGAGGCGTGATTGGCGGGATCATTGGTGCGCAGCGATCCAAAGCCCTGCGGGACGCCGCGCCCGCGATGGCTCCCCCCGCTCCCGCTCCCATGGCGCTGCGGACGGAAGCGGCCAGTTCTGTCGCCGCGGTCGCCGAAGCGCGCGAACTGGGCGACCTGTTCGAATACCGTTTCTCCTCGCCTGTTACCGTGCGCAAGGGCGAGAGCGCCATGCTGCCCTTCGTGCAGCAGAAAATCCACGCGCGCAAGCTGCTGGTATATTCGGAGGGGCAGGGGCAGAATCCCGTGAACGCGGCCGAAATCACTAACTCGACCGGCAAGACGCTCGACGGCGGCCCCATTACCGTCTTCGAGACCGGCGCCTATTCGGGTGAGGCGCTCATGGAAACCCTGAAAGCCGGCGACAAGCGCCTGGTTGGCTACGCCGTCGACCTGGGGACGCGTATCGGCACGATCGAGGGTTCCGAGGCGCAAGGTATCCGCGAGATCCATCTGCGCCGCGGAACGCTCACCCTGCGCGAGGCCGTCCGCGCAACCAAGACCTACACCGTCCGCAACGTCGACCAGAAAGCCAAGACGCTCTATATCGAACATCCCGTGCGGCCCGGCTACAAGGTGCTCAGCCCCACGCCGGCCGAAAGCACGCCCACGCGCCACCGCTTCGAACTGGCGCTTGCGCCGGCGTCCACTGCGAAGTTGGCCGTCGTCGAAGAAAACACGTACGAAGTCGTCCACGCGGTCACGGACCTCTCGCCGGACGCGCTGCTGCTTTACGCCCGCAACAAGAACCTGACGGAAGCCGCGCGCACACAGATCGAAAAGATCGCCGCGGCGCGCAAGACCATTGCCGAAAAAGACCGCGCCATCGCTCGCACCGAGAAAGAGATTCAGGAGTTGAACCAGGACCAGGAACGCCTCCGCCAGAACATCAACAGTCTGAATCGAGTTGCCGGGCAGCAGGACCAGGTGCAGAGTTACGCGCGCGACCTGGCCACCCAGGAAACGAAAATGGCCGCCCTGCGCGATCGCCTGAGCCAGTTGCGCAAGACCAAAGAGGAAGCTGCCGCGGCGCTTGACGCGCTGATTGATAAGATGGAGTTTTGAAACTCGCACTGATCGGCTACGGCAACGTCGGGCGCGCCTTCGGCCGCCTGATTGAGCGCAAGCGCGCGTCGTTCCCTTTTCGCATCGTGGGCATCCACACGGCGCATCACGGGACCGCCATCGACCCCGGCGGACTAGCGCCCGAGCCGGTCTTCGGCCCCCGGGCCGCCTCGGTGGAGGAATTCCTGGATCGTACCGGAGCGGAAGTGATGATCGAAGTCACGCCGCTCAATCCGGCCACCGGCGAGCCAGCCATCAGCCACATCCGCGCCGCTTTTGCACGTTCGATGCACGTGATTACGGCCAACAAGGGCCCCATCGCGCACGCTTACCATGCACTTCGCGACGAGGCCGCGCGGGCCGGCGTCCAGTTCTGCTTCGAATCCACCGTTATGGACGGCGCGCCGGTTTTCAATCTGGTGAACTTCGCGCTGCCGGGGGTCGAAATTACGGGCTTTACGGGCGTGCTGAATTCCACCAGCAAGATCGTGGTTGAGGCCATGCGCGAAGGCTGTTCGATGGAAGAAGGGATTGAGCAGGCGCGTCAGATGGGCATCGCGGAAACCGATCCGAGCTTCGACATCGACGGCTGGGACTCCGCCGCCAAGACCGCCGCTCTGGCCAACGTGCTGCTCGACGCCCGCACCACGCCGCAGCAGGTGGAGACCAAGGGCATCGGCCGGCTCACCACCGCGCGCGTGCGCGAACTGGCCGCGGAGGGCAAAACCGTTCGCCTGGTGAGCCGCGCCAAACGTACGGCGTCCGGCGTCCGTTTGCGCGTGCGTGCCGAGGTGCTGGCTGAAATGGATCTGCTCGCCTCGGCCCGCGGCACCTCCAACTTGCTCCTGTTCCACACGGATCTGATGGGGACCGTGGGCACGGTTTCCCTTGACCCGACCGTCGAGCAAACCGCCTATGGCCTGTTCAGCGACCTCGTTAACGTCGCCAGGACCGTGTAACCGCTAGCACGCGCACGCCGTCCAGATGCTAGACTGAAGGAAGATGGCAGGCGGATTTTGGACCGGCGTCAAACGTTTCGTGCTTTGGGACTATCCCCGGGCATGCTGGCAATACGATGTCATGGTCGGACTGATTCTGGCCTTCATCTTTCTTACGCCACGTGGCTGGTTTCGCGACCAGCCGAGAATTCCTAACGCCAGCAGTATCACCATGTTGCCCGCTGTGCACGGAGCCAGCGTGTATTGGGTCGATATGGATTTGCTGACTCCGGTGCCGGAGTCACAACGCGCCGCGCGGATTGAAGCGATGCTCGAGGACCGCACCGGCAAGAGACAGAAGGTGGTTCGTCTGGAACCGATCCGGGACAGCGAAGAGGCGTTAAAGGGCTACATGGCGTTTACGCAGTCACAGTGAGTTAGCCCCCAATTGCGTGCGTGAGACACGGTCGAGGATATGAGATTCGCATTCTTAACGTTGACGGCTGCGGCTTGGCTATTCGTCCCCGTTCCCGCCCCGGCGGAGACTCTGCAGGACGTTTTGGCGCGGATGGACCAAGGCGCCAAGGGTTTCAAATGCATGGTCGCGGACCTGAAGCGCGTCACGCATACCGCGGTTCTCAACGACAACTCCGAGGATACCGGCAAGGTTCGCATGAAGCGGTTTGGCTCCCGCGACCTGAGGATCGCCATCGACTTCATCAGCCCGGACCAATCCACGGTGGTGTTCCGCGGCCAGAAACTCGAAAAGTACTTTCCCAAGATAAAGACCGTTCAGGTGTATGACTTGGGCAAGCAGCGCCAGTTAGTGGATCAGTTCCTGCTGCTGGGCTTCGGCACTTCCAGCAAGGAACTGTCGAACAGCTACGACATCAAGTTCCTCGGTTCGGACCGGGCTAACGGGCAGTCCGCCTGGCATCTGGAACTGATTCCTAAGTCCGCGCAGGCGCGAGAACATCTAAAGAAAGTAGATCTTTGGATTTCGGCTGCCAACGGCCAGCCTGTTCAGCAGAAGTTTCAGGAGCCCAGCGGCGATTACCATCTGATCGCATATTCGAATGTCCAGTTGGATGTGAATATCTCTGACCAGGCATTTAACCTTCCCACTAAAGGAGTGAAGCGGGAGTATCCGCAGAAGTAGTCTTCCTGAACTTAATAGAAGCGCCGTAGTTGGTCTTTCATAATGTCTCAAAGCAATCCTAGTGGTAAGTCCCCCCGTCTGCTGTACCTGGACTGGACGCGCGGCGTGGCGGCCGCGATCATGCTCCAGGGGCACGTCTTTCACAGCTTCACGCGAACCGACCTGCGCACCGAGTCCCCCTTCATGCTGTCCCAATTCATCGGCGGAATGCCGCCGGCGCTGTTCCTGTTTCTCACCGGTGTCACGCTGGCCTTCCTGATGAGCAGCCGCGAACGGCTGGGCTGGTCCGCCCCGCGCCGCATCTGGGCGGCAGTCAAGCGCGGTGCTTACCTGTTCGGCATAGCTTTTCTGGTGCGCTTCCAGCTCTGGCTTTTCGGCTTACCTTACAGCCAGTGGCAGGACCTCGTGAAGGTGGACATCCTGAACTGCATGGGTTTGGCCATCATGCTGTTCTCGCTGATGGCGGTGTTCCCGACGCGAGAGCGAATCCGGTTGTGCGCGGTGCTGGGATTGGGAGTCGCGGGCCTGTCTCCGTTGATGACGAACCTCGACTGGAGCGGCATGCCGCAGTTGGTGCGCAACTATCTCGCTCCCAGCCACGACTTCTTCAGCTTCTTCCCCTGGGCCGCGTTTGTGGCGTTCGGCATGAGTTTTGGCAGCCTGCTCAGGGCCCTGCCCTCGACGCAGGTTCCGCGCGCGATGCAATGGGTGGCCCTCAGCGGCATCGTTCTGATCGCCGCCACCCGCTGGATCGGAGATCTCCCCTATTCGCTTTATTCGAAAGCGGATTTCTGGCTGGATAGCCCGGCGCTGATCCTCATCAAGCTGGGTGTTGTGATGCTGCTCCTGTCGGCGGCCTACTTGTGGACCGAGTACGGTTCTTCCGGCGGCTGGAGTTGGCTGCGGCAGCTAGGCACTACGTCTCTGCTGGTCTATTGGGTGCACATCGAGCTGGTGTACGGGCGCTGGGTCGGCTCCTGGAAGGAGTCGCTCTCGACGCCTCAGGTCGTGGCCGTGGCCGTGGCGGTGACGTTGCTGATGCTGGGCCTGTCGGTGATCCGGACCCAGTGGAAGACCTGGAAGGTCTCAGTCCCGGCCGCGCTGGACTTCTACTTTTCCACCGCCCGCCGCGTCAGCGGCGACTAGGGCATCCCACCTTTTCGGTAAACGGGCGGGTCGCCTACCTGCACCCCACCAAGCATCGATCCTCACCATGGTTGTAAAATCGGCCCTGGGGATTTTGGAGAGGACCAATGGACAGAAGACAGTTTCTGGCGGCCTCGGCGGCCGCTCCCATGGTAATGAGTTCGACCAGGGCCTTCGGTGCCAACGACACGATCCGTGTCGCCGTCTTGGGCGTGAACGGCCGCGGTACGGCTCACTACAACGGCTTCGAGCCGCTTGAAAACGTCGAAGTCACAACGTTTGTCGACCCCGACCTTGAGGTAGCCAATCGACGTGCCAAGGAGTTCGAGGCCAAGTACGGGCACCCGGTGAAGGTTGTGCAGGACATGCGGCGGGTGTTCGAGGACAAGGACATCGACGTCGTGAGCATCGCCACGCCCAACCACTGGCACGCGCTGGCCACGGTGTGGGCGTGCCAGGCGGGCAAGGACGTCTACGTCGAAAAGCCCGGCACGCACTCGCTTGCGGAAGGCCGCAGCATGATCGCGGCGGCGAAGAAGTACAAGCGCATCGTGCAACATGGCGTGCAACTGCGCAGCTCCGAGGCTATGCAGGAGGCCGTCCAGAAGCTGCGCGAAGGCGTCATCGGCGACGTATACATGGGCCGGGCAACCATATTCAAGTGGCGTCCGAAACTTCCAAACTTCCCCAACGAAGAGCCGCCCAAGACGCTCGACTACAACCTGTGGGTGGGCCCGGGCAAATGGCGGCCGTATTCGAAAAACCATGTCCACTACAACTGGCACTGGACCTGGGACTTCGGCAACGGCGAAATCGGCAACCAGGGCGTGCACCAGCTCGACATGCTGCAGTGGGGCCTGGGTGTGAAGTTCCCGACGAAAGTGGCGGCGATGGGCGGCAAGTACCTGTGGCGCGACCGCCGCGAGACTCCCGAAGTACTCACCGCCTTGTGCGATTTCGAACGGGAGAAGAAGTACGCCGAGATCGCCGTGCGTTTCTGGTGCACCAACACCGAAGCCGACGGCGGCACCAACGGCGACCTGTTTTACGGCTCGGAAGGCTTCATGGCCATAAACGGCTACACGAAATACTCCGTTTTCCTGGGCCCCAAACGCACACCCGGACCGGCGGGGTCGGCTCCCGCAAAGCACTTCGAGAATTTCATCAAGGCCGTGCGCAGCCGCAAGGTGGAAGACCAGAACGGCCCGGTTGAGACCGCGCACTATTCCTCCGGCCTTGCTCACGTAGCCAACGTCGCCTTCCGGCGGGGAACCGTGTTGCAGTTCGATCCGGACGCTGAACGCTTCGTGGGGGACGAGCAGGCCAACGCCCTGCTTGCCGATACGTACCGCGACGGCTTTGCGATGCCGGCGCCCGAGAAAGTCTAGGGAGCGCTCCAATGGAACAGATGACCCGACGCGGTTTCCTGGGCTCCGGCCTGGCGGTCGCCGCCATGCCGGGACTTTCTGCCGCCTCCAAATCGAGCGGCATGAAGTTCGGTCTGGTGACTTACCAGTGGGCCAAGGACATGGACCTGCCCACCCTGATCGCCGCCTGCGAAAAGTCCGGGCTGCTCGGGGTGGAGTTGCGCACCGAGCACGCCCACGGCGTGGAGCCCTCGCTATCGAAAGCGCAGCGCAAGGAGGTCCGCAAACGCTTTGCCGATAGTCCGGTGGAACTGGTTGGCTACGGTTCGAATTGCGATTTCCACCACGCGGATCCGGCCCTTGTGAAGAAGAACATCGACCTGGCCAAGCAGTACGTCCTGCTGATGGAGGACTGCGGCGGCAAGGGCGTCAAGGTGAAGCCGAATGCCTTTCCGCCCAATGTGCCCCATGAGAAGACCATCGAACAGATCGGACGGGCGCTGAACGAGGTGGGTGCGTTCGGGGCGGAGCACGGCCAGAAGATCCGCCTGGAGGTGCACGGCAGAGAGACGTGCGAACTGCCGGTAATCAAAGCGATCTGCGGAGTGGCCACGCACCGCAACGTCTACGTCTGCTGGAACTCGAACGGCGAGGACCTGAAAGGCGCGGGGCTGGACGCTAACTTCGCCATGGTGAAGGACCGGATCGGAGACACCACGCACGTGCGGGAACTCGATGCCGGGGACTATCCCTATGACCGGCTTTTCAAGCTGTTCGAGGGCATCCAATACCAGGGCTGGTTCCTGCTGGAAGCGCGCAAGGAAGTTCCGGACAAAATTCAGGCCATGGCGGCCCAGCTCAAGGTTTTCCGAAGCATGGTGAAATAGCCGGCCACGCGGCAACGCCAACACTGCACGTTACCGCATCAAGGGACGTTCGGCGCCGGAACCACGTATGTAAGGGCCCTTCGCGCCATTGGGTAGCGTGGTGTCTTCGTTGGTGCGCGCCTGCGACAACTGCTGTTGGGTCAACTCGCGGGCTCCGAGCAGATTGGCTCCGCGCAGGTCTGCCGTATACAGGGTCGCTTCACCGAAGCGCGCACCGCGCAGGTCTGCGCCGAAGAATTCTGCGTTATTCAGTCTGGCGCCGTGCAGATCGCACCCGGCCATGGAGGTGCGGTTGAAGGAGCAGCGGCTCAGGTTCGCATGATTGAATTTTGCGCCGGAAAGCTCGGAACAGCGGAAGTCGCAAGTCTGGACGTGCGCGTTGCTGAAGTTGGCTCGCGGCGCGGAAACGTCGACCAGGCGGCAGAGATCCATGGTGGCGTGGTAGAGAAGCGCGCCTTCCAGGTTCGACTCGCTCAGGTTGCAGTCGAACCACCGGGAATGATGGAGCCCGGCCTCGTGGAGGTCCGCGCCAGTCAAATCGCAACCGGTGAACGAAGCGTCCTGCAGGCGGGCGCCGGCGAATGAGGCGCGGCGGAAAGTGCAGCCGTTGAGGGTGGCCTCAGCCAGGTTGACCAAACTCAACCAGGCCAGATCGGCTTGCGCCTGGGCCAGCGTGGCGCCGGTCAGGTCTGCCCCGCTCAGCGTTGCTTTGCGCAGATCCACGGTGCTCCACCGGGAAGATCCCAGAACGGCGCCGCGCAAATCGGTCTCGATCAGGATTGAAGAGGTGATCTCTGCCCCAGCCAGGTTGATGCTGTCCAGTTTGAGTTCGCTCAGGCTGACGCTGTTCAAGACCGCCCGGACCCCATTGGGTTGGTGTGCCAACCAAGCCGCGTGCGCGTCAAGGACTTGGCGCAGCGTGCGGCCATGTATGTCCACACGGCTGACGGCAAGACTTCCTGCGTGAGGCATAGCCGGATTACTTTCTACGCGATCCATCTCCTCCCTTACTTATCGCTCGCATTGTGTGAATTGTTAGGCTATCGCGTGTGCGCGGCCGTCCAAACTGTTACATTTACGGGTAGATGCGCATTCTTGTCATCGAAGACGAACAGCGGATTGCGGATTTCCTCGATCGCGGGCTGGCTAGTGCCGGTTACGCCGTGGATGTGGTGGGCACCGGACGCGAAGCTTTGGCGGCCATCCATACTACCGACTACGACTTGCTGATCCTCGACCTGATGCTGCCGGACATGGACGGAATGGAAGTGCTGGCAAAAGTTCGTGGCCGCAAAGTGAGCCCGCCCGTGCTGATCCTTAGCGCTCGCGGCGCCCTGGACGACCGCGTAAAGGGCTTGGAGTCGGGAGCCGACGACTACCTGGTGAAGCCGTTTGCCTTCGTCGAGCTGTTGGCGCGCGTGCGTGCGCTGCTGCGCCGCGGGCAGGCCGTTCCCGAGAAGCTGCAGGTGGGCGACCTGACGCTGGACTGCATCCGCCGCAAAGTGTCGCGCGCCGGCGAGCCCATCGACCTGGCTCCCAAGGAATTCGGCATCCTCGAGTACCTGATGCGGAACAAGGGGCGGCCGCTGAGCCGGACCATGATCGTCGAACACGTTTGGGACATGGACTACGACGGATTAACCAACATCGTGGATGTCTACATCCGGCACCTGCGTAGCAAGATCGACGAACGTTTCCCGCGCAAGCTGATACAAACCGTGCGCGGCATCGGCTACATGATCGACGCGCCGGATGCCTCCGCCCAGCCGGCCGGGAAATAGGAGAACATGTCCCGCCGTACGGCTCTGGCGCAGTTCACGCGAGGCCTGCGCTTTCGCCTCACGCTCAGCTACGTATTGTTCTTCACCGTGCTGTTGTGCGCCGTGGGCCTGTTCTTCCACCATGCCTTGAGCTCGATCATGGACAGCCAGGTCCGCGAGGTGCTCGACGAGGAGTGGGCCGCGGTGAACGGCTATCTCCGCGTGGTAAATCATTACCCGCTTTGGTTTTACGACGAGGAAGACCCTGAGGAAAGGGCCATTGTCGAGCGGTTGCGGCGCGTGTTCCTGCTGGCGGACGCTCAAGGGAAGGCCCTGGAAGTTTCAGGCGCCTACGAGGTAATCGGCATAGACCCGCCCCAGGAGATCCGGGCCGCCGTTCAATCCCGGCAGCCCGTGTTCCGCTTGCGGACCAGCGCCCAAGGACTGCCTTACATGATCCGCGGCGGAGTCCTTAACGATGAGCGTCACAGCTACTACGTCGCCGTCGGGCGTCCGCTCGCCGACAGCCGCCGTGTGCTCGAGCGCTTCACCCTGAGCTACTTCGCCCTCACGCCAGTGATGATCCTGAGCAGTTGCCTGTTGGGGTGGGTGCTGGCCGGACGCGCGCTGAGGCCGGTAGACGATGTCTCGCGCGCGGCGCGGCGCATCTCCGGGGAGAACCTGAGTTTGCGGATCGGCCTGCGCGGTGCCGGCGACGAACTCGACGAGCTGATCGGGGCTTTCAACCTCATGCTGGAGCGCCTGGAGAGTTCCTTCGAGCAGATCCGGCGCTTTTCCATCGATGTCTCGCACGAGCTGCGCACGCCAATCACAGCCATCCGCGGGCAGCTCGAAGTGGCCCTGTTTACCGCGAAAAGCCAGGAGCAGTACCGCGAAGCGATCGTCAACGCCATGGAGGACATCGAGCGTCTGTCGAACGTCATTCGCGCGCTCCTGTTGCTGTCGCAGGCCGAAAGCGGCCACCTGCCGCTGAATAGGACGCCGCTCGACCTTGCCGGCCTTGTACGGGACATCGTGGAAGAGTTTCAGATTCCCGCCGAAGGCGCGCGGCTCACGCTCACTGCGGAATTGCCTGCCCAGTGCCGGGCAGTGGTGGACCGTCTGCAGATGGAGCGCTTGGTTTCGAACCTGCTTTCAAACGCGGTGAAGTACACTCCGGCCGGCGGCCAGGTGCGCGTGCGGCTCGCGCGGCTCAACGGCGAAGTCGCCTTGTCGGTTGCGGACACCGGCCGCGGCATCGCCGCCGAGCATTTGCCGCACATCTTCGAGCGCTTTTACCGGGCGCCGCAGGAGGAGGAAGGCCCCGAACGGGGCGCCGGCCTGGGATTGAGTTTTGTCGCCTGGATCGTGAAGGCGCACGGAGGGAGAGTGGATGTCACGAGCGAGCCAGGGAAGGGCAGTTGTTTCACAGTACGCTTTCCGGCGGGCGCGCCGGACCTCTAGAATGGAAGATTGACGCCATGAGCATCGAGATTGCGCAGCGCGAGAAAGAGGGCATCGTTATCCTCGACGTGAAGGGCCGCCTCACGGTGGGCTCCGCCGCCACGGCTTTGAGCGATTATCTGCGCGATCTGGCCGCCTCCGGCAAGACGAATGTGATCTTGAACCTTGCCGGGACGGACTATATCGACAGCACGGGGCTCGGCACCCTGGTGGTCTCTTTCACCAGGCTGCGCAAGGCGGGCGGGCGCCTGCGGCTGCTGAACGTAAATCGCCGTAACATCGAACTTCTGGTGCTCACCAAACTTACGACCGTGTTCGAATTATTCGACGACGAACAGAACGCTGTGAACAGCTTCTTCCCCGGTCGTAAGATCAAGCACTTCGACATATTGAGCTTCGTGCGCGAGCGCGCCCAGGATTGAGCGACGCATGCGGCTGGTCGTCATTGGCGGGGTGGCAGCGGGACTGAGCGCGGCGGCACGCGCGCGGCGCCTGGATAAGTCCCTCGATATAGTGGTCCTGGAGAAGGGCGAGGCGATCTCTTACGGGGCTTGCGGCCTGCCCTATTACATCGAAGGGCAAGTTGGTTCGGCCGAGGACCTGATTCTCTACACGCCCGAACAGTTCCAACAGGAACGCAATATCACCGTGCGGACCCGCGCCCGGGTCTGCTCCATACAACATGCGCGGCGCGAAGTCGTGATCGAAAGCGGTGAACGGGTGCCTTACGACCGCCTGGTGATCGCCACCGGCGCGCGGCCTTCGGCGAGCGCCATCCGCGGCGCGGACCTTCCGCACGTCTTCACGCTCCACACGCTGGAGGACGCGCGGCGATTGAACGATTTTCTTATCCGCGAAAGGCCCCGGAACGCCGTGGTGATCGGCGCCGGATATATCGGCCTGGAAGTTGCCGGCGCGTTGCGGGCCCGCGGCCTGGATGTCACCGTGTGCGAGGCTTCCGGCAACGCGCTTTCGCGCCAGGATCCGGACTTCACACGTCTGGTGGCGGGCTGCCTCGAAAGGTTCCGCATCGGCCTGCGGCTGAACACGCCCGTGCGCGCCATCGAAGCGGACCGCCTGGGGGACCTCGCCTGCCAGTTGGTTGTGGTCGCCGCGGGCCTGAAACCGAATGTCGAGATGGCGGCGGAGGCGGGAGTCGAGATTGGGCCCACGGGCGCCCTCCGAGTGAGCGAGCGCATGGAGACGAACCTGACGGGCGTGTACGCGGCGGGTGACTGCGCCGAAACCACAAATTTGGTCACGGGGCGTCCTGTCTGGCTCCCGCTCGGCACGACGGCCAACAAGATGGGCCGCGTGGCCGGAGCGAACGCGGCGGGCATCCGGGAGCGTTTCCCGGGCGTTGTGGGAACCTCCATCGTGCGTATTTGCGGGGCGGCTTTTGCTACTACGGGCCTCTCCGCGCCCCAAGCCCGGCGCGAAGGTTTCGATCCGATCGCGGCCCGCATCGAAGGCCAGGACCGCCCCGGCTACTTCTGGGGCGAACCGGTCACCGTGGAGTTGGTGGCGGACCGCTCGTCGCGGCGCCTGCTCGGCGGAGCGGTGATCGGCGGAGAGACCGCCGCCGGCCGCATCAACGTGGTGGCCGCGGCGCTGGCCCAGGCC
>ENA-UOYA01002899-UOYA01002899.1-activated-sludge-metagenome-genome-assembly--contig:-NODE-2899-length-15851-cov-5.265953_pt1 | contig 15851 bp, 17 predicted proteins | sample MGYA00238163_ERZ764804 | MGnify/ENA primary metagenome ERZ764804 (study PRJEB28919, sample SAMN05720223) | activated sludge metagenome | isolation source: Anaerobic digester | place: Hong Kong...
TAGTTCCTTAACTGGAATTATGGCTGTTCGGTGGTCCTAAATCTATTATACGAGGGGGCAAAAAATGTTAAAGAAAATGTGCGTGGCCTGCTTTATGTCATTACTACTGGTGCTGCTGCTTACAGGTTGCGGCGGGAACAAATCCGGTACACCAGCCAGGGCTGCCAGCCCTCCCGCTGAACAGAAGGAAGCGCTGCCAGCCGTGTCAAATCAGCCGACTGAGTGGAAATCAGACGGCAAAATTAGTGACAACGAGTACGCCAGCCACCAGACTATAGGGGATCTGGAGGTCTATACACGCCTGGCAGGCGATAGTGTTATGTTCGGCCTGATGGCAAACACAGAAGGGTACCTGGCCCTTGGCATCGACCCTGAAGGAGACCTGAAGGATGTCGATATGATTATGTGCGCCATTAAAGATGGAAACGCTGTGGCCGGGGACATGTGCAGCGGCGGCAAACACTCGTCGCACCCGGCTGATACAGATTCAGGCGGCAAAATGGACCTGACCGATATATCCGGGAGCAGGAAGGATCTCACCGCGGTATTTGAATTCAAAAGAAAACTGGATACGGGTGACAGCAGGGATGAGGTACTGAAAACAGGTGAGAACAAGGTTATCTGGGCTGTCGGGATCAGCAGCGATTTTTCCAAGCCGCATAGTAAAAGAGGAGCGGGCACCCTGGTCCTGCAGTCCAATTGATGAACTAAAAAATGGTTCAAGGCATAAACCCTGAGCCGGTTTTTTTTGCATTCAGACTTGTTTGCTTGTAAAAAGTGTGGTACAGTTATTTCGATAGATATAGATATATAGATTTAGGTGAGATTTAATGGTTTTCGAAAACAGGCAATTCAGGGAGGCAGTCAGAGTATATAAAGCTCTGGGGGAGCCAACCCGCCTGAAAATAGTTCAGCTTTTGCTGCAGCATAAGGAATTAAGCTGTACAGACATAATCGAACATATTAACGTAACAGCCTGCTCCACCCTTTCACACCATATCAAGCTGCTCATGGACTGCGGACTGCTGGAACTGAGAAAAGAAGGGACATATCATATTTACCGCCTGCAGGTTGACTTGCTGAAACATTACGCGCCGGGGGTGATTAGTGATTGATTAAATTTAGCTAAAACATCGATATTTCTGCAATAATCAAAATATTTCGGGGAGGCTGAAAAGTGGATGTTTTAACCGCAATAACCGGAAGAAGAAGCATTCGAGCTTATAAAGACATAGAGGTTGAGGAAGAAAAAATCAGTAAAATCATTGAGGCTGCCCGTCTTTCCCCTTCGGCCGGCAACCGGCAGGAATGGAAATTTGTAATCGTCAGGGACAAAGATGCCAGGCGGAAAATTGCAAAAGCAGCGTGCAACCAAAGCTTTATCGCAGAAGCGCCGGTTATAATAGCCGCCTGCGCGACAGAATCAGAGGCGGTTATGCCGTGCGGCCAGAAGGCCTATACAGTGGACCTGTCAATAGCTGTTTCGTATATGATCCTGCAGGCCTATGAGCTTGGCCTGGGTACTTGCTGGATCGGAGCTTTCAAGGAGAAGGAAGTTAAGGCAGTTTTGGGCGTACCGGAGCAGATTCCCATTGTGGCCTTATTTCCGGTAGGTTACCCCAACCAGGACCCGGCCCCGCGCCCGCGCAAAAGTGTCGAACAGATAGCCTGCTTTGAAAAATACCAGTAGGAGATTACATACCCAGTTGTTTGTTGGTGAAATAATGGACGCCAAAGTTGACCATGCTATAATTGGCGAAGATAGCAAGCACCCGGAGACAATGCTTGTTACAATAGATTTTATGAGAGGAGGGATAAAAATGCTTAAGAAAAGATACATGCTTCGGGCGGTAGCCCACTGCAAAGGCGGCTGTTGACTTTGGTCCTGGGCAAGACCTAAAACTGCCCGTTCATAATATCACTTTTAAATAGCTAACGAAAAATATCGGGAAGAAGGATCATTTTAAATGCAATACAGAAAATTTGGCAAGCTTGATTGGCACGCTTCAGCTTTAGGTTTCGGATGTATGCGTCTGCCGACCCTTGATGGAAAACCTTTAAGCGGCAACATTAACGAGGATGAATCTATCAGGATGATCCGTTATGCCATTGATCATGGAGTAAATTATATTGATACCGCTTATCCCTATCATGATAAAAACAGTGAAATTATAACGGGTAAAGCTCTTAAAGATGGTTACAGGGAAAAGGTTAAAGTAGCCACTAAGTCACCAGTCTGGGGTATAAGCAAAACAGAAGATTTTGACAAGTATCTGAACAGACAGCTTGAGAAGCTTCAGACAGATCAAATTGATTTTTACCTGTTTCACGGGCTGGACAAAAAAAGATGGGATAACGTGGTCTTAAAGCTGAACCTGCTGGAAAGAGCGGAATCAGCCCTGCGGGACGGTAAAATCGGTTATCTGGGGTTTTCATTTCACGACCGCTATGAGGTTTTCCAGGAAATAATTGACGGGTATAATGGTTGGACGTTTTGCCAGATTCAGTATAACTATATGGATATTGAGCACCAGGCCGGGAGTAAGGGATTGCGGTACGCGGCCTCCAAAGGGCTGGCTGTGGTAATTATGGAGCCGCTGCTGGGCGGCAGGTTGGCGAATCCGCCCGCGACGGTGCTGGATGTGTTTAAAGGTCATGGGGAAAGGACCCCTGTTGATTGGGCGCTGCAGTGGGTATGGAACCAGCCGGAGGTGTCTTTACTGCTGAGCGGCATGAGTACCATGCGGCAGGTTGAGGAAAATATCCTCTCGGCGAACAAATCCGGTACCGGCTCTATGGGGGCGGAGGAGTTGGAGGTTATTCAAAAGGCCAGGGCCAAATACAAGGAAATGACCCTGATCCCGTGCACCAAGTGCGGTTACTGCCTGCCGTGCCCCAACGGGGTTAATATTCCGAGAAACATTAAACTCTTTAATGACGGTTTTACTTATGGAGATGTTGAAACCTGCCGCAGTATTTACGCCAATTTCATGGCGGCGGCTAACCGGGCCGTCGCATGTATTCAGTGTAAAGAATGTGAGGAGAAATGCCCGCAAAAAATAATCATCAGCGAGTGGATGCCTAAAGCACACGCGGTATTGGGGGAAGGCAAACCCTATTAAAAAATTTAAATATCGCGGAAATAATATTGACCACAATATATAGTTATCTGGTATAATCTTACCAATATATATTGTTTCAATGAAGGTGGTACCACATGCGGCAGCTGACTCAGGCCGGCCAAAAAGTATTTGAAGCGCGTTACGCCGGGAAAGACGAAAACGGCCATATCAATGAAACCTTTGCAGAAGCGGTGCTGCGCCTGGCCAGGGCAGCCGCCTCCGCTGAAAAAGAAAACCTAAAAACTTGGGAAGAAAAATTCAGCCACATCATTGGAGAGCTTTTATTTGTTCCCTCCACTCCTATCTGGGCCAACGTTGGCAAAAAAGACCGCCCCTGGCAGCCGGGAGCCTGTTTTGTGCTTGCGGTGGAAGATACGCTTGAATCCATGTATGACACGCTTAAAGACATGGCGCTGGTTTTTAAGTCCGGCGGCGGCGTGGGCTTTAATTTCTCGGCAATCAGGCCGAGGGGAGACCTGGTAGGCACCACCAAGGGACAGGCATCCGGGGTGGTGGAATTGATCAGGCTGTACGACGCTTCCGCCGACATGGTCAAGCAGGGCGGCGTAAGACGCGGCGCTATCATGGGCATATTGAACGTCGACCACCCGGAAATTATTGACTTTATTCAGGCTAAAAATGACGGCGGGCTTACAAACTTCAACCTTTCAGTTGGAGTCACGGATGCGTTCATGGAGGCGCTGGAAAAAGACCTGCCGTGGCAGCTGGTTTTCAACGGCACAGTGCGCCGGGAACTGCCGGCCCGCCGGCTTTGGCGGATAATCATCGAATCCGCTCACAGCTGCGGCGACCCGGGTGTGATCTTTCTGGACAGGCTGCAGTCCGGCAACCCGGTTCCGGAGAACCGGATCAACGCCACCAATCCCTGCGGTGAACAGCCGCTGAGCCCGGGGGAGTCCTGTCTTCTGGGCAGTATCAACCTGGACAGGATGTCCACTTTTGAAGGCGGGTTAAACAAGGAGATACTCGAGGAAACCGTCACAGCCGCTGTGCGTTTTCTGGACAACCTGATCGACGTGGCTGATTATCCTCTGCCTGCGATCGCCGCCGCGACCAGGGCGACGAGGAAGATAGGACTGGGCTTTACCGGCCTGGCAGACGCGCTGATCAAAGCGGGGCTGGCTTATGACTCCGCCGGGGGCAGGGAACTGGCCGGAACAATCACCGGGCTGATACGCCAGGCGGCGCATGCAGCTTCAGAGAAACTGGCTGAAGAAAAGGGGTGTTTCCCGCTCTGGGACAAAAGCGTTTTTTACCCGGACCGGCCGCGCCGGAATGCGGCCTGCATCACCATCGCCCCCACAGGTTCGGTGACCACCATGGCCGGCTGCGAAGGCTACGGGGTCGAGCCGATCTTTGCCGTCGCCTATACCAAGACCACCAACGTGGCCGGCGATCTGGAGGTGTTTTCGCCCCTGTTCCTGGAATACATAAAAGATTACAACATCCCGGCGGAAACACTGGCGGTCATTGCTGAAAAGGGCTCCTGCCAGGGGATAGAAGGCATACCGGAGGAGGTTGCCGGGATCTTCAAGGGGGCGCGGGAGATTGCCCCCATCGACCACCTCCTGATGCAGGCGGCGGTGCAAAAACATGTTGACAACGCGGTATCGAAGACTATAAACCTGCCGGAAGACGCTTCTGCGGAGGACATCGGCGCCTGCTACAAGACAGCTTATGAATTGGGGCTCAAGGGAGTCACAGTTTTCCGGGAAGGCAGCAAAAAAGGGACGGTCACGGTGGGCAGGGAACGCGCCGCCGGGAAAGTTCCTGAGCTGCGCCGTGGTGAAATTCTGCCCCGCCCGGTAAGCGCCCATGGTATGACCCACCGGCTTGACACCGGCTGCGGCAAAATCTACCTGACCATCAACTACCAGCCTGACAACGGGGAGATACTGGAGACTTTTATCACCACCGGCTCTGACGGCGGCTGTCTGGTTTACACTGAAGCCGCCTCCCGGTTAATCAGCCTGGCTATTCGGGGTGGTATCTCTGTGGAAAGCATAACCGAGCAGCTGGAAGGCACCCATTCATGCCCGTCCTACATGCTGGCCAGAGGCAAGGGCAAGAAGGTTTCTCCGGGCAAGTCATGTGCCTCAGCCATAGCCAAGCAGCTTAACCAGGTCAAGGCCGAACTGGATCAGCGCTGCGGCAAAGGCTGTCCGGATAAAATGAGTATTGAAAAATGGAAAATCTGTGAGGCATGTGGTGAAGCTGCTTTGGAAAGGGCTGAAGGCTGTCTGGTGTGCAGAAACTGCGGGGCGGCCAGATGCTAGGGCATGTTGAAAGAATTTTTTAAAGGAGAATACAGATGAGGTATCTTGTTTTAGGCTGTACAACTAGAGCCGTAAAAAAGCAAAGAATTTTTCCTTTACAAGGAAAAATATTTAAAGTATTATTTTAATTAAGATTAATAAGGTCTTTTTTATCTAGATAGGACTGAATGACATGCAGTTAACAAGAAAAACGGAATACGCGGTCAGAACACTGTTGGAATTGGTAAGCAGGCCTTGGGGTGAGTTGGTTCAAACATGTGAAATCGCAGAGACAAAAGATATCCCCGAACCTTTTCTGAACAAAACCATTCGCGACCTGGCCCGCGCCGGATTTGTGGAGACGAGGAGGGGTAAAATGGGCGGGGTAAGGTTAATCAAGCCTGGCGACAGCTTCACTATGGCTGACGTGGTTGAAACAATTGAGGGCCCTCTGGCGATAAACCCGTGCCTGAGGGATAGTTACAGCTGTATTAATAAAAGTTCCTGCAGCGTTAGGCAGTTTCTTATGGAGTCACAAGCAAGATTTGTGGAACATTTAAATTCCAAAACTTTCGCTGAATTGATAGGGCAGGATTGTGAAAAATAAATGAATGGCCAGAACCGGGTAACGTTAATGCTGGCGTCTTGATAAAACAGGAAAGTTATGTTACCATATGTGACATGTGGCATATGGCATATATAAGAATTATAGATACATAATATGCTGTGTAAGAGAGGGGTAGATCTGATGAGGGACCTGACTGTTGACGGGCTGTACCGTTCTTTTGAAGAGCAGGGATACATCTGTGAGAAAAACCTGGTGGTAACTGTTTTTCTGGCCTTGAAGCTGGGTAAACCGCTGCTTGTGGAAGGTGCGCCCGGTGTCGGCAAGACGGAAATAGGCAAGGTGCTGAGCCGGATTTTTAACGCTCAGCTGATTCGCCTGCAGTGTTACGAGGGGTTGGACGAGAATAAAGCACTGTACGAGTGGAATTATCAAAAACAGCTTTTAAGAATTCAGCTGCAGAAGGAAGGCATAGGTACTGAAATGGCGGAACGTGACCTTTTCAGCGCTGAATACCTGCTGGAAAGGCCTCTTTTAAAGGCCATCCGCACAGAGGAACCGGTGGTGCTGCTGATTGATGAAGTTGACAAGGTGGAAGAAGAATTCGAGGCATTCCTTTTTGAGCTGCTGTCGGATTTTCAGGTTTCTATACCGGAACTGGGCACTCTGACCGCCAGGCAGATTCCTTTGGTGGTGCTGACCAGCAACAGGGAGCGCGATATTTCCGACGGCCTGAAGCGCCGCTGTGTCTACCTTTTCATTGATTATCCCTCTATTGAAAAGGAAGTGCGCATATTGCAGGTAAAAGCTCCGGAGGCGGGTGAAAGACTGTCGAGGGAGGTGGCCCGTGCTGTCAGCCTGATCAGGGCCAACGACGGAATCGGCAAAAAACCTGCTATTTCTGAATCCATTGACTGGGCCAGGGCTCTGGTAGCTCTCGGAGCGGCTTCGCTCACCCAGGAGGCTGTAAAACAGACGCTTAGTATTGTTTTAAAGAATAAAGAGGATATAGACACTGTGGTCAGGGAGGTAGGGGTCAAGGCACTGGCCGCCGGCGCCCAAAAAGCATGATCGTTGATTCCCCCGGCTATACCGACCTGTATTCCCCCAGTACGGGGGAAGAAACCGAGTATAAAATTTTATACGGCCTGGTAAAATTCATTAACATCTTAAGGCGACAGGGGATTCGGGCGAGTGTGGCGGAAACCAGGGACGCCCTTGACGCGCTGTCCCAGGTGGATATTCTGGACCGGGAACAGGTGAAGGTGGCGCTGAGCGCCACGCTGGTCAAGAATTTTCATGACCGCAACACGTTTAATAAAGCTTTTGACGATTATTTTTCCGTTTCAGATATCAAGATGCAGGGGCCGGACCCGAAAGGCGTGGGGTACGCCGGTGCGGGAACTCAGCCTGAGCAGGCCGGCGACGGGCCGGTGCCCGCGCGTAAGGACGCTGAGCGGGACTGGGGCAAAGAATTTCTTGATCACGCGCGCCAGGCGGTGGAACAAAATGAGAAGCTTTCCATCAAGCCAGGCTGGACTAAAAGGCAAAAAAAACAATTCATTGAGACTATCAGCCGGATGCGCGGCGAGACCGGCAGTCCCGGCACGTCAGCGCCCTTAGCCAGGAAATCAGAAAAATCCCTTGACCTGTGGCACGAAGAGGTAAAGAGACAGGTTGAGCAGAGCGAAGCGGTAGCCCAACAGAACTTCAACTCGGCGCTCAAAGAAAAGTTAAAAGACACATATGCTTCCCTGGCGCCCGGTTCCGGCGCCAGGAGTGACGAGGAATCGATTCTGTACGCGGATATGAAAAAAATATCTGATAAGGACCTGCCCAGGGTAATACTTTTGATCAAAAAGCTTTCGCGCCGCCTGGCGACCCGTATTTCAAGGCGCTACTACAGAAAAAGAAGAAGAGGCAGGCTGGACATCAGGCGTACCATCCGCAGGAATATAAGTTTTGGCGGGGCGTTGATTGACTTGAAATACCAGTCCAAAAAGGAGCAAAAACCGCGCCTGGTCTTAATCTGTGATGTGTCCGGGTCAATGGCGCGTTACGCAGTTTTTGTAATCCAGTTTATCTACGGGCTTTCCAGCGTTGTCAAGGGCATTGAGAGCTTTATCTTTTCTGAGGATCTGGAAAGGGTAACTCCTTATTTTAAAAAGGGTGACAGCTTTATCAAGACCATGTCTACTCTAGTTGAAAAGAGCAGCCAGTGGGGATTGGGCACCAATCTGCACGCTTCCCTGGACACTTTCCTGGAAAAACACCACCGCCTCCTCTCACCCTCAGTGTTTGTAATTATTGTCAGCGACGCTCAGACCATCCAGGCTTATCAGACTACAGCCGGCCTGAAGGAAATCAGGAGCAGGGTTAAAGATATTATCTGGCTTAATACCATGCCCCGTGAAGATTGGCTGTGGGCTTTGGAAATAAACGAGTTTCAGAAATACTGCAGGATGTTCGAATGCTCCACACTGGACCAGCTGAGCAATGTGCTTGGCAGCCAGGTGCTGACAGTATAAACTCTTTTATTATTTAACAGGTATAGCTTTTTACTGGATTGGTTAGAATAGATACCGGTATGAAAGGCTGTGGCAGGGCTGACTCCCGTATCAGCAAATGTCCGCCCGTGTTATAAGCCGAAAGGTTATTTTAGGAGGCTAAGCTAAAAGTATGATTGGTAAGGTAAAATGGTTCAATGCTGGTAAAGGTTTCGGTTTTATCGAAACAGAAGAAGGCAAGGATGTTTTTGTGCATTTTTCCTCAATTCAAACTGACGGTTTCAAGACCCTTGACGAAGGCCAGGATGTGGAATTCGACGTAGTTCAGGGTGAGCGCGGCCCACAAGCCGCAAATGTAGTTAAATTATAAAAGAATCTTCTTTTAAATAATTTAACGCTTAGCGAAAGGGACTGGTAATTATTCAGTCCTTTTTGCTTTTATACAGCTAAAATTCGGCCAGCCGTATAAAATTTCCTTAATCGTAGAATTATACCCTTATAAAGATAGTATGGTCACCGCTGTAGAATCCTTTTTACTTTTCCAACGCCTCTCAGGATCTTATCCGGGCATCCAGTCAATTTGGTAAGATTTTTATTTAATATAAATCCCATTTTAGTGAAAACTAATAAAGGAATCCTGGTAATTATGGAGATAGGCACAGGGATCGGTAATAGTTGTTTTGCATTTTAAGGTTTGAGCGGGTCCCACATAAGAATGACAGGTTGCGACATTAATTTAAAAAGGGGTGACATAAGTTGAAAGCAACAGGAATCGTGCGTCGCATCGATGATCTGGGCAGAGTGGTGATACCTAAGGAAATACGGCGGACCATGCGCATTCGGGAGGGGGATCCCCTTGAGATCTTCACAGACAGGGAAGGGGAGGTTATCTTAAAAAAGTATTCCCCGATTGGTGAACTCGGAGAGTTTGCCACCGAGTATGCCGACTCATTGAATGAAACACTGGGCCACATTTCTTGTGTCGCGGATAAAGATATGATTATCGCGGTCGCGGGAGCACCCAAAAAGCAGCTTATGAACAAACAGATCAGCACCGATGTGGAAAAAGTGATGGCTGACAGGAAAATGGCTGTATTCAATGAGACCTGCTATTTGACCATTGATGAAGACGTCAGTTTCAACTCCGCGGTAATAGCTCCCATCATTGCTGAAGGTGATACACTGGGCGCTGTCATCATCGCCGCTAAAGAGCCCGGCGTGCAAATGGGCAACCTGGAAACCAAACTGGCTGAAACAGCCGCAGGTTTTCTGGCTAAACAGATGGAGTCCTAAAAAGAAAGCCCCTTTCAGGGGCTTTCTTTTTAGAGTCCTTTTAAAATTGGAAATCAGATGATGGCATTAATAGATATAATCCTACATTTAGCCCTGCCGGCGGGCAGGTCTACTTCCACAATACTGCCGGGTCTTTTTAATAATAAGGTTTGCCCCAATGATGATAAAAATGAAACATCCCCATAGATTAGGTTTTCTTCTAACGCACTTATTAATCTAAACTTATGACGGTTCTGGTTGAACATATTTTCAACCTCTATCTCACAGCCAATAGTTGCGAACGGCAATTTTCTATCGTGACGACTATTCTGTTTTGAATTGATAATAAATTGGTCAATTGTTTTTATGTAATTTTCAATAATATTTACTATTTCAGACCGCTCAGCAGCTGATTTAGCGAAATATTCAACAATAATATGCTGTTCTTCTTCCAACTTTACTAAATTCCTAATGATACTTTCAAATGCTTTTATAGATATGTTGTAATTATCCATATTCACCTGCTGTAATATACAGTTAATGGGAAATTACACAAAGATGCAAATGAGTATTCCACAGGTGTAAAATACTCATTTGTAACTTATTACAATAATTATAGTATATTATATAATATTGTCAATAATAATGGTTTAATAGGATAATACTAGAGGCTGTGTCAAATCCTTCGGTACCGACTTTAAATTCATGGTAATCAAATTGTGAAGCAAATTTTCTCCAAGCTGCTAATAATTTAGGAAGTAATATGGACAAAGATTTAAAAAATCGTTATACTAACATTAGTATATAGAGGAGCCAGATTTATTGGGAGATGAGAACTGCGTGCGCCTTGCTTATAAAATCTGGTTGGATAATAACGGGAAGGTTTTTGGCGACGGGCCATACGACTTGTTGTTAAGAGTTGAACAAATAGGTTCTTTGAGCAAAGCGGCGGCCGAGATTGGTATGTCTTATAATAAAGCCTGGCGGTTGATACGTGCCATTGAAGATAGATTAGGCTTTCCACTGCTGAAATGTAAAGTAGGCGGCGCCTCAGGCGGAGGGTCCGAAGTTACTTCCCAGGCCCGCCGACTGATGCAGCAATACAGGGCTTTTCGGGAGGAAGCAGAAAACGCTTTAGAATTGCTGTATGCCAAGCATTTTAATGAAAAAGAAATAAAGGGATAATATTTTTTGGTTGCGTTATACTAGCAAAAGTATAACGTATTGATTTTATCTATTAAAAATTTAAGAAAGGGTGTGGATCATGGACAGTAAGTATCGTTATTTTAAGGCGACTTTAGAGTGCGGCCGTTTAGAAATGGGCAGCTCACCGGGAGCTACCCGTTATGTTGCAGTTATTGATAACGTTCATAAAATGATAAGAAACAGAAAACCAAGGATAAAGAAAAATTTTACTAAAACAGGCGCAATAAAGGTGGAGGAAATATCATACAATAACTATTGTGAGGGTCTAATAACCCAAGCGGTATATACATACTTGGAGAAGGAGGAAAATACTCTAGAACCGCTGTGTGCCAAGTATTTTAATAATAAAGAAGCATAGGGATAATATTTTCTAGGCTCGATATGCTGGAGAGGGTATAACGCTGTGGGTTTTATTGCTTTTAAGCATTTTTTGCATAACATAGCGGCATTCCTGGCGTACAAAGTGCAATTACGTTTATGATATAAAAATACGCCGAGATGGATTATCTCCGGCGTATTTTGGCATAATTTATTTTAGAAAAAGATGATAAAATGTGTACCCTTGTTTATCATTTTAAAATGAATAACATAGACAAGAAAGCTTATAAAAAGCGCTTATAACAGTCTTGCCAATTCCTCCGGGTCTGTAACAGGCTCCCGGCAAGCGTAGTTCTGACAAATATAGGCTGTAGCCTTGCCGTTAACCGGCAGCTGTTCCTTAACAAAAGGAGCAGCTTTTTCTATCCCTTTCCCACTTTCGCCGGCAGGGTGAAACACTGCCGCCGTTTCCGGTATGAAGGCACGCCGGACCGCGCTTAACATCGCCTCCGTATCAGCCTCACCAGACTTGCCGGCAATCACAATCTCCCGCGCAGGCCCTAGCATTAAGTCAATCCCGGATAAGAAGTGAGTATAACCCCAGGGGTGCTTGCTTATCTCTCCGGCAAAGGCCGCAATCTGCTTGTCTGCCATCTCAAGCAGTTCTGTGTTCCCAGTCAGCCTGGCCAGGCGGAGCAAGTTGTGCAGCCCAGCTGAATTGCCGGACGGGAGCGCCCCGTCGTAAATTTCTTTAGGACGGGCGATTAGACGTTCGGCATCTTCCCCGTAAAAGAAAAAACCTCCATTCTCTTTATCCCAAAACAGATCTATCATTTGTCCGGCCAGTTTAAGAGCACTTACCAGGTAGGTGACTTCAAAAGTTGCCCCGTACAGTTCCAACAGGCCCCAGGTTAAAAAAGCATAATCGTCAAGGTAAGCCTGGTAGTCAGACTCGCCGTCACGGTAACGGGCCAGCAGCCTGCCGTCCTCCCGCCGCAGCTTTTGCAAAATAAAATCCACAGCCCTCACTGCCGCCTCTTTATAGACAGGTTCACTAAAAACAGCCGCTCCCCTGGCCAGGGCTGCAATCATCAGCCCGTTCCAGGAGGTGAGGATCTTGTCGTCCTTGTAAGGATGCACCCGTTTTGCACGCGCGTCAAAAAGCTTTTGCCGCTGCAGTCCTATTGAAACGGTCATTTCGTCGGTCTTTGAGTTTATCTCCCCGGCTGCGTTAAACGGAGGTGCTGAGATCAAATTCGGGATACTGCGCCCTTCAAAATTACCCTTGGCAGTAATGTCAAACAACCGGCAGTATATTTCTCCTTCTTTTTCACCTAAAATGTTCTTAACCTCAGCGGGTGACCAGACATAAAATTTACCTTCCTCACCCTCGGAGTCGGCGTCTTCCGCCGAATAAAACCCTCCTTCAGGTGAAGTCATATCCCTTAAAACATATGTAAAAATCTCTTTAGCCACTTTGGCGTAAAGGCTGCGGCCGGTTGCCTGAAAGCACTCAGTATAAGCCAGTGCCAGCAGGGCGTTGTCGTACAACATTTTTTCAAAGTGGGGGACCAGCCACTTCCCGTCCGTCGAGTAACGGGCAAAACCATAGCCGATGTGGTCATAGATCCCCCCCCTGTACATCGATTCAAGCGTTTTTTCAACCATGGCCAGAGCTTCCGGTTCATTATTTCTCTTCCAGTAACGCAGCAGAAAGGACAGGTTATGTGGTGTGGGAAACTTTGGCGCCGTGCCGAACCCGCCGTACTTACTGTCAAAAAGACTCCTCGCCTGCGTAAAAGCATTTTGCAATATTTTTCCGGTAATTTTGTCCACAGGCAGGTCTTTATCCCCGGATTGTAGTGACTGGGTTACCTGCTCGCCAATCTTAACTAATAAATCCGGATCCTGCCTCCACTTTTCACTTACCTGTATAAGGATGTCCACCAGGCCTGCCCTGCCCCACTTTTCATGTTTGGGGAAATATGTCCCCGCATAAAAAGGCTTCTTTGCAGGAGTCATCAATATAGTAAGCGGCCACCCACCTTGACCGGTCATATTCTGGCAGACCAACATATAAATATGGTCTATATCCGGACGTTCTTCCCGGTCTACTTTTATGGAGACAAAGTTATTATTCAGAATGGCAGCTACTTCATCGTCTTCGAAAGACTCTCTTTCCATTACATGACACCAATGACAGGTGCTATAACCAATACTAAGAAAAATCGGTTTGTTTTCCTTTTTAGCCTTTTCAAAAGCCTCATCACCCCAGGGGAACCAATGTACAGGGTTATTAGCATGTTGCAGAAGGTATGGCGATTTTTCACCACCTAATCTATTGGGTGTTTTACTTGTTGTCATAAAGTTACCTCCAGATTTTTTCGAATGTTATTATTCTACACAAAAAACGTAATTAGTATTTTATGAATAATCTAACAATCATTGCTTTTCAACTAAACAAGGAGGGAATATCATTGACACCATAGTTAGTATGGTTTAAACCAATAATGTTGAGGGCAGCAACGAATTTATAAAATCACTTTACATATAATGGTAACTACTTAGGCGCAGGTCTAATCCTAAAGTAGCTTGTACATAAATTAATTTATTCCTATAATGAAAATTAGAGGAGGTGGCTATTTGCAAAGGTCTTATAACAGGCCTTTTTTTTCTACTGTCTATTATTTTAAAATGAAATCGAGGTTGAAACATCTTTCCAGTAGCTGCTCAAGAGTATTAATAAAAAAATCCTAAAGAGAATTGAGGTAGCTTATGCCTAATTTAATTCCGGTTTTATTAATAGCAGGCGAAATCATAATTATTGCCCTGTTGGTACTATTATATTATCAATTTAAACACGCGAAAGCTCCAGAAACTAGTTTTGTACTGCTGGAGAAAAGCCAGGAAAAAACGGAGAGAGTAATGCGCGAGGAGATTGCCAGAAGCAGGGAAGAAGCAGCTAAAAACGCGGGCATGCTTAGGTCAGAGGTTGCCAATTCTTTTTATAGACTGGAAGATGCCTTAATGAAGCGCTTTGTTGATCACGCCACATTACAAAAGAGCCAGTTGGATAGTTTTGCGGGTCAAATTACAGCATTAACCGCCAGCAATGAACAGAGACTGGAGAAGATGAGAGACACTGTTGAAGAAAAATTGACCATGCTGCAGAAAGATAACAACCTGAAGCTGGAGCAGATGCGTGCGACTGTGGATGAGAAACTGCATAACACTCTGGAAAGACGCCTGGGGGAATCATTTAGACAGGTGAGTGAAAGGCTGGAACTGGTCCATAAAGGCCTGGGGGAAATGCAGTCTTTAGCCGCGGGAGTGGGTGACCTGAAAAAAGTACTGACCAACGTAAAAACCAGGGGCGTATGGGGGGAGATTTCACTTGGCGCCCTGCTGGAGCAGATTTTTACCGGGGAGCAGTACGAGCAAAACGTAGTCACTAAGAAAGGCAGCAGTGAAAGAGTGGAATTTGCCATAAAACTGCCCGGTCGTGCTGCTGAGCAGAGAATTGTCTGGCTGCCGATTGACGCCAAATTTCCGCAGGAGGATTACCAAAGGCTGGTAGAAGCCCAGGAACAGGCCAATCCAGTGCTGGCCGAACAGTCTTCAAAACAGCTGGAGACCAGGATTAAAGCGGAAGCTAAGAATATCAGGGACAAATACCTGGACCCGCCCCATACCACAGATTTTGGCATCATGTTCCTGCCCACGGAAGGGCTTTTCGCGGAAATTATCCGGAGGCCGGGCCTTTGTGATGTCCTTTTAAGAGAGTACCGGGTAATAGTAACCGGGCCAACGACCCTGTCAGCATTGTTGAACAGCCTGCAGGTAGGTTTTCAAACCCTGGCTATAGAAAAAAGGTCAAGTGAGGTATGGGCGCTGCTCGGAGCGGTAAAGAGCGAGTTTGGCAAATTCAGTGATATTCTTGAAAAAACGCACAAAAAGCTGCAGGAAGCGAGCAATACCATTGACAATGCCGCCAGAAAATCCCGCACCATAGAAAGAAAGTTGAAAACAGTGCAGGAACTCCCGGCGACAGACGCTGTAAACCTTTTGGGGCAAATTGAGGAAGAAGCTCTTAAGAACGGGGAATAAAAGCTATGGCCTCAATCTCGACCAGTACATCTTTCGGCAGCCTGGCCACTTCCACGCAGGAGCGGGCCGGCGGCTCAGACTTGAAAAAGCCGGCGTAGACATCATTAACATGGGCGAAATCATCCATGTTTTTAATAAACAGGGTTGTTTTCAATACTGTTGCTGAAGACGCCCCGGCGGCTTTCAACACCTCTTCCAGGTTATGCAAAGCCTGCCGCGCCTGAGCTTCAACGCCTCCGGGCACGATATCCCCGCTGGCGGGGTCAATGGGGATCTGCCCTGAAGTAAAGACAAAGTCACCAAGTTTTACGGCTTGAGAGTACGGACCAATAGCCGCGGGCGCTTTTTGTGTGGATACTGTAGTTTTGCTCATTACTATATACACCTCACATTATATGATAATATCTTTACCAATAGGATTAGTATACAATATATTAAGGACGATTTACAAAGAAATATACATTGTATAAGATTAAAA
>ENA-UOYA01002901-UOYA01002901.1-activated-sludge-metagenome-genome-assembly--contig:-NODE-2901-length-15834-cov-7.371190_pt1 | contig 15834 bp, 15 predicted proteins | sample MGYA00238163_ERZ764804 | MGnify/ENA primary metagenome ERZ764804 (study PRJEB28919, sample SAMN05720223) | activated sludge metagenome | isolation source: Anaerobic digester | place: Hong Kong...
GGATGACGACCGGCCCGATTTCGGGCGCGCGGATCACTGATTGCCGTCAGTCGTTGAGCGCGTTGATCGCCGCGTGAACGCGCGACTCTATCTCCTCGCGTGACAGGCCAGGCGGAATTTCTTCGCCCACTTTCATCGTCACAATGCCCGCCCGCTTCACGAAACCGCGCGGCCAGACCTTGCCGGAATCCAGCGCGACCGGAATGACCGGAAGCCCCAATATCTTGTAAAGCCCGGCAAGGCCCGCGCGCAGCTCCGGCTTTTCGCCATGCGGCACGCGCGTTCCTTCCGGAAAGAGCACGATGGGGCGGCCCGAGTCCTTGGCGCGCTTGGCCTGTGCGATCATCCGGCGCATCGCGGTTGCCCCGGCCTCGCGATCAACGCCGATCGAGCCGTGCTTGCGCGCGGCATAGCCCCAGCCGAACAGATCGAGCAGCTCCTGCTTCATCACCACAACGGGGCGGCGAAAGAGCGCAAGCGTCTCGACGGTTTCGTACATCGATTCATGCTTGAAGATGTAGAGCGCCTGCTTGGTATCCAGCTCGCCGACAATCTTCGTGCGGATGCCGAGGATGAAGCGCGCGCAAAAGCGGTGCCACAAGGCCCAGTTGCGCGCGCCGCGGATGGTCGCGCGCTCGCCAAAGGGCACCATGGCGACAGCCGCGCCAACGACGAAAACACTGCCGACATAAAACACGACGGCAAAGAGGAGCGAGCGGAGAAAGGACATCATAAGCGTTCGCCTAGCTCAAGCGCGATGAAACGCGCCAGCAGCTTGTTATACTCCTTGAAGAGCTGAGTCAGGCTTGGATCGCTTGGCACGGCATCGGGAATGATGCGCACGCCGCGCCCGACGGCATGGACCAGCTCCAGCTCGGCACGGCGCATGTGCCAGTCGCTCGTCACCAGCCGGACCGAACGGAAGCCATGACCTTTCAGCCAGCGCGCCGATTCCCGCGCGTTCGAGATGGTGTCGACCGAGGCCTTGTCGAGATCGATGCAGCAGCGCGAGAGCTTGCGCGGAATGTGCTGCGCCTCTTCAAGCTCCGCCCGCCGCACGGTCGGGTCCACGCCCGAAACGAGCATCCGGTTGGCTTGACCCGACTTCAGCGCGTCCATTGCCTGATCGAAACGGCCCGAGCCGCCCGTCAGCACGACGACGGCATCGGTCTTTTCCTTGCCTGCGGGTCCGGGAAGGAACACCGCAAACCAGAACATGCCCAGGAACCAGGCAACGAAGGCGAGGGAGAGTGCGCGCCGGATCATAGCATCCGCCTCAAGGCCGCCATCACCGTCATGCGGGCTGCCACCGTGGCGAGTGCCGCACCCAAGAGCGGCGTCACCAGAAGGAACAGCCAGCCCAGCCAGCCAATGCCGACCGAGCCGAGAAGATCAGACCCCACGGCCGAAAGCCGACCGTTGAGCAGCAGCATCGTGAGCAGCGCCATCACAAGGCCCAGCCCGCCACCAAACAGCGCATCCAGCGCGATGCGCTTCTGGAAGAGCCGTGCAATCTGCACATCCGTCGCGCCCAGAAGATGCATGACTTCAATCGTCGCGCGATGCGTGTTGAGCGCACTGCGCGCCGCCAGCACGACAATCGCCGTCGAGGCCCCCGCCATCATGATGACGAGCGTCCAGGCCAGCCAGGTGAGTGAGCCGAGCAGGCGCACGAGCGGCCCCAGCCATTGCGCGTGACGCTCGACTCGCGCCGAAGGGGCAACGTTTGCAATGCTGCTGGTGAGCGTTTCCATGCCGCCGACAGCGGACGGATCGAGCGTGGCATCAATCAGCGTCGGCACGGGCAGGTCGGCATCAAGCCCGGAGTCTCCAAACCAGGGTTCCAGCAGGGCCGCGACTTCACGATCCGGCACGCGGCGGAAGCTTTCAACCGCGGCAAGCCGCCCCAGTTCCCGCGTTACGGCATCGGCCTGCGCGTCGCGCTTGGCGGCGTTCGCCTCGACGATCTGGATCGTCACGCGCCCGGCAAGATCGGCATCAAGCCCCTTGGCCGACCGCGCGAGCGAAATGCCCGTGGCCGCGGCCAGCACCGTCAGGAACATGATGATGGCAATCACCCAGGGCATTGGCCCGGCCATGCGCCCTTCAGGCAGCAGCCGAGCGTCTGCAGGCGGCGACTGGATCAGGGATTGCAGGCGGGCCAGATTGATCTTCATGCGCCGTGCGGCTCACGCGCGGGCGGATTGCGCAACGTTCCCGTCGGGTCCGGCAGGCCGCCATCGGCCAGCCGCATGATCTGCGCATGGGGAATGCGGCTGAGCAAGTGAAGATCGTGCGTCGCAACGACAATCGTCGTGCCCAACTGGTTGAGCGCATCAAAGAGCCGCAACAGGCGCGTCGCCATGTCCGGATCGACGTTGCCGGTCGGTTCGTCGGCGATGAGCACATCGGGCCGCGAGATGACGGCGCGCGCAATGGCAACGCGCTGCTGCTCCCCGCCGGACAGCGTTGCCGGACGGGCCGTTGAGCGATCCCCCAGCCCCACCCATTGCAGCATCTCGTGCACGGGTTGTTCGATGTCTTGATCGGACGCGCCCGCCACGCGCAGCGGCAGCGCCACATTGTCGAACGCCGACAGATGCGGGACGAGCCGGAAATCCTGAAAGACGACGCCGATGCGGCGGCGGTAGAGCGGCAGCTTGTCGCGCGGCATCGTCACCATGTCATCGCCGAACAGGCGGATAAGGCCACGGCTCGGGCGTTGGGCAAGGTAAAGCAGCTTCAACAGCGAAGTCTTGCCCGCACCCGATGGCCCGGTGAGGAAGTAGAAACCGCCCTTCACCAGCGAAAACGTGATGTCGGACAGCGTTTCGGCACCGGTGCCGTATCGCAACCCCACATTCTCGAACTGGATGATGTGCGTCATGCGCCCCGATTATGCCTTACTGCCCGCCCTCTTTCACTCCACTAGAGCACGGCTTGCCCCCAATCCAGCCTTGTTTGCCCAGACACACACTTGCCACGACCGGCCAAAGGGTGCTTAGAAGCGCAAAACTGGCCCCAAAGGTTTGCCCGGATAATGATCCTCTCCTGCCCTGCGTGTTCTACGCGATATCTTGTTCCTGATACCGCGATCACAGGGGCCGGTCGGCAGGTGCGTTGCGCATCGTGCAAGCATAGCTGGTTCCAGCCCGCCGCAACGCCCGTGCGCGCGCAAGCCGAAGAACTGCCGCTGCCGCCGCCGGCTCCGCCTGCTGCACCCACACCGCCCGCCCCTCCGATTGCCACGCCGCGCGATCTGCCCGACGACTTTCCGGCTCCGCCGCCTGCGATTTCACGCGAAACGACCGATGATGATGCCGCCTATGAGCGCGACGAGCGGATCGACATGTTCGCGCCAGAGCCGCCCTTCCGCCCGCGCCGCAACCCGGCCAAGCGCTGGACGATTGCCGCTGCAGGGGCCTCCGTGCTGCTTCTCGGCGGCGTCGGCGCAATCCAGTATTTCGGCACGCCCGACATCGCGTCAAAGCTCGGCTTTGCCAGTGCGACGACCGAAGTGCCGCTGCTGCTTGAAGTGCCGCGCCGCCCCGAGCGTCGCCTGCTGGAAAGCGGCAATGAGCTGTTCGCCATTTCGGGTAAGGTCGTGAACCCGACGAGCGAGCAGCAGCGCGTGCCGGACATTCTGGCCGAATTGCGCGATGCGCAGGGCCGCGTCGTCTATGGCTGGACGATCACCCCGCCCAAGCGGACGGTGGAGGCCAAGGGCTCGATCGAGTTCAACTCGGCGGAAGTGAATGTGCCGCGCGGCGCCAAGGAACTGAACCTCAGCTTCGCCGGGAAGTAGTTCCCGGACGCATCACCCAAAGGAAGCGACCGCCATTGAGGAGGGCCGCAACCAGCATCCCCGCGCCTGATCCCCAGACGAGTGCATAGGGGCCGTGTCCCTGTTGCACGAGATACCAGCCGAGCCCGCCCGTCACGAGGAAGAAGGCGACAATGCCGTTGACGCCTGCCGCGACCTGATCGCCGATGGAGCGCAGCGCGAACATGAAGACGACCTGAAGCCCGTCAAACAGGATGAACGGCGCCCAGACGGCCAGCATCGCCGCGGCCAGCAGATGCACCTCGGCGCGCGCCGGAAAAGCCTGCGCAAGGACGCCGCCGAAGGCCAGAAGCAGCGCCATCTGAATTGCCATCACCCCGAATGCGAGGCCTGCGGCAATGAGCGTGCGGCGCCGCGCGGCTTCGGGCGCGCCTTCGCCCACGGCGTTGCCCGCGCGCACCCCCGCTGCCGAGCCAAAGCCCAAAGCAAAGCCGAAGGTCACATTGTGCGTGGCAAAAACGATCTGGAAGGCGTGGCTCGTCACATCGCCAAGATTGGTCGAGAGCGCGATGAGCCAGGAAAAGCCCGCCAGCTCAAGGCCTGAGGCAAGGGCAGGCACCAGCCCGAAACGGCCCATCGCGAGCGCGCCGGGAAAGGCCGATATCAAGGCGCGCAGCGAGAGATCATCCACGCCGCGCGCTTCATGGTCGCGCACATGCCGCACCGCCCAGAGCATCGCCGCCGCGCCGATCCAGAGCGAAATCGTGGTCGCCAGCCCCGCGCCAAAAGCACCCCATGCCGGAAAGCCGAAGCGGCCCGTGGCCATCGCCCAGGCAAGGAATGCATTGAGCGGCAGCATCATCAGATTGACGACCATCACGCGTCGGGGATGGCTGATCCCTTCCAGAAAATTGCTTGCGGCAATCAGGATGAGTTGGGCCGGAAAGCCAAGCGCCATCACGCGCACGACATTGGCGGATATGCCCATCACGGCATCGGCCACGCCCATCATCGCGAGCAGCGGCTCGGCCAGCAGATAAAGGATCGCCCCGCCCGCAAGGCCGATCATCGTACCGAGCACAAGGCTCTGCCGATAGACGTCGCCGGTCTTGCGTGTGTCGCCCGCGCCATCGGCCTGCGAGGCAAAGACAAGTACCCCCGACATCCAGCCTATCGCCGCCATCAGCGTGATGAAGGTCACCGCGCGGCTGCCGCCAAAGCCCGCCACTTCATGCGTGCCGGTGGCGCCCACCACGACAACGTCGGTCAGCTGCAGCAGCGTCCAGTTGAGGCTGGCGAGCACCACGGGCCACGCCAGCCGCAAGATGCGGCGCGCCTCAGTTCCCCAGTCTCCCGCCGCGTCCTTCATGGCCGCGTCCTTAGCCGGTCAACGGCCAATGGGGAACGCCTGCAAGGTTTGAGCGACATTATGGGTTAAAGCCATTGCCTGCCTCGATTCGCTCTGCTAGAGGCGCGCTCCTGTCCATTGCCGGGGAGCATCGTTCCTTGGCAAAATCGGCGTAAAAGTGCGGTCGTGGCGGAATTGGTAGACGCGCAACGTTGAGGTCGTTGTGGGCGAAAGCCCGTGGAAGTTCGAGTCTTCTCGACCGCACCATTTACCGGACAGAACCAAAAAGCGGCCCCGTTGCATCTGGCACCGGGGCCGTTTTTGTTTCTGGCTCCCCGCCGCCTTCACCCCATGAATGCAGTCACGCCCCTTATGGCACAGAAGCCGTGCGCAGGTCGGTCGGGTCTGCCGCTGTCGGGCCAAGATGGACGCTGGGCATTTTGCCATCGACGCGAATGTCGCCCGCAAGCCCGGCATGAAGGCGCGCGGCATCTGCGGAAGCCTTGGCAATGCGGACCTTATATTGCCCATAGGGCACGCGCTCGAACAGGAAATAGCCATCAAAGTCGCTCCGCGTGCGCGATATGACCACGCCGCGCGCATCGACCAATTCAAGATCAACGCCCTCAAGCGTCGCGCTGCCCGATTTGACGAGCGTCCCATCCACTTCGCCGGCGCCCGTCAGCCCCAGCTCGACCGTGGCGACCACGCCCGGACGCGGCGTGACGACCATCCCCGGACCCGAGGGCGAAACCATGGGATCGGGCAGTGAACTGGCATCAACGCCGATCAGAACCGGACGGAAGGCCTCCAGACCATCGACCAGAACTTCGCCATTGGCATCCGACAGCGCATCGACCGGCACCCGGCCCGCCGCGATCTGCACATCGCGCTCAAACGGCTCATCGGGCTGGCGCACGCCATCGCCATTGGCATCGCGATAGACGCGGGCAAGCACCTGCCCATGCGTGGCGAGCCGCGAGGAGGTCATCCGCACGCCGCCCTTGCGCCGCGGGTCCGGCCCAAAACTGAAGGAAAGGTTAAGACCGGCGGCGAGCGAGCCATCGCTGGCCGCTTCTGCCGAGGCTGAAAGCGCCACGCGATCAAAGCGGCGCGAATAGCCCAGGCCAATCCGCGCGCGATCCAGCATCCGGTCATAGCCAAGCTCGCCGCGCCATTGCGACGGATGGCGCGAATCGCCTGCCCCCGCCCATTCAGCAATCAGCCCTGCGCTGCGGAACCGGCTTTCCGGTGTGATCTGGAAGCGCGCATCGCCGCGCAGCCGCAAACGACCCACGCGTGCATTGAGAAGAACGCCGGACTCCATCGTTCCCGCCGGATCGGGACCATAAGGCAGCTTGTCCTTGCGCCAATCGACCTCGCCGGTCAGCGTATAGCGGCTGAAGCTCGTCGAAACGCGCGTCCCGACCTCAAACGTGCCCTGCCCGTTGGTGCGCGTCGTGTAGCGCGCCTCGCTGTGAACCGGCACGACCGACCGGCCGAGCTTGAGCGAATGATCCACCGAGATGCTGTGCAGGCCGCTGACGGCACGTTCGATGCGGTCAGACCGGAAGCCGCCCATGACATTGGTTGATTCCGCACTCACATAAGTCCGGCCAAACTCGCCCAGCATCTGCGCCGAGAGAACCGAGCCGCCGCGCAGGTCAGTTGCGCCCGAAAGTTGCGCCAGCACAGGGCCAAGCGACTGCCGGAGGGCGGCTTCCACAAAGTTGCGCCGTCCAACTTCCTTGACATAGAGGTTGTGATAGCTCGCGGAAACCGAGGTTTTCGGCCCAAGGCCACGTTCCAGCCCAAAGGAGCCGCGCCATTGGCCCGAGCCGAATTGCGGGCCATTGCCCAAGCCGATCAGATCGCGCCCGTCCTGATTGATGCCCGCCCAATACCAGGTCTGGCGGGGCGGGATGCTGTCCGGACCAACGGTGACGATCTTCTCGTCCCGGCGCACCTGGCCCTGCGGACCATAAAGCACGACCTCAAACCGGTTCTGCCCATAGAGCAGCGGCACTTCGAGAAATTCATAGCGACCATCGGCGCGGTTGATCGCGACCTGCAGCAATTGCCCGTTGCGATAGAGTTCGGCATCCCAGCCGGCAGGCAATTCGCCGCGGAAACTGGTGCGATCAAAATTCTCCGGCCGATCAAGCGGACGATTGGTGACCATCACACCGCGACCGATGGAGGATTGCGACGAAATGCCGGTCGACAGGCCCAGCACATCGCCCACCGCGACTTGCGTTGCCTTGAGCGGACCCAATAGCTTGCCATCGGGATCATAACGATAAGCGCGCAGGCGCAGCGTTTCGGGCACACCGTGGCGATCCGAGCCAAGCCGCGCGTCATAAGCGACAGGACCTGCCTCGCCGCTCGCAAAAAGTTCAAACTGCACATCAGTCCGTGGCGTGCCGCGCTTTTCGCGCAAACCACCCAGCGCAACCACGGCATCGACCGAAGGCGCCTTGATGCCGCGATAGGCAACGCGGCTTTGCGGCAGCGATTTCAGATCAAAGGTCGAGGCCGGGCGGATCTTTGCCGCGCGCGCCCGGCGTTCTGCCGAGAGTTCAACGGGAAGCTTGGTGTCCGACTTCACGAACAGGATCGCATTCGACAAATCGGCGTTGAGCGTCACGCCCAGCCATGACGCAAACCGCGCGCTATCAACGCACCAGCCTTCAGGCGCATCGTAAATCGTGTCCGCCGAGAGCTTCTCGCTCTTGTTCACGATTTGTACCGTCTTTGCTTCGCGATCAAGCGTGAAGGTGCGGCTTTCGTTGAAGAACCAGCCTGTTGCGCGGCGCAACTTCTTGTCGACGCGCACCGGAAGGTCGAGCGCCATGACCATGTCGGCCATGTCGACGCACACGCCCTTGGGAGTCTGGTAACCGCGCACGCCTTCGCCCAGGCGATATTGGCCCAGGCGCAGCTCGAACAGAACGGCATCATCAGCATTGGGTTTCCAGACAGCATCAGCCCGCGCAAGCGCGGGCTGACCGAGACCGGTGATCGCGGCGGCAAGCCCGATCCATCGTCTCATATCTGGAAACATGCGGCGCATGATGATGTCCGTCAGAGTCCTTTGGCGGCTTAGCGGATGACCGTCTGCGTTTCGGCGATCATGCGACCGCCCGCTTCGGGGTCTTCGAGATATTGGATGGTGGCAGGCCCGGCGAGCGCGGCGGCCGTCGCGGCATCAATTGGAAAGCTGATGTTGCGCCGCGTAACTTCCGGATAGACGGCCACGCCACGCGCTTCAAACGCGGGTTCGGACTTGCCGGGCTTCAGAACACGGATGCGCCCGAAGGTGGAACGCGTTCCATCGCGCGCGAGCGACATCGCAAGCTCGACATGATCGCCGGTGCGGACAAGGCGGGTATCGCCAATCGCCGCGGTCGCCTTCAAGGCACCCTTGCGGATGATGACAGGAATGGTGACGCCGTAAATGGGCGTCAGCGCAATCGAGAGCCCGCTGTTGACCTGCTGCGTCTCGGTCACGGGACGCGCATCGGGGATCGCGCGGAACAGCATGTGCACGCGATATTCGCCATCGGGCAGATCAACCGGCGCGCGCAGGCCAATGCGGATCGACTGCGGCTGGTTGGGCGCCAGCTCCACGCGGCGCGGCGCATAGGTAATCATGTTGAGCGCCTGCGCTTCGGCGGGCGTTGCGTTCTCGGGCGTGATCTCGTCAAGATTGCCCTCGGCATCCATCCGGCGCAGCTCGAGCGAGACGCGATAGGTGGCGGGCGCGCTGTCGATATTGTTGAGGATGACTTCGGTGCCACGCGCGCCATCGAGCACGACGCGCGTTGGCGCGACCAGCAAGTCCCCGGCGGCACGCGCGCCTCCCGACACGGCGGACGCCGCCAGACCGAACAGAAGTGCAAATTTCGACAAACGCATTCTTACCCCCGGATTATCCAGACCCGACCGCGCGAGACGCGGCCCTCAGAATGCGAATAACGCCATTATGGTTTAATCTTCGCTAACCACGCGGGATTTTCCTGCGCGCGCCAACGAAAAAGGGCTCGCGAAACTGGTCCGCGAGCCCTTGTCGTCAGATGTCCCGGGAAGGATTACTGATAGTTGACGGTCACCGTGAAGGTGCCGGCATAGGCGCCTGCGGCCTGCGTCGCGCCAACGTTGAGCGAGCCGCCCACGCGGAAGCTGTCGCCGCCGGCGAGAACCAGCGAGGTTGCGCTCGAGGCAATCGTAGCCGTCATGTTGTTGCCGCTACCGTCGGTGAGCGTCACCGAACCCGGGTGCGAGATGCCGACAGTCATGCCGGTTGCGCCCGAAACGTTGAAGCCAGCCGCGGTGGTTGCGCCGGTGCAGACGAGCGTCGTGGCGCACGTGCGCGCACCCGCCGTCGAAACGGCAACGCTGCCGCCGCCCGTGCCGATGGCAACGGTGCCGAACTGCAGGTCCGACGTGTTGGCGACCGTCACCTGCTGAAGGATCGTGGCACGCGCCGTGCCGTCAGCCGTTGCAGCCTGTGCAGCACCCGATGCAAGACCGAGAGCCAGAACCGAACCGGCCGCTACGGCCTTGATCATACGAATGTTCATGTGTGTTCCCCTTTAGAATCACGCTTCTTCCCGAGTGAAAACTTGCCCCACTCCGAGAGCCATTTGCGCCGAAATGGTTTTAATATGCCCTTAGGCCCGTGGTTAACGGCGTAAAAAGGATCAGGCGCGCGGCGCTATTCATATTCGGCGCTGATCGGCACGTTTCCGCGAAAACTGCCGCTTTCCCCGCCTTTGAGGACAAGGCGGCCCCCGAAGGAAAATGTGAGGCGCCCATCGGCATCCAGCGCCGGATGCGGGGAAAGGTCCGTCCGGAATTCCGCCACTTCGGCGATTTCACCCGTTGTCGAGCGCAACTGGACGCGCACCGGCAGGTCGATTCGCACGCGGGCATAGGGCGCGCCCGTGACAAGCGCCGTACCGCGCAGCGCCATTCCGCCAAGATCCGTGAGCGTGCCGCCAACGCGGCGCGAGCCTGTTTGCGCATCGATTTCGACAGCGCCCCCGGTATCGCCCTGGGCAACGCGACCCATATCAAGCGCGGTCTCGATCACGATGCTGAGCGGAACGCGCGCACGCCCGCCTTCAGACAGGCGTTCCGTTTCGGGCGCGCACAAGCGGCAGCTTTCAGCCCCCAGCGGGGACGCCACCAGCGCGCAACATCCGAGCAAGAGACTGATCCGCATCATGAAAACATCCATAATGACCAAGCTTCAAGAAACTGCTAACCAGTTAATCCAAGCCCCGCCAGAGTAAGGCGGGCGCATTGAAAGGCCAGCGTGCCCGAGGTCATCCCCCGAATCGGGGCTATCGCAACAGCCCGACCCGACCATGATATTCACGCGGCATTCGTGGCCTGGGCGGGAGAACGCATTGGCGACCCGCGAGAACGGGGGCTGTTCACGCGCATGGCCGCACGCTCGGGCATCGCGCATCGCTATGCCGTGCTGCCCCGCTCGCCCGATGGTGGATCGCCCGTCGCGCCCGGCGGCTTTTATGCCGGAGCCGCGCCGCCCACCTCCGCACGGATGGCGCTTTATGCCCAGCATGCGCCTGCGCTTGCGCTTGAGGCCATTGGCAAACTCGACGTTGATCCCGCGCGCGTCACGCATCTTGTGGTCGCAAGCTGCACGGGCTTTGTCGCACCCGGCGTAGACCAGATCATCGCGGCAAAACTTGGCCTGCCGCCCTCGACCGAGCGGCTGCTGGTCGGCTTCATGGGCTGTTATGCCGCCATCTCGGCGCTGCGCAGCGCCTGGCACATCGTCCGCTCGCAACCCGATGCGCAGGTTCTTGTCGTGACGGTGGAGCTTTCGTCGCTGCACCTCAACGACACCGACAAGATCGAGCCTTTGCTGGCGATGCTCCAGTTTGGCGATGGCGCGGCTGCGGCGCTTGTTTCTGCCCAAGGGCCGGGGCTTGCGCTGTCCGATCCCTTTGCGACCACCTTGCCCGACACCGCAGACCTCATCCGCTGGGACATTGGCGACACGGGCTTTGTCATGCATTTGTCGGGCGCTGTCCCCACGCGAATTGCCGACGCGCTGCAAGACCCGGGCTTTGCCCGCACGCTTACCGGCGCCGCACCGGTCGATGCCTGGGCGGTCCATGCGGGCGGCCGTTCGATCCTCGACGCCGTGGAACATGGGCTGAAGCTGGCGCCCGACAGCCTTGCCGACTCGCGAGCGGTGCTCAACGACTGCGGCAACATGTCGTCCGCCACGCTGATGTTCGTGCTGGCGCGCGTCTTTGGCCGCCCGGTCACCAATGGCGTTGCGCTTGCCTTTGGCCCGGGACTCGCTGCCGAAGGCCTGCACTTCCGGTCGGTTGACTGACGATGCTCGAAAAACGCGCCCTTGCCGAAGAGCAGATGGATGCGCCCGATCTTGCGCCCGAAATCTACGCCCGCGTTCTCAGCGATCTGGCGCAGGTCAACAGCGTCACGCTCGCACGGCGGCCAACCTTGGCCTTTCTTGATCGGCTGCCGCGCACCGACGCCCCGTTGCGGCTTCTCGATGTCGGCTTTGGCGATGGCGACATGCTCCGCGCCATCGCGCGCTGGGCAAGGCGCCGGAAGATCGCCGTGGACCTTGTCGGGATAGACCTCAACCCGCGCAGCGCAGCCGTTGCACAAGCCAAGACGCCAGCTGATGTCCGCATCGATTATCGCACCGGAGACTATGCCAGCCTTGCGGGCGAACATTGGGACGTCGTGATTTCAAGCCTTGTCGCGCACCATATGACGACCGCTGAACTCGTCTCCTTCCTGGCCTTCATGGAGCGCCACGCCGCGCGCGGCTGGTTCATCAACGATCTCCACCGGCACGGCTTTGCCTATGCAGGCTTTCCGCTGCTCGCGACGATTGCAGGCTGGCACCGCATCGTGCGCGAAGACGGGCAATTGTCGATCGCGCGCTCCTATCGCCCGGCTGAATGGCCGCCCTTGCTGGCCGCAGCAGGCGTGACTGGCGCACGCGTCAACCGCATCTTTCCCTTCCGGCTATGCGTCGAACAGATCCGCTGATCATCGGCGCCGGGCCTGCCGGATGCGCGGCAGCCGTTACGCTGGCGCAAGGCGGCGCACATCCGCTGATGCTCGAACGCGCGGCTGAAACCGGCGACGCGCTGTGTGGCGGCTTTCTGAGCTGGCGGACCTTGCGCACGCTAACCGCCCTCGGCGTCGAACTGCGCGGGCATGAGGTTGATCATTTGCGCGTCTTTGCGGGCAAGCATCGCGCCGAGGCACCCCTACCCGCAACCGCCATGGGCATTTCGCGGCGCGCGCTCGACACCGCCCTTGTCGACCGCGCGCTTCATCTGGGCGCAGGAATTGAGCGCGGCGTGACCATCCGGTCGCTCGACGAGGCGCAAAGCCAGTCCGCCGCGCTGTTTCTCGCCACCGGCAAGCATGATGTGAAAGGCGGCGAACGCCCCCGTGATGCCCGCGACCCCGCAATCGGCCTGCGCGTGCGGCTTCCCGCCTCTCCCAAGCTCCGCGCACTGATCGGCAGCGCCATCGAGCTGCATCTCTTTGACCGCGGCTATGCCGGTATCGACCTTCAGGAAGATGGCAGCGCCAATATCTGCCTTGCCGTGCGCAAATCGCGCCTTGCCGAGGCTGACCGTGACCCGCATCGCCTGCTCGAGCAGCTCGCCTGCCTTTCGCCAGAGTTCGGCGCGCGGCTCGATGGTTTCGAAACAGCTTCGAAAATAGATGCTATTGCAGGCATTCCCTATGGCTGGCGTGCCACGGCAGGCCGCGACGGCCTGTTTCGCATCGGGGACCAGTGTGCCGTGATCCCCTCGCTTGCGGGCGAAGGCATCGGCATTGCGCTTGCCGGCGGCAAGAGCGCTGCCACGGCTTTTCTGGACGGCGGCGCCGACGCCGCTGCGGGATGGCAGGCCCAATTCGCGCAGCGTTCCGCACGCCCCATCGGGATTGCGGCCGCCCTTTGGCGCACGGGCGAGTCCCCGCCACTCGCTGCTGCGGCAACGCTCGCGCTGGGGCTCATCCCCGGCCTTGCAACGCTTGCCGCACGTGCAACGCGCATCAAGGCTTGATGGATGCAGCCAACAAGGCCAGACTGGCATGCATGGAAAAGCTGCTTTTGACCGATGAGGAATGGCGCGCGCGCCTGACCCCCACCCAATATCAAGTGCTGCGGCAGGCAGGCACCGAGCGGGCCTTTTCAGGCGCACTCACCGATAACAAGGACGAGGGCGTCTATCGCTGTGCTGGGTGTGGCGCGGACCTGTTTCTTTCGGACACCAAATTTGATTCAGGCTCCGGCTGGCCGAGCTTCTGCGCCCCCGTTGACCATGAGGCGCTCACGATGATCGAGGATCGCACGCACGGCATGGTGCGCATCGAAGTGCGCTGCGGGCGGTGCGACGGGCATTTGGGCCATGTCTTCCCCGATGGGCCGCAGCCCACCGGCCTGCGCTTTTGCATGAACAGCGTTTCGCTCGACTTCGAGGCCGGGGCAGACGAGTAGAGTGGCAAGGCCGATGCGCCGCCTTGCCGCGCGACTCGCCAAGCCCTAAGAAGGCCGTCACATGGCCCGCAAGCGTCCCCGCCCCTCATCCGCCCCTGAAAAGCGCAGCATCTGGCGGCGCATGATCCGTTGGGGGCTTGGCGCATCCGCCGTCATTCTCTTCGGCCTGATGTGCGCTGTGGGCTTTGCCTATTCCTCGCTGCCCGAATTCGGTGAATTGCGGACGCGCGATTCACTCGGTCAGGTCATCCGTGTGCGCTCGGCAGACGGGCAGGTCATTCTCTCGCTCGGCCCGATCTACGGCGAATGGGTCGGCTATCGCGAGATTCCCAAGGTGATGGTCGATGCGATGGTGTCGGTCGAGGATCGCCGCTTCCGCATGCATCCCGGCGTTGATCCCATTGGCCTTGCCCGTGCGGTGCAGGTTCGCATCACGCGCGGCCATTGGGCTCAGGGCGGCTCGACGATCACGCAGCAGCTCGCCCGCAACCTCTTCCTCACCAACACTCGCACCTTTGGCCGCAAGGGGCGTGAGCTGGTGCTCGCGCTGGCGATGGAAGCCAAATATTCGAAGAACGAGATTCTCGAACTCTATTTGAACCGCGTTTATTTCGGCGGCGGCGCCTATGGCATCGATGCCGCCTCGCGCCGCTTTTTCGATCATCCGGCAAAGCAGCTGAGCCTTGAAGAATCGGCGATTATCGCGGGTCTGGTAAAGGCTCCGTCCAACTATTCGCCCACGGCTGACGCGCAGGCAGCGCTTGGCCGCGCCAAGGTCGTTCTTGACGTCATGGCGGATGCCGGGGCGATCAGCGCGGCTCAGGCGGCCGCCGCAAAGCCCGATGCGGTCAAGCTCGCCGCCCAGCCGCAGCAGAACAGCGTGCGCTATTTCACCGATTGGGCCCTGCCCCAGCTCGACGGGCTGATCGAGGAAACCTCCGCCCCCATTGATGTGTGGACGACGCTGGACGTCGGGATGCAGAATGCGGGCGAACAGGCGATCCGCGCGCATGCCCCGGAAGGCGCACAGGGTGCACTTGTGGCGCTGGACCGCGATGGCGCCGTCCGCGCCATGGTCGGCGGGCGGGATTACGTCACCTCGATCTACAATCGCGCGACGCAGGCGGTCCGCCAGCCCGGCTCTTCCTTCAAGCTCTTCGTCTATATGGCGGCGCTTGAAGCCGGGATGACGCCCGACACCAAGATGGTCGACCAGCCCGTGGATATCGGCGGCTGGAGCCCGCGCAACAGCAGCGGCAAGAATCTGGGTGAAATGACGCTGCGCACGGCCTTCACCTATTCAATCAACACGATTGCTGCGCAAATCGGGCAGGAAGTCGGCACCGCCGCCATTGCCAGCATCGCGCGCCGCCTTGGGTTGACGACGCCCATCAACACCCAGCCCTCGATGGTGCTCGGCACCTCCGACGTGCGCCTGATCGACATGACGCGCGCCTATGCGACTGTCTCGGCCAAGGGCAAGTCGGTATCGCCCTATGGCATCGTCCGCGTGACGACCGCCAATGGCGACACGCTCTACCAGCGCCCCAAACAGCCCGATCTCCAGATTATCGACCCCTGGGTTGCCGCGGGCATGACCGACATGATGCAGACTGCCGTGAGCGCAGGGACAGGCCGTGCCGCGCAGATCGGCCGTCCGGTCGCGGGGAAGACGGGGACGACATCGTCCAACAAGGATGGCTGGTTCCTCGGCTTTTCCAGCGGCATCACGACCGGCGTGTGGATGGGCCGCGACGATGCCCGCCCGGTCCGCGATCTGCAGGGCGGACGCGCCCCCGCCACGGCCTTTGCCGCCTTCATGCAGGTCGCTGTTGCCAAGCGCCCGGTCGAGAAGTTCGAAACCGATGTGACGCTGCCCGAATGGATGCTCGAAAGCGACGAGGAAGCCTATCTTGGCAACGCCAGCGTCAGCCAATCGGCACCGCTCGTTGATGAAAACGGCCAGCCGCTGCCGGAAGCAGGCAGTCCCGACCAATATGATCCTGCCGCCGAAGATGCCGAGTATAAGCGCATCCTTGAAGAAGCGACGCGCAAGGATGCGCCCGCCCGAACCGCAGCGCCGCGTCCCGATCAGGCCTCGCGCCCGAACCAGTGAAGCCGTGAGCCATGCACGCGCAGCCATTCGCGCGCAGGCTTGGGGTCACC
>ENA-UOYA01002902-UOYA01002902.1-activated-sludge-metagenome-genome-assembly--contig:-NODE-2902-length-15833-cov-7.961719_pt1 | contig 15833 bp, 8 predicted proteins | sample MGYA00238163_ERZ764804 | MGnify/ENA primary metagenome ERZ764804 (study PRJEB28919, sample SAMN05720223) | activated sludge metagenome | isolation source: Anaerobic digester | place: Hong Kong...
TATTTCATTTATCTGAAGACGGAGGAAAATCCTTTACAGGTGGAGTAAATACAAATGGAGCTTTCAGAACATTTGGTGCTTATGACGATAAAAATCATATATTATTTGCACAATCTTATAGTGCTGACTTTTATAGATATTATGTAATAACAAAAATATCCGAGCCTATTAAACTTACTAGTGGTTCTGTAGGATATGACCCATCATGCATGACTGTTGACCCAAATGATCCAAGTATTTTATATATTGGTAATAATTCTGGGCTAATAACAAAAGTTAGCAATGCGACTATAGGAAGTAGTTTAAGTGGAAAAATTCTAACATCACCAAGTACAATTGCTGGTGGATCTGGAACAATTTCTAGTATTGATATCGAAAAAGGAAATTCTAATCATATTATTGTAAGTTTATCCAATTATAATTTAAAAAATAATATTGTAGAAAGTAAAGATGGAGGAATAACATGGATTGGTGTAGAAGGGACCAATGCTTTCCCAAATATACCAGTTAGGTGGGCAATATTTGATCCGAAAAATTCTTCAAGAGCAATGATAGCTACTGAAATGGGTGTTTGGACAACTGATAATTTGGATGGAGCTAACACAATTTGGTTTCCGCCAGTACCAGGTAGAGGAACACCTTTGGTGAGAACTGATCATTTAGAATATAGAGCATCTGACAATGTTGTGATGGCTGCAACTTGGGGTAGAGGGATTTGGACTAGTGATGTATTTGCAGATGTTGAAGTTGCAATTCATAGTTCAAATATAGGTTATATAAATGAAGAAATTACTTTTGAACCTTATTCACTGGGAGCAGAATCCTATTTATGGAATTTTGGAGACAATTCTCCTTCTGCAACAGAAGATGTTGTTACCCATTCTTATGCTCAAAAAGGTAATTATGAAGTTTCTTTGACAATAAATAATAATTTAACTACAAAAAATATTGTAAAAATATTGCCTGACAAGGACTTACCTTATGTATCTGGATCTGCAGGATATGGTGGAGACTTTACAGCAAATGACGAACAATATGGTGTTTATACTGTTAGTGGATCTGGATGGGAAAAAGGAACTTCAACTTTTCCTGGCAAAAACAATGGTTCTAATGTTGCATTTATCATTGCTCCTAATCAAAACTTCTATGATATAAATTCGGAAAGCTATTTATATTTACCAAATTTTAATATGTCATCTAGTGGAATCTATGAATTTAGCTTTAATTCTAAGTTCAAAACACATGAAGGACCAGATGGCTTTAATGTAGAATACTCTACGGATCGAGGTGAAACTTGGAAACAATTGGGAAGTAATTCAGATAAAAATTGGTATAATACTTTAAATGATGGATCTTTTTATACTTTCAATAAAGGAGCTTCATATTTTACAGGCGAACAACTCAAACTTAACAAATTTTTATTAAATATAAGTGATTTATCAGGTCCAGGATATGAAAATGTCGCTTTCAGATTTGCGTTCAAATCTGATTTTTCTGGATCTCATGCAGGTGTATTAATTGATGATGTGCAAATCACAAAATATGATGGTGAATTAAAGACCAAATTAATTGACAATACTGCAGCTTTTTCAGATAATCAAGGTATTGCAATTAATGTAACTTGGTCAACATTGCCAGAATATAAATGCAAGAAATTTGAAGTTGAATATTCAGATAATGCCAAAGATTTTGTAAAATCTGGAACTGTTGTACCTTATGGCACAACTGCCACTCGACAAAATTATTCTCATCAAATAAAAGCAACAAATAAAGCACTATATTTTGTAAGAATTAAAGTAATAAATGAAAATGACACCAGTTATTCGAATACAATGGTCGTAAAAAAAGATTTGAATACAGAAGATTTATTCAATTATTACCCTAATCCTTTCTCATCAAATGTTCAATTCTTATTTACTGATTTAATTAACAAAAATATAAAATTTGAACTATTTGATGCCGTTGGAAGGTTAATTTATTCCAAATCTGACAATTTAACCAATCAAGCATTTTATGATCTAGAAGTACCTGAAATTCCTTCTGGCAAATATACATGTAGAGTTACAATTGGAACTAATGAACCAATTTTGATCAATTTAGTAAAATATAATAAATAATAATTATTGAATTTTTATACAAAGCAGGTTGGTAATATAAAATTATCAACCTGCTTTGTTTTTTGTAGAATATAACTTATATTTGTAATCGAATGTCTGGGTATCTGCAACTTTTGGCTCGACGCTAAACAACTTCAGGTACTGTCTCAGTGATCCAATGGCGGGCCTCAATCAAATCATTTTGATTCATAAATAATGACAAGAGGATTACAAAGGGAGCTGGCAGCCTTATCGTATTCTTTTTGGGGCTCCAAAAAGATTCCAGTTACTCAGGCATTTTTTTTATCTTTTCCATTTTCCTCTCAAATAATAATTATATTTGTTCGAATTTTAACATTATCTTATGAAAGTCAGGTTTATCGGGTTTTCTATTACTTTAATATTTATTTATACTTTTAGTTTTGCACAAACAACTGATGAAAGTCGTATAGCATATCAAGAAATGATGAATCACTCCAATTCACTAAATCAACAGAGTAAAACTAGTTCGGAAGCTCAGAATTTATTTGATGTTCATTATTATGAAATTGATGTACAAATTGATCCAAACATAAAATTTATTAATGGAAATAGTACAACGCATTTCACAGCAGTTGAAGATCTAAACTCCATAGAATTAGATATTTCATCTGTACTAATCATAGACTCAGTTAAATATAAAAACAATAATGTTTCTTATTCAATATTCGGAAAAGATAAAATTAAAGTATTTTTGAACGAAACGATATTTAAAGGGAATAGCGGTGCCATAAAAGTATGGTATCATGGAGTACCACCAGTTAATGGATTTAATGCTTTTGACAAACGGAACCATTCTGGGAACCCAATAATTTGGACTTTCTCTTGTCCTGATAATGCCGATGATTGGTGGGCTTGTAAAAATACCTTGGATGACAAAGCAGATTCCGTTTCAATTATTGTTAGAAACCCTTCGATTTATAAAGCAATAGCAAATGGCAAATTAGAAAAAAGCGAAACGTCTGGTAATCAAACAATTACATATTGGAAACATCGCTACCCTATCACAACATATCTTATAGCAGTTGCAGTTACAAATTATGAAGTTTATTCAGATTATCTCGTGAATGGAACAGATAGCCTAGAAATTTTGAATTATGTTTATCCCGAAAATTTATCCAATGCAAAATCAGGCACAGCTGCACTTTTACCTGTTATTCAATTCTATGAAGAAAAATTTGGACCTTATCCATTTAGAAAAGAAAGATTTGGTCATGCCCAATTTAGTTGGGGAGGAGGAATGGAACACCAAACTACAGCTTTTGTTACCGACTTTTCAAAAGGTTTATTAGCTCATGAACTATCCCATCAATGGTTCGGTGATATGGTAACATGCTCTAGCTTCACTGAAGCTTGGCTTAACGAAGGTTTTGCAACTTATGTAACAGCATTGGTTGATGAAAAAAGCAGCCCAAACACATTTAAAAGCTGGCGAAGTAGCACGATTAATTCGATAACTAGTGTTGTAGATGGTTCAATTTATTGTAAGGATACTTTAAATGCAAATCGAATATATGATTATCGGTTAACTTACCAAAAAGGAGCTATGGTGTTACACATGATACGTTGGGTGATTGGCGATAGTGCATTTTATCAAGGTATTCGAAATTATTTGAATGATCCGAAATTAAAATACAAATATGCTACAACTTTAGATTTAAGAACTCACTTTGAATTAGCTTCTGGTAAGGACCTTAAACAGTTTTTTGATAAATGGTTTTATTGTGAAGGCTATCCAAAGCTAGAGCTTAGATGGAATCAAACAGCTGATAATCACTTTTATGGTAAACTCAATCAAACTACTTCGCATAATTCTGTTAGTTTTTTTGATTTACCTGTAGAAATAAAATTTTCTGGAAATATTAATGGAGTTGCAAAAGATACTACAATAATAATTGACCATACTCAAACCAATCAAACATTTGATTTTCAAACTGATATTAAAATTGCAACTATAACAATCGACCCAAATTTTTGGATTATTTCAAAAAGAACTGTTTCTAAAGATATTACTTTAGAAAATGAAAATATTGAAATTGAAAACCCGGTTTTTGTAATCCCTAACCCATTTAATAACCAATTTGAAATAAAATCCTCTGAAGAGATAATTTCAATTCAATTATATGATTTCACTGGTAAAAATATTGTAAACAAATCTGTACATCAAAACTTTTTTGATTTGAATACAAGTAATTTACCAAAAGGTGACTATATTTTATTGACTGAAACTAAAGATGGAGTTTGGAGCCAAAAGGTTGTAAAACAATAAGTTGAGCATGAGTGAGCAAAAAAAATATAGTCAATTATATCCTGACATTAAAGATTGGCCCATTTACCAACTTAGTGAAGATAGAACAAATTTTATCCAAGAAATTGATGCATTCACTTTAAAAAGAATTTCCACTAAAAAGACAGAAGAGTTAACCAATATGATTGCTACTACTGTCTATATGGAACGAGCAAGAATAAAGGAAGATAGTTGGAAAGTTGACCCACCTAATGATAGATTATTTTGGAAAAAAATAAGCTCAAAACTTTTCAATAAGGCTTTTGAAAAAGATGAAAAAGATGCCAAAGTAGTTGTAAATGATTTACTTAGTAGAATTATTCATCGTTATTCCACTGAAATTGTAGGTACTTTTAAAATATCGACATTCAAATTTGCAAGAAAGTTCCTAACCTTGTTTTTTAGCAGATTACTCAATGCCGCTGCAAACAAAAATTGGGCAAGATTATTCGGAAGGAAATATTCACTCTATGACAAATTAAAATTGTATGGTGAACTAGATACGGTTCGATCTTTATTTGATCACGGAACTGTAATTGTAGTTCCCACTCATTTTAGCAATTTAGATTCCATCCTAGTTGGGTATGCTATGGATGAAATGCTTGGATTGCCGTCCTTTTCTTATGGTGCTGGTTTGAATTTGTACAATTCAGGAATAGCTGCATATTTTATGAATAGATTAGGTGCATATAGAGTGGATAGAAGAAAGAAAAATCCAATTTATCTCGAAACTCTAAAAGCTATGTCCAAACTTTCTATCCAACGAGGAGTGAATAGTTTATTTTTCCCAGGAGGGACAAGATCGAGGTCGGGCAGTTTAGAGAAAAAACTCAAAATGGGTTTAATTGGAACTGCTGTTGAAGCTCAAAGAGCATTATGTCAGGAAGGAAAAAAAGAAAAAATATTTATCGTTCCTTTGGTAATGAGCTACCATTTTGTTCTAGAAGCTAAATATTTAATCGAACAACATCTTATATCAACTGGAAAAGAAAAATATGTAAAAACACCAGATGATTTTTATTCCTTTCGAAAATTACTTCGATTTGCTTGGCAATTTTTTACTGCAAAATCCGAAATTGTGCTTTCCTTCGGAAAGCCGTTTGATGTAATGGGAAATTTTGTAGATAAAGGTGGAATGAGTTATGATAGATTTGATCGACCTCTCGAAATTTCTGATTACTTTGTTAGTAATGGCGTAATAGTCGAAGATTTACAAAGAGAAAATGAATACACTCAATTATTGGCTGACTTTATTGGTCATCGATATCATATCGAGAATATAGTATTGACGAGCCATATTGTAGCTTTTGTAGGTTTCAATTTATTAAAAGAAATGCACCCAAAATTTGATGTATATGGATTGATGCGATTGCCAGAGGAGGATTTTAGCTTTCAATTTAAGGACTTTGTAGCTGCTACAGAAAAGCTTCAAGAAAAATTATTTGAAATGGAAAAATATGGTAAAATCAAATTATCACAAGAAGTTTATTTGCCTGCTGATCAGCTAGTTAGACAAGGTATAGAATATTTGGGCATTTACCATACTCAAAAACCATTGATGATAAAAAAAGGTACAAACCTAATAGAAAGTGAAGATTTTAAATTACTTTTCTATTATCATAATCGATTGGAAAATTATAATTTAGATAAAGCTGTTCATTGGGAAAAATATATAAAATCTGAAAATTTTACAGTTGAATTAGTGTAAATTTTGGGGTTAATTTTTAAAATTTAGTAATTAATCCAATTCATTTTTTCTCAACTAAAGACTAAAGACCAACCTCTAATGACCAAAGTCTATTATATCAATTATGCAAAAGCACAGATAATACCTCCCATTAGCATGAAGTTCAAAATCCAATAACCACAAGTTATCAAAACATACCGCCAGCTTCTACCTTCATAAAGCGATGAAGTTCCAACAACAGGAAGTACCAAAAAAATACCTGTTAAAAACCCATGAAATGCACCATGCTTAAAGGTTCTGAAATTATTACCATACTTTTCAATTAAAGAAGTAAATAATTTTGCATTTTCAGAATTCGGATCAAAAGAATCAGGAGTAGCTAACATTGAAAAAAAACCGAATTGATGAATTACAATTGGCGTTAGAACCATGGTAATCAATAAGCTATAAACAATGCTAATAATCATTATTTTAGCCATATTTACATTTTTAGCATCATCCATCATTACCCCAGTCTCTTTCATCCAAATTTTTCCAAAAACTCCTGGATTGTACCAAACAAATCCTGTGATTAATGGGATAATTGCTGTGGATAATATTAATATCCAATTAAGTTTGAAATCCATAAATTTAATTTTTTTACAATATTAATACATTTTAACTTACAATTGACTAAATAATCGAAATATTATTTTATAATATCTATAATTTGCATTATTTTATTAGTTTTCAATTTTTAATTATAAATGTTTATAATACATTAAAAACTTGAAAATATATTATCTTTACATTAAAAAAATGACTTCTACTGTAATTTATAACAGCGATATCAGAACAACTTGCACTCATATTCAAAGCGGTTCTGTAATTGTAACTGACGGACCTACAGATAATTATGGAAAGGGTGAAGCATTTTCCCCTACAGATTTGGTTTGTACTGCTTTGGCTGCTTGTGCTTTATCATTGATGGGAATTTATGCAAAAAACCACGATTTGAATGTGGATGGTACAAAAGCAGAAGTGACTAAAATAATGCACCCTGCTCCACGAAAAATCGGTAAAGTAATTGTAAATATTACATTTCCTGATTATAATTTTTCTGAAAAAGACAAAAAAACACTTGAAAAAGTTGCTTTAACTTGCCCTGTTAGTCTAAGTTTACATCCTGAGGTTATTCAAGAATTCAATTTTAATTGGCTGTAAATGAACAAACTAATAAGTTTTATCAAAGTTAATAGATCATTTTGGGCAATTGCAAGTTTATCGATTGGGTTAGCACCTTTTGTTCCTGAGCCACATATTTGGGGGAAACTAAAATGGATAAAAGGTGGTGCAATAGGAATGACAGGTATGGATTGGTTCGATGTTTTGATGCATGGCACACCTTGGATTTTATTGATACTTTCATTTATTTTGCCAACTCCAAAGAAAATTATTGGTTGATTTTATCCAATATTTGGTATGCTATATTTAAAACGTTTACACCATCTTTTAGCGAAACTTTTATGGGTTGATTATCTTTTATGCTAAAATAAAATGACAGCAACTCTTCTTTTATGGCGTTAATTTGCTGAATATCAGGCATATTTATTGTAATAAACTTTGTTCCTTTTGGCGTTTCCAATGGAAATGTTTGATCTGAGTTAAGTGGTTCAATATCAGAAATCTCAATTATTTGGGTTTGTTTTTCGAGCAAATCCAAACTGATGTAGGCATCTTTTTGGAACAATCTGATTTTTCGCATCTGTTTCATCGAAATTCTGCTAGCTGTGAGATTTGCTACACATCCATTTTCAAATTCGATTCTAGCGTTTGATATATCTGGTGTATCACTAACTACTGCTACTCCACTTGCTTGAATATTCTTTACAGGAGATTTTATCCAATCCAAAATCAAATCAATATCATGAATCATCAAATCAAGAACAACAGAAACGTCAGTACCTCTGGGGTTGAACATTGATAACCGATGTGCCTCCACGAACATTGGGTGAATTGCTTTGTCACCAAGACCTAAAACAGCAGGGTTAAATCGCTCAACATGTCCAATTTGAATTTTTATTGCCTTATTATTTGATAATTTCAAAAGTGTTTCAGCTTCATCCAAAGTCGCCGTTACAGGTTTTTCTATAAACACATGTTTATCCTGCTCTATTGCCGCTTTTGCTACGTCAAAATGATAAATTGTAGGCGTTACGATGTCAATAACATCTACACTATTAATCAAATCTAATTGACTATCAAAGGCAAGAATGCCAAATTCATTTGAGATAGCCTCTCTTCTCGCTGCATCCGTATCAAAGAATCCAACTAATTGATAATAAGGACTTAACTCCATTATACACTTGATATGAATCTTACCTAAATGACCAGCTCCTATAATACCAATTTTTAACATTTGAATTTTTTTCGACAAATTTACATTAGTTTTATTAAAAGAATTCCGATACAGAAATTAAGATTTATATTTGATGCAAAATTAATTTCTATATGCATCAATCGAAATTGTTATTTATCATTTTAATAGTTTTTCTATACAGCTGTAAACAGAATGTTTCATCAAATCAAATTATTTCAAAAACAACTTTTGAAAATAAATCTATAGAAAAAAAATATGGTTGCGAAAATGAGGATGACACTACAAAATGTCTTGAAATTAAGCTAAGTTATCCTTTCGCAAAAAATGGCGAACAACTCTTTGATAAGAATTTTAATTCAATAATTGATTCAATATTAGTCAATCAAATAAAGAATTTTAATGAAAATACAGATTCTACAAATATTAATAAATCTACTTTGAATGATGAACTTGACAAATTCACTAATAATTATATCGATTTCGCAAAAAATCCTGATGGAAATATGTACAAAAGATGGGAGCTGGAAATAGATATTGCTGTTGTTTATGAAAATGATAGTATTATTACAATAAATTGTAATGTATATTCCTTTACTGGTGGTGCTCATCCGAACACTTATTTGCAAATAATTACTATTGAGAAACCATCAGGTAAAATCATTCCATGTAAAACATTTTTCAAAGATAATCAGCAGATAACCAACTGGTTGGAAGATGAATTCAGGAAAGACAAATCTCTTGACAAATCCGTTGACCTCGAGCAAGAAGGATATTTTTTGAAAAATGGTAAATTCTTTTTGCCTGATAATATTGGCTTCGAAAAAGATTCAATCTTGTTTTATTATAATGATTATGAAATTGCTAGTCATGCTGAAGGACCAACAGCACTTAAAATACCAATATCCAGTATTGAATCTCAGTTAAATCCGATTATAAAATCGAAAGTAAACCATTAATTATCTCGAAATTTTTTACATTTATTTTCGTTTTAGAAAATGTTAATTTAAAAATAGAATAATGAATAATAAAATTATCAGTTGCATTATATTTTGCTTTTTTAGCCTTACTATTTTTGCTCAGCAACCTACTAAACTTGAAAAATTCTCTGAAAATCCTGAAGCTTTTATGAAAGAATTAGAAGGATTTATGGGTATGACTAAAAATCAAACCTTAATCGATGTCTATAATGATTTCGAAAAAGCATATAAAAAGGGGGTAATAAAACCCGAAGAAATGCCAAGAATAATTACAACAGCAAATAATATGTATGCTCTTAGAATGAATGCTTCGAGTCAGTTTCAATCCTATTTGAAGTGCTTAGAGGCTGTCAAAAAGGCTGAGAAAGGTGAAGAAAAACTAGTTGAACTCCTTAATGTAATGGATGGTCTGTTGGCAGATGTAGGAAAAGGACAAGATTTGGCTTTGAAAAACTTCTTGGACTTTGCAACTATCTTTTATGAGAAAAATGTAATTTTTACTGATAATTATTTCAACTGGACAGCAACTTCCATAAGTAATAAAATGGAATATGCTGATCACAAGCCAGTTATACATTATGAAAAAACCAACTTGATAGCAAGTAGAAAATCCGATACCATTCAAATTCTAGACGTACAGGGAGATTTATTTCCTTCAATCAATATTTTCAAAGGGAAGAAAGGAAAAGTTCTTTGGAGAAAAACGAATGGTGATAATATAGAGGCTGTTCTTGATACTTTCACTATTGAATTGAAAAAGTCAAGTTATGTTGCTTCTAATGTAAAATTAAATTACCCATTATTCTTTAAGAACACAATATTAAATGGAAAATTTGAAGATAAATTAGTTATTGAAAATAAGGCAGTTGAAGGCTCCTATCCTCGATTCGAGTCTTATGACAAAAGAATTGATATCAAAGACATTGGCGGAGGTGCCGACTATAACGGTAGCTTTAGGCTTCAAGGAACTTCAATATATGGTTATGGATCGAAAGAAGAAGGAAAAGCTGAGATTAGAATTTTTAATGATAAAAAAATAAAAGTTTTTCAAGGCTTTGCAGATTTATTCATCATCCGAAAAGGGGATAGAATTGTGGGAGAAAAAGTGCAATCCACTTTATATTTTGATAAAGATTCAATTACTCATCCCTCTGTAAATTTTAGATATGATATTCAACAAAAAGAGCTTACTTTAGAGAGAGGAAGCAATGCTGGCGATAGAAATCCGTTCGCCAATTCATTTCACAAAGTGAATATTAATACAGACAAAGTTTCGTGGTCAATCAATAAGGATACAATCCTAATCAATGAGAAAAAAGCTCTTGCAAGTGCAGCTGATTTGAAATCTACTTTCGAATCCTTAAAATTTTATGATGAAGTGGATTACAGGAGAATTCAAGGCATTGGGTCTTCCAATCCTTTAGCTACTCTACAAACTGTTGCTCAAACAAATGGAAGAGAACTTGGGGCAGAAATGTTGGCAAAAGAAATAAATCCAAAATTTGACGAAAAAACTTGCCAATCTCTTTATTTCGAACTCGTATCGAAAGGTTTCATTGATTATGATATCGAAAACCACAAAATATTTGTGAAAGATAAAGTTTTTCATTATGCAGATGCAAGTCAAAAAAAGTCGGACTTTGACAATATCGAAATTGAATCTGAGTTCGATAAATCCAATGCAATAATGGACCTGAAAGACCCGAAAAAAGGGATGTTGATTCAAGGAGTGAAATCTCTTGAGCTGAGCCCTCGACAAAGAGTTGCCTTGAAACCAACAGGGAATAAGTTGACCTTGAGAGAGAATAGGAATTTACTTTTTGATGGAAAAATGTTTGCTGGCTTGGGTGTTTTCCAAGGGAAAGGCTACGATTTCGATTACGATAAATTTCAAGTTGTAATGGATTCCATCCGTTATTTTGACCTTTTTGTTCCAAATCCTGACCAAACTGACAAAAATGGCAATCCAAAGCCACTTGCTATTGCTTCGAGAATAGAATACTTGACAGGAATTTTATTAGTGGATGCTCCAAACAATAAATCAGGAAGAGAAAATATACCAATATTTCCATCTTTGCAAACCAAAGGGCCATCATATGTCTATTATGATTTGGAAGAAAATAATGGTGGCATTTATAAAAGAGATTCATTTTATTTCAAACTCGACCCATTCAGTTTCAATAGTTTAGATAAATTCACAAAGCCCGATGTGAAATTCAAAGGGCAATTGATTTCAGCAAATATTTTTCCTGATATCAAAGAAACAATTATGGTACAACCCGATGAATCTCTTGGTTTTGTGAATCAATCTCCTCCAGAAGGTTATGCAGTTTATTTGAATAAAGGAAATTATAAAGGTGGACTTTCTTTGAATAATAAAGGACTTACAGGAAAAGGAGCGCTGTCATATTTAGGCTCAGAAACTCAATCTGAAGATTTACTTTTCAAACCTAAACAACTAACAGGTACTTCCAAAAAATTCTTTTTGAAAGAAGATAGAGATTCTAAAATAAAAACCCCACAAATCAAAGGTAAAGATGTGTCTATCAATTGGTTGCCTTATAGAGATAGCCTTTATGTCAACTCAAAAGATGCTCCATTTGATATTTTCAAAGAAGGCATTCACACCCTAAAAGGTCAAGTTATTCTCACACCAGATGGTGCAAAAGGAAATGGATTGTTCGATTGGCCCAAAGGTAGCGTCACCTCTAATCTGATGTCCTTCGGACCAGGAGAAGTGAAAGCAGATACGATGAACCTACAGATTAGGGCAATTGGAGCAAATGATTTGGCTTTTGACACTAGAAATGTGGGTGGAACTATTGATTTCGACAAACAATATGGTAAATTCAAAGCCAATTCGGAAGAATTATCCACTACTATGCCCTACAATCAATATCAAACCTCAATGAACGAATTCGATTGGGATTTGAAAAATGAAACCATAACTTTTAAAGCCGACAAAGACAAAATGGCTCTATTCCGTTCAATCCATCCCGATCAAGATTCGTTGAAATTTTTGGGCAAAACTGCATTTTATGACCTAAAAACCAGTGAGTTAAAAATTGGCGGAGTTCCATATATCAATACTGGTGGGGCAATAATTTATCTTCAAGATACTACAAATGTATTTATTCGACCTGGAGGAAACATGGATACCCTTTATGATGCAAAAATAGTGTGTGATACGATCAATAAATATCACGTCATCAACAGAGCAACGGTGCATGTGGAGGGGAAAAAACTATATCATGCAAAAGGATATTATGAATATAAAATTGGCGATAAAGTACAAGAAATACTATTCAGCAATATTCTTGGTAGCAGAGTTGGAAAAGGGCAAAGCAGTGAGAAAAATGTGGTGACCAATGCCACTGGAGAAGTAAGCTCGGCGGATAGTTTCTTTATCGACAAAAAAACACAATTCAAAGGCGTAATTGCCTTAGCTGCAGCTAATAAAGAACTTACTTTTGATGGATTTGCCAGGTTGGAAGTTCCTTTACTTTCGAATAGACATTATTTTAGTATCAGAGGCGAGGGGGACAAAAAAGACCTTGCATTGAGATTCGATGTTCCCAAAAATGAAGATGGCGAACCCATAAGAAATGGAATTTTCTTGAGCAAAGAAGTTGGAATAGCATACCCTTGCATCATGTCTCCAACTTTTTTTAGGGTTGACAGACCATTTCTGGAAGCAAAAGGTGTATTTAAATACAATCAAAAATCTGAAGAATTTGTTTTTGGTGATACTTCAAAAATATTAAATGCCTCTAAGAAAGGCAACAAATTAGTTTTCAACACCATAAACGGAAACCTTTCTGGAGAAGGAAAATTCAATATCGGATCTGGCTTGAAATATTGCAGTATTGATGCTGCTGGCACATTAAAAGCCAAGATGGATTCTATCCAATTGGATTCATTAGGATCGCCAATCCCCGCTAATTTTAATATCACGACAAAAATGATGGCAGGCATTGAAACCTACATTCCTGAAAAGTTGATCCAGATCATGACTGCTGATATTCAAGCAAATGCAGATGGACAGTTTGTGGATTATGTGAAAGAAGGTGTTTTCTATGAAAAAGCATTAGCTGAGTTTATTCCGAACGAACAAGAACTATTGCAAGCCATCACTTATTCGAGAGAAAGATCTTTAGATTTGCCCAAAAAATATAACCCTTATGCCCTGATGTTCAGCGACTTGCAAATGAAATGGAATGATGAATACCAATCTCTTGTCACTACGAATGAGAAAATTGGATTAGGCTCAATTGCTGGCGTACCGATCAATAGAGTTGTGACAGGACATGTGGAGTTCAGGATGCCAGCGAATGGGGATGATCGATTTTATGTGTATCTCAAAACTGGAAATGACAACTTTTATTTCTTTGGTTATCAGCAAGGTATATTAAGTATCGCATCGAGCAACGAAAATTTCATGACCACTTTAGATAAAATGAAAAAAGGGGAATTATCCAAGAAGCAAAAAGATGGGGAATTATACGAAGTGCAAGGCGTGAATGAAGGCACAGCCCAAATGTTTGTGAGAAGAATCAAAGATGCATTTGCACCGAAAGTGGCACCACCAGTGGAGGAGAAGAAGGAATAGGAGGAAAATAGGTTTTATACAAATTTTAAAATAATTGGAATTAAATTTATGAAAAATTTAATTCCAATTATTTGGTTTTATAAAATACAAAATGTACATTTGTAAAGATAATTATCATAGGTACCTAAGAATTGATTTTTTGAACAGACACTATTATAACCTCAAGAAGGTAAAGTCCTTTCTGAGTTTTCCACAAAAATTAAAACAATTTTAATCCTAATGCCAGATTGTTACTGTGTTTTAAAAATTAATCTAATTGCAATAGATTTAATTAAGATTTTACTATTTTACATTGACATAGCATGATTTTTGACACAAAATACATTGTCCAAAGCACGATTAGAAAATATTTTTTATCCTAATCACGAAAGAAATTACCTCCTTACTATCCCTATAAATAGTAATTGGAGCCCTAGTATTAAATTAGATAGTAATTGATTTGGAATCAATTCTAATTATTTAAATCATTTTAAAATTTAATCTTTCCTTAATTATTTTATATATGGAGAGAAAATTTATTTTTTATTTTAAACTTTATTATTATGAATTATATAAATAATCAAAAAAAATATATATTAATATTTGTTATAATATTTACTTCAATTTTACAAAAGGTTATTTCTCAAACAATAAATAATTTTGCTGATTGTTCAAATTATAATAGATTTTTATATCTTCCAAATTCTATAAATTATTTAAATTATTTCGCTGATGAAATAAAAAGCGATGGCTCAATTATATTAAATTATAATAAAGTAAACGAGTTGAATGATATTAATAGTTTATTTCCTTACCTAGATTTAAATAATGATTATACTTTTATTAAAACCAATGAAGAAATTAGTAAATTAAATGCAAAATTCAAATATATAAAATACCAAGAATATTATAAAGGTGTGTTAGTTGAAGGAGGGGGAATTTCAGAGAGAAAAAGCAATGGTAGTATTACTCCTGAAGATCCATGTGGAAATGTATATGGTATATATCCACATTTAGTTACTAATATTAATATTCAAGTTTTACCCCAAGTTCAAAAAAATAGTTTACAAAATATTTTAAACAATAGTTTACAAACTGCTAATAATAATGGAATAGAAATATTAACAAGTGAATTAGCAATTAGCCCAAATATTAATAATGATTGTAATTTAATCTTAACTTGGAAAGTAATATATAATAACATTGGTACAAAAACTAGTTGGATAAATGCAAATAATGGACAATTAATTAAAACTATTGATAATGATATTGATTTATCAGCACCAACAGTAAATTATGGAACAAAAACATTAAATGATAGAACAATTGGAAATACTACAACATTAGAAAGCCCAGATCAACGGCTTAGAGTTTTTGACTTCACTCAATCTAGTTCTTTTAGTGTAGGTAGTTTAATATGGGATGTTAATATGATACCATCAACTACAAGTAATGTTTGGACAAATGAATCTAATAAAAGTGTTTATCAATCATTTTATAGTACATCTATGGTAATAGAAAAATATGATGAAATAGGAGTTAATTTTAATGATGTGTTTGTTGCAAATTATAATGGTAATAATGCATTTGCCCTTGGTACATCTACACTCCAAAATACTAGAATATGTATTGGAAAATATGGTGAGAATAGTTTTGCACTTCATGATGTAATAGGTCATGAATTAGGTCACACATATTTAAACTCATTTTTAAATTATAATGGAGCAACAAAATCATTACATGAAGGATTAAGCGATATTTTTGGGACATACATTGAATCATTGATAGATGGTGTAGTAG
>ENA-UOYA01002903-UOYA01002903.1-activated-sludge-metagenome-genome-assembly--contig:-NODE-2903-length-15832-cov-6.629651_pt1 | contig 15832 bp, 13 predicted proteins | sample MGYA00238163_ERZ764804 | MGnify/ENA primary metagenome ERZ764804 (study PRJEB28919, sample SAMN05720223) | activated sludge metagenome | isolation source: Anaerobic digester | place: Hong Kong...
CAAGGTCTTACTTCCAATGTGCGATGTGCGCTATTAGATGTATGTCTTTCGCATTGTCTTTTTTGCCTACTGCCTCCAACCTCTAACCTCTTACGTTTTCTGCCTTTTTTGATGTTCTCTAAAAAATGAAGAAAGGGCTTGAAAACCAAGCCCTTTCTCATAGTTCACGTATTGTTGCGACTGCTATTTCTTTGCTGGGAAAAGTTTGTCGATCAGTTCTTTTGATGGCGGTTTGGTTATTGCGCTCACTATGAAATATAACAAGCCGCAGCCAATAACAAGCCACCATTCGAATGTTCCCATACCGATCTCTTTCTTTAAAAGGACTTTGTATCCGCCGTATATACTCATGCCTGTGCCATACAACACACAGCAGAGTGCGCCCCATTTTGTTGCACGCTTCCAGTAATAGGAAACCGCTGTAACAAAGAAGAAGATGGCGCCCAAACCCATCGCTGCAAGACCCATGAATATGGAGAGCAACGGTGGCGGGCTGACGAGTGTCCAGTAGAACGGGAGGAAGAGGAATAAGGCGATTAGGAAGTAGCCAAGGTTAAGCATAGCCTTGTCTGATACCTTTGGCCACCAAAGCTTGATAACGTCACGTGTGACATTGGCGCTCATGATAAAGACCATGCCTGCAAGTGTTGAAAGTGCTGCCGCAAAAAGACCCATGACATACAGAGTCATCATAGGAACACCACCGACTGCATATGCCAGCTCAGGCGCCGCCAGGTCTGCCGCCCATGGTTTAACCTTGAGAAGGTTGGGTCCAAAAATCATCCTTGCAACGAGGCCATTGCTTGAGCAGTCGAGCATAATCGGGATGCCTGCTATCAGGAACACAACGGTAATAAGCGTCCAGTAGCCCTTTTTTGTCAGTGTGCCCATGCCGAGGAAACGGCTCACATTGTGCGGGAAACCGATTGCCATGGTAAAGAATATAACAGGTGTTGCAAGTATGCCTACGAGGCTTGAGAAAAGCTGTGTCGGCCCGACCTTTGGAAGCTCAGGCCTCATAAGCTTTATGAGGGAAGGGCCTACCTTTGGTTCCATGTAAAGTTTTGCTGATATTTCATAGAAACCGCCAGCCCATATGATCGCCCAGATGCCAAGCAGAGCGCCTACAAAACCGAGGAATGCACCCTGGAATGCCATAGACCACTGTGTACCGAGGTAACCGCCGAGCACCATGTAGAGCCAAGCGATAAAAATAGAGAGTAACAGACACCATAAAGGCGGGAGACCGGTCGTCGCATACCAAACACCACCTGCCGCCTTTAGCTGCCCTACTGAATACATAAAAAGAAAGTATAGCATACACAATGCCACAACGGTCTGAAGCATCTTACTCTCAAAACGTCTCCCAATTGTTTCAGGCAGTGTTGCTGCACCGAGTTTCTTTGAAAATGCGGCAGTTTTCACGGCGGCGAGCCAGCAGCATGGAATCAAACCAAGCAAACTCCAGATACCGGCAAACCACATGCCTGAAAAACCAACCGAATAGACAACACCTGTGCTTCCTGCGAATGCCCAACCAGAAAGATAGGATGCCGCAAGTGCGCAGCCCGTCACGACAGGGCCGATGTCACGTTTTCCAACGAGATATTCGTCAAATGAGCCTTTTGCCACCCTTTTTTTGCTCAAAAACCCGAGAATGATTGAGAATACAAGGAGCAGGCCAACACCTACAACACCCCAGACAGCCATTGTGGTTGTAGGTTTTACATATTCCATATATGTTATCGGACTCATTCTTTCCACCCCCTTGTGATTATCCATGTCCCTATAAACGTCATAAGGAAAAGCCCAATTATTAATGCCCACCACACATACCATGGCGCCATCAATACTGACGGATCAGGGAGTGTTACAGGTGGTACTGCTGGTTGAACTGGTTGCATAATAAACCCTCCTTCTCTTTTTTATAAAAAAATGTTTAAGCTCACCCCCTTTCTAATGTATTTTGTTTAAAATATTTTTTAGAGACATAAACGATAAAGAACTATTTGTATAAATCTCTGTACAGATAATAACCCCCGTTCCCCTTTGCATTTGATATTATGATAGCTCTATGGACAAAAATGTCAATAAAAAATTGACCTGCGTCACATACTATTTTTTTGTTGCAACTATAACTATCATATTTTATTGATTTATTTCAGCTTGTGAAAATTTATTCATAGTGTATACAGGATACAGAGCTGCGTCATTATTTACGTTGTGATGCATAAAATGAGCATCTTTAAAGGTTTTTAGCACATATGCGTCTTTTGTATAATAATGCATTTTTTTGTATACAAAAAACTTGACAATTATTTCGAGTGATAATATAGTTGAAACATCGAAATTGTATACAGTATGCAAAGGGGGAATTATGGAAGACCATGACATTTTCAAAAATATTACTGTTCTTTCTCTCGAACAGGCAACCGTGCTGCCGTATCTCACATACAGGCTTGCAATGGACGGCGCAAATATCATCAGGATGGAACACCCTGTCTACGGTGACCCGAACAGAAGGGTCGGCGAAAACCGATTAAACGAGGACAGGATGTACACGTATTACCTCACGATCAACTGCAACAAGAAGGCCATTACACTTGACCTCGGCACACCCGAGGGACAGGAAATTTTTAAAAATCTGCTTGTAAAACTCAATGTAGATATCTTTGCCACAAATCAACTTCCAAGGAATTATTCGAAACTTGGGATTTCTTACGAGATGGTAAAATCCATAAAACCTGACATTATATGGGTCGGACTAACAGGTTTCGGGCCTGAAAGCAACGAGGCTGCATACGATCCTATACTACAGGCGAGAAGCGGCCTCATGGAAGTAACAGGCGATAAAAACGGGCCACCTTATGTACTTGGAGTGCCGCTTCCTGACATGGGTGCAAGCGAGCATGCATATGGTTTGATTATGAAGGCTCTGTACAAGAGGGCCATCACAAAGGAAGGATCGAGGATCGATGTCTCGATGTTTCAGAGCACCGTGTCATGGTTAACCGTTCCAATAAACCAGACTAAATCTTATAACAATAAAACAACGAGAAGAGGCAACACACATGAATTTTTTGCACCTGTAAGCGTTTATAAAACAAAGGATGGATATGTCTATATAGCCGTGGGGAACGATATCCAGTGGGAAAGGATGCTCAAGATTGATGGATTTGAAGGTCTTGCCAAACCTGAATATGCCAGGAACGCCGGAAGGATAAAAGACGTTGATAATCTGAACAAGGCTATCGAAGATGTGACAAAAGGATATGCAACAAGCGACATTATAGCGTTGTTTACCGCCGCTACAATACCTATATCTAAGGTAAATACGATAGAGGAGGTGCTCGAAGACCCTTATGTCAAGGATGAGATACTCTATTCGGTAGACGAAAAGACAGGTATGACCATATATCTTGCGCCGCTGCCTCATACAACAAGTTATGTAAAATCGTTAAACAAAAAACTTGCTTTCCCTCCGAGATTCGGAGAACAAAACGAAGAGATATACGTCAACGTATTGGGATATGAAAAGGAAAAACTCGTTGAATGGAAAACTAAAGGAATAATCTGAACAGGAGGCAAGATGAATATTCCCGATATACAGCCTACCGTAAGAAAAGGGAAATTCTTACGGGAGCAGGTTTATAAGACCCTTAAAAACACAATATTGGAAGGAAAGATTCAACCCAAAAAGAGGCTTATCGAGGAAAGGCTTGCAGATGAAATGGGAACAAGCAGGACACCTGTAAGGGAGGCGATTCAAAAGCTCGAAAAAGAAGGGCTCATCTATAAGCTCCCCAGGGGAGGGTATGCAGTAAGCATTATAACCGACGACGATATTGAAGAGGTGTTCGGGATAAGAAGCGTTCTTGAAGGATATGCAGGCTATCTCGCCACGTCAAGGGCAACAGAAGAGGACTTTAAGGCATTGGAAGAGATCGTAGAAAAGGAGGAGGAGTGCCTAAGAAATAACAATACCGAAGAAATCGTTCGGCTAAACACCGAATTCCACGATTTATTGTATAGCGCCGCTAAAAGCGCAAAGTTGTTTTCAATTATCAATGACCTGAGGGACTATATCTATCGCTACAGGATCATTATTTTCAGTTACAGCGGCATGGCAGAGATATCTATTAGCGATCACAAGGAAATGATAAGCCTCATGAAGGCAAAACGCGCATTACAGGTTGAAAAGCTTATCAGAAAACACATCATAAGAGGCAAAAACCTCATAAAGAAAAGGATTAGAAGAGATTCCACAAAATATGGATCTAGTCAAAAAACTGTTTCGGGGAGATGAAAAAAGTGCGGCACGCCTCATTTCAATGATTGAAGAAGGAAAATCAGAGGGTTTTGAGGCGATCAGGCTTATATATCCGCATGTCGGAAATGCCCATAAAATAGGCATCACAGGTTCACCGGGTGCAGGAAAAAGCACGCTTACAGATAGGATTGCGACAATCTTGATGGATGAGGGGAAACATATCGGGATAATCGCCGTCGACCCTTCGAGTCCTGAGGGAGGCGGTGCGCTACTCGGCGATCGTGTTCGCATGAGAGAGGCAGATAAAACAGGTAGGATTTTCATTAGGTCTATGGCACACAGAGGTTATCCAGGAGGTATCGCAAAGGCAACAATAGGCGCTACATATATACTTGAAGGGCTCGGTAAAGACACAATCATTGTGGAGAGTATAGGTGCCGGTCAAGCCGAGATACAGATTTCCGCATTATGTGACACCGTTGTCACCGTTGTTACGTCGGGTTACGGTGATGAGATACAGCTTATGAAGGCAGGTCTTATCGAGATAGGCGATATCATAGCTGTGAACAAGGCGGATAAGCCAGGTGCACAGGATGTTGTTCGGGATATTTCCATACACCTTACAAAAACCGAAAAGAATGGATGGAAAATACCTGTTGTTGCGGTAAGCTCTTTAACCGGAGAAGGCTTTGAAACACTTAAAAAAAATATTACCGAGCACTTCGATTTTTTAAAACATGCAGATAATTACATAGATAAAAAAAGGGGGCATCTCAAAACACTGATGCTGTCACTTTTAAAAGAAGAGATATGGGATAGAACGATGGGCATACTAAACAGTTCACAAGAGTTCAATATCATTTTAGATGGGCTGAACGAAAGAAAGCTTGACCCTTACGAAGCAGTACAAAGGGCATCTAAAATAGCTTTTAACCATTAACATATAGACATCATATGGATTTTAATTTTACAGAAGAACAGATATATTTCAAAAAACAGGCAGCAAGGGCGATAAAAGAGCTTATAGAGCCATATGCTTCAAAAATAGACAGGGAAGATACATTCCCCCGCGAGCTCTTCGAGAGGCTCGGTGCATTAGGATATTACGGGATACGGTATCCTCATAATATAGGCGGCATGGGTGCCGATTGTACCACATTTACGATGTTTGCCGAAGAACTCGCAAGGGTTTCTGTTTCGTTTGCGGCTATTGTAACAATGCAGTGCCTTATGGGCACGGATTTTATCCATCGTTTTGGAACAGAGGACCATATAGAGCGGCTGCTCAAACCTGCAATCAAAGGGCAAAAAGTCGGTACGATCGCCTTCACGGAACCGGATTGTGGCTCTGACCTCGGCGCTATAAAAACGAGGGCAGTAAAAGACAAAGAAGGTTATGTGATTAAAGGAAGAAAGATGTGGATCACGAGTGCCGAAACAGCCGATTTCGTCACGGTGGTTGCAACGGTAAATCCTGAAAAGCGTCTGAAAGGTCTTGCCTTTTTCCTCGTCGAGAAGGGCATGCCCGGTTTTACCGTGGGACAGAGGATCCACAAGATGTCTGCTAAGGGCTCGGTTACAGGCGAACTGATCTTCGACGATTGTCGCATACCGCTATCGAATCTTCTCGGCGAAGAAGGTCAAGGCGCCAGGTATCTTGAGGAGATATTAAGCGAAATTAGGATCATGATTGCAGGGTTAGGGCTTGGTCTTGCACAAGGCGCTTATGAGAAAGGTCTCAGGTATGCAAAAGAACGTGAGGCCTTTGGAAAACCTATTGCTGATTTTCAGCTTATACAGGAAAAGATAGCTGAGATGGAGATGCGCATCAGAAGTACATGGTTACTTACCTATCATGCTGCATGGCTTAAGGACAATAATTTGCCTGCAAAGAAAGAGGCCGCTATGGCAAAGCTATTCGCCACTGAAACTGCAAGCTATGTGGTTGACCAGGTATCGAGGATATACGGCGCATATGGCATAGCAGAGGAATACCATATAGAGAGACTTTACAGAGATGCACGTTTCCTGCTCTATGGAGGCGGAACTTCTGAGATATTGAGAACGATTATAGCAAAAGCGTGCATTAAAGAATAAATCGTTCAGCACTCTTAAGTTTAAGGTTGGTAAACAGGCATTTGGTTTTTAATCTTAGACAACAATTGTCAGGAGGAATTTAATGGGTAATGAAAAGCGTATAAAGGTTCTGATCGCAAAGCCCGGCCTTGACGGACACGACAGGGGGGCAAAGGTAGTTGCACAGGCGCTAAAGGCTGCTGGCATGGAGGTTATATATTCAGGGCTTCACAAGACGGTGGATCAGATTGTCAACATAGCAATTCAGGAAGATGTCGATGTAATTGGGCTTTCTATAATGTCAGGGGCGCATATCCCGATCTCGCAGAGGCTTTTTAAAAGGCTTGAAGAAAAGGGCGTTACGGATAAAGCAGTTTTTGTTGGAGGTGTTATACCGGGACAGGATATCCCAAAACTAAAGGAAATAGGTGTCGCCGGCGTTTTTCCAGGGGGCACTCCTCTCTCTGAAACAATAGAATTTTTGAAAAATACCGTAAAGAAGGCTTAGGAGGAAGATATGGCTGTTCCACGATATATAAAAGACGAAAAAGATCAGATACTGGACGTCATACTCGAATCGGGCATCCACGTAAAACCATCCTATTCGCCAGAAGACCTCAAACGTATTGGGTTCGATTACGAAAAGGACGTGGCCGACCCCGGAAAATATCCTTTTACAAGGGGTATCCACCCGCTTGGCTATAGGTCAAGGGCATGGACTACCAGACAGTATACCGGTTTTGGTACACCAGAAGAGACGAACCAGCGTTTTCTGTTAATGATATCCCACGGTCAGACCGGGCTTAATGTCGCATTCGATCTGCCTACACAGATGGGTTACGATTCGGACGACCCCATGGCAGAAGGTGAGGTTGGCAGGGTCGGAATGGCAGTCGATACATTACGGGACTTCGAAATCGCCTTCAAAGATATAAAGCTCGACAAAATCGGCGCTGGGCTGACGATTAATGCAGTCGCATCGATTATGCTCGCCATGTATCAGGCGGTCGCTGAAAAATACGGTTATGACGCAAAGATGATATCTGCCACACCCCAAAACGACATTTTAAAAGAAATGATAGGCAGAGGTGCGTGGATTTTCCCTGTTGAACCGGCGGTAAAACTGATAGGCGATACCATCGAATACTCCATGACGACCATGCCGAGGACAAACCCTGTGAGTGTATGTGGTTATCACATAAGGGAATCAGGGGCAACACCAGCTCAGGAGATCGCTTATGCAATACTGATTGCCAATGCATACATAGATAACGTGCTTGCAAGGGGATATGATGTAGATGATTTTGTCGGTAGATTCTCATTCAATCTCAATGTATTCGGTAATATGTGGGAGCAAATTGCAAAGTTCAGGGCGGCAAGAAAACTCTGGGCGCGCAATCTTAAAGAGAAATATAACGTCAAAAAGACACAAAATCTTTTTCTCCGTGGCCTCTTCGGCGGCGGCGGATACGGGCTTACTAAGGCACAGCCTGAAAACAATATCATGAGAGGGGCATACTATGCCCTTGTCGCTGCGCTTTCCGGCGCTCAGACAACCGCACTGTGCAGTTTTGATGAGGCATATACCATCCCTACCCCACGTTCGGCTCTCATTTCGCTTAGAACATTGCAGCTGCTGATGGATGAGATGGGTTTGAGGGATACCGTTGACCCGCTTGCCGGTAGTTATTTCATCGAAACACTTACAAAAGAGATGGAGCAAAAGATTGAGGAAGAGATGGAAAAGATTGTAAAGTACGGTGGTATCGTAAAAGCGGTCGCCGATGGATACATACAGAGGCTCGTTGCTCGTCAGGCCTTTGAAGTGGAAAAGGGACTTGAGTCCGGAGAGCTTCTTAAGGTAGGTGTCAATATCTACAAGGAAGGCACACCTATGGATGTCGAACTCCATGAGTACAACTACGAGTCTGCTGAAAAACAGATAGAGAGCCTTCGTAAAGTGAAAATGGAACGCTCGTCGAGCGAGGTTGCACGCACATTAAAAGAACTGGAAAGGGTGACACGAGAGGGTAAAAATGTGATGCCCGCCCTTGTAGAATGCTGCAAGGCTTATGCGACTGTCGGAGAAATGACCGGCATCTTCAGGCAGATATTCGGAGAGTTTCAGGAACCGTCTTTGTTTTAATTACAGGATTCGAGGGTGTATACCCCTTAAACCATCGAGTCATAGAAATGGAGGACTGTATGAGTGACAACGATTACCGGCTCGGTTGTGATATTGGCGGCACCTTTACTGATTTTGTCCTGCTTAATGACAGAACAGGTGAGATTAAAACTGGTAAATGCCTTACAACACCGAGGGACCCCTCTGATGCCGTTGAAGAAGGCATCAGGGCGCTTGAGGTTACAACCCCAGACTTTGTTGCAAGACTCGACGAGCTGATCCATGGAACAACGCTTGTCATAAACTCTATTATTGAGAGAAAAGGGGCAAAAACAGGTCTTATCACAACCAAAGGTTTCAGGGATGTGTTGGAGATAGGCAGGGAGATTCGCTATGCACCATACGACATCTTTGCCGAGTTTCCAAAACCTCTCGTGCCAAGGAGATATCGCGTTGAAGTGGACGAGAGGATAAGAAGCGACGGGAGTATACTTAAGGCACTGGATATTGAAGATGCAAGACAGGCTGTTCGCAAACTCTTGTCCATGGGCGTTGAGTCGATTGCGGTATGCCTTATAAATTCCTTTGAAAACCCTGTCCATGAAAAGATGATTGAAGAGATTATCCAGAAAGAGGCACCGGGTATATCCACATCAATCTCATACAAGGTGCTTCCTCAGATAAAGGAATACGAGAGAACAAGCACAACCGTCACAAACGCCTATGTCAAGCCCCTTACAGGTCGTTATCTTTCGAAGCTCGCAGGTCGTCTGGAATCGATTGGTTTTAAGGGCAAACTCTTTATTATGTTAAGTAGTGGAGGTATAACCTCTGTTGAAACTGCAGCAGAGTTTCCGGTAAGGATTATAGAATCAGGCCCAACAGCGGCGGTTATTGCAGGACAGTATTATGGTAGACATTTCAATATACCTGAGATGTTTTGCTTTGATATGGGCGGCACAACGGCAAAGTCATGTCTAATCCAAAAAGGTGTTGCCGGCGTTGTACCGACATTTGAGGTTGGGCGTGTTCAAAGATTCATGAAGGGAAGCGGACTCACCATACAGGTACCTGTCGTAGACCTGATGGAGATAGGCGCTGGAGGCGGCAGCATCGCAAAGGTGAGTAAATTCGGGACCCTGCAGGTAGGTCCGGAAAGTTCAGGCGCAGACCCAGGACCCATCTGTTACGGACGAGGCGGCATGGATCCATGTGTAACCGATGCAGACCTCCTTCTGGGCTATCTCGATGAAAACTACTTCCTCGGCGGCACAATGAGGCTCGATAAAGAGGGTGCGCGTAAAGGGATTGAAGAGAAGATAGCTAAACCTCTCGGTGTTTCTTTTGTCCAGGCCATCTGGGGTATACATGACCTTATAAATGAAACGATGGCTGCTGCTGCAAAAACACACATAGCCGAAAAGGGCGGTAATCCAAAGATCGTAACAATAGCGGCATTTGGGGGGGCAGGGCCTGTTCATGCATATGGGCTTGCAAAAAAGCTCGGTGCACCGAGATTAATGGTTCCTCCCAACGCAGGTGTGGGTTCTGCCATGGGTTTTTTCACTGCTCCAAGGGCATTTGATCTATTGAGAAGCCACAAGGTCTCGCTCACAGAGGTAAATTTCGCAGATATCGAAAACATTTTCAAAGAGTTGGAGGCAGATGCAACAAAGATACTAAAAAAAGAGACCTCCGGCGATACAATACGATTTGAGCGATCACTCGATATGCGTTTTGTAGGACAGGGATCAGAAGTCAATGTTTCTATATCTTCCGGGGATTTCTCGACCTTCAGCAAGTCAGATATCCGCAAAAACTTTGATGACACTTATAAAAGGCTCTATGGCAGAACATACCCGGAATCAGAGGTCGAGTTTATCAATTTCAAGGTCAGGGCAAGCCTGCCCGAAAAGCTGCTTCAACTGCCAAAGCTACAGACCAAATCAAATGAAGCGTCAGCAATCAAGGGGCAACGCAATGCATACTCATCCATTGCAAAAGACTTTATACCGTATACCGTTTACGACAGATACAGGCTTTTCCCAGGTGATAGATTCACCGGTCCGGCCATTATCGAGGAAAAGGAATCAACTATGATTGTAGGCGAAGACGCAACCGTCACAGTGGATGATTTTGGATTTCTCTGGATCGACCTTACCAAGGAGGTGCAATGATGAGCCATACTTTTGACCCTATTACACTTGAAATTCTCTGGCGCAGGCTCATTTCAATAGTTGACGAGGCAGACAGCAGTGTCGCAAGAACAGCATTTTCAAGTCTGTTGAGGGATGCCCACGATTACACCTGTATGTTTACAGACAGGTTTGGAAGGGAACTTGCTCAAGGCAGCTTCGCAACACCGGGTCAGTCAGGTGCAATGGCACTCGGAATTAAAAATCTCGTAAAGAAGTATCCTCTTGAATACTATCAGCCTGGCGATATCTTTATCACAAACGACCCATGGGCACTCGCAGGCCACCTCAATGATGTATGTGTGATAAGCCCGATATTCTATAAGGACCAACTCGTTGCATTCACCGCATGTGTCTTTCACCACTCTGACATCGGAGGCCGCGTTGCATCGGATAACCACGATGTCTTTGAGGAAGGTCTTTTTATCCCGTTCGTCAGACTATATCAAAATGGGGTGCCAAACGAGTCGGTTATGGATATGATACGCTGGAATGTGAGAACCCCTGATGAGGTAATCGGTGATATCCGCTCGCAGATTGCTGCAAATCATGTTTGCACGGAGAAAATTTGCCAGATGCTGAAAGAAAGCAACCTCGAAAATCTCGACGATCTGGCCGATGCGATCATCGGCATCACCGAAAAAAGTATGAGAGAGGAGATAGAGAAGATTCCCGATGGCATCTATCTCTCAAAAGGCACAATAGAGCAGATGAAAGGGAAAACGGATATTGTCATTCAGGCGAAGGTAGAGATAAAGGGAAGCGATATTATCATTGATTTGGAAGGTTCATCAGGTCAGGTGGACTGGGGTGGAAATGTTGTTTTTAATTTTACCTATGCCTATGTTTTCATGGCTATTAAAAGTATGTTTGCACCTGACATTCCGAACAACGAGGGCTGTGCCAGGCCTATACGGCTTTCTGCCCCTGAAGGTAGTGTGGTCAACTGTAAGTTTCCAGCCGCAGTCGCCGCAAGGATGGGCGTTGGTCATTTTCTCACAGAGATTATATACAGGGCATTATCCAATGTGCTTCCAGACAAGGTCATTGCAGCATCCGGTGGAACCCCTGCGGCGATGAATGTATTCTATGGCAGAAGAAAAGACGGAAAACCCTGGCACTCAGTTATCATAAGAGGAGGGGGCATGGGTGCCAGTGCAAAAAACGACGGCAACTATGTCTATATATTTCCAGCAAACGGTGCCAATACACCTGTCGAGATCTTTGAAAGCGACACACCTCTTATTGTGGAAAAACGTGAACTTATCGCTGATTCCGGCGGCATAGGAAAGATGAAGGGGGGGCTCGGAAAAAGGGAGGTATTTAGAATCCCTGACGACAGCTACGCCCCAATACCGCCGGTCAACCTCGGGATTCAGTCTGGTAGATATATTTACCCTGCAGAAGGTCTTTTCGGCGGAAAATCAGGCGCAAAGGCACAGTTTCTTGTAAATGGTGTTCAGGGTAACCCATATGGATTGACCCAGATGAAGCCAGGTGACGTTGTCACGATCGACGCACCTGGTGGCGGGGGATACGGCAAACCCTTTGAGAGGGACCCTGAAATGGTGTTGCATGATGTGATTGAAGGATATGTAAGTATTGAAGGTGCGAGATCGGGATATGGGGTTGCCATTAATACGGACACGATGACCATAGACTGGGAAGATACGAAAAAGTTACGAGGTTGAGAAATTACGAAGCTGCGAAAGTGAAAAACGCTCTGCGCTTTGCGCTTTGCGATATGTTGATGCAGTTCTTAAAAAGGAGGAGTGAAGAGGATGGAAAGACCATTTGATACAAAGGTTAAATCTGAAAAGGAGTTGAAGGCACTTCAACTTGACGGACTCAAATGGACAGTAAACCATGTGTATAATGGCTCTGAGCATTACCGTAAAAAGTTCGAAGAGGCCAAAGTAAAACCTGGCGATATCAAAGCACTCGAAGATATCAGAAAATTACCCTTTACAACAAGCAAAGACCTTCAGGAGGGTTACCCCTTCCCATTGAGGAGCGTTCCCTTCGAAAAGATTGTCCGCATCCATGCATCGAGCGGTACCACGGGCAAGCGTAAGGTACTGTGCTACACAGCCAAGGACGTTGATGATTGGGCTGAGATGTTTGCCCGCTGTTATTCATATGCAGATTGCACACTGGAGGACAGGATACAGATTGCCGTAGGTTATGGCGTATGGACGGCAGGTTGGGGCTTCCAGAACGGATGCGAACGCTTCGGTGCTATGTCCATTCCTATCGGGCCAGGCAATACAGATATGCAGTGCCAGTTCCTCGAGGATTTCGGTACTACCGTCATGACGTGCACCGCATCTATGGGATTACTCATGGCAGAGTTGATCGATGAGCGAGGCTTACGCGGCAAGATTGCGCTTAAAAAGATGATCTTCGGCTCTGAACGTGCAAGCGATGCGATGAGAACAAGGATATCTGAATTGTCAGGGGTCAAATATGACCAGCTCTTCGACATCCCGGGCATGACTGAGCTTTACGGGCCTGGAACGGGGCTTGATTGCCGATATCATACCGGCATCCATTATTGGGCTGATTATTATATACTCGAGATACTCAACCCGGAAACGTTAGAGCCGGTGCCGGAGGGCGAGGTAGGAGAAATGGTGGTGACTACGCTTAAAAAGGAGGCAGCACCGCTTATACGTTACCGCACAAGAGACCTTACCCGTCTCATGCCTGGCGAGTGCCCCTGTGGCAGCTTAATGCCGAGACATGATAGGATCCTTGGCCGTTCAGACGATATGTTCATCTTCAGGGCAGTCAATATCTATCCAAGCCATATCGACCAGATACTATCCAATATAAAAGAGGTGGGTAGCGAGTATCAGATTATTCTATACAGAAAGGATAAGGGCGGAAAAGATCATATGAAAATCAAGGTTGAACGTGCACAGGGTTTGCAGCACTCGCACGATTCCGACAAACACATAAGAAAAACAATAGAGAAGGAGATAAAGAAACAAATACTGGTAAGTTGCGACGTGGAAATAGAGGATTACGGTTCACTGCCGCGTTCCGAACGTAAAACAAAAAGGGTGTTCGACAACAGAGATTAAGCACAGGGCACAGAGGGCAGGGCGCAAAGCCAAAAAGGCTTTTCACTCTTCGCTCTTTGCCCTACGCTAACAACGAAGAGGAGGGTATTGTGAAAAGTTACGAGTATCATAAGCCAAAAACAATAGAAGAGGCGATTGACCTGATGGGAAGCCTTGAAAATGCCAAATTCATTGCCGGCGGCACTGATGTAATGGTGTTGTTGAAACAAGGCAAGATAATGCCGGCAAACCTGGTTTCCTTAAGAAATATCGGTGACCTTTATTATATCGATACACAAAACGGGTTGAAAATAGGTGCTGGGGTAACCCACACCGAACTGGCAAACAACACATTTATAAGAAAACATTATTCTGCTTTAGCTGACGCTACATCCAACATCGGTTCAAAACAGATACGAAATGTAGCGACAATAGGCGGAAACATCTGCAATGCCGCACCATCGGCAGATACAGCCTGTCCATTGCTGGTGCTCGACGCAAAGGTTGTTATAATAGGAAAAACAGGTGAAAGGGTTATACCACTGGAAGAATTTTTCCTCGGACCGAATAAAGTAGATATGGAAAAAGGTGAGATCGTCAAGGGTTTTACTATGCCTGCTTTCGGGCAAAATACCTCCTCCTATTACACGAAACACGCAAGGCGTAAGGCAATGGATTTACCTATCCTTGGCGTAGCTGCGAGGGTTACAGTAAAGATAGATGGCAACAGGTCTGCCTGCGAGGAAGCATTCAGCGGCGAGAACATCGCAGGGGTTATACAGAGGCTTGAGATTGAAAAACTTATTTTTGAGGACGTGCGAATAGCGATGTGTGTTGTAGCGCCAAAGCCTATGAGGGCAAAAAAGGCTGAAGATGCACTGAAGGGCAAGGTGATATCGGAAAGCCTTCTAAATGAAGTTGGAGAGGTCGCTGCATCGGAATCGCAACCGAGAGACAGTTTCCGGGGAGAAGCCTGGTATAGAAGGGAAATGGTGAGGGTACTTACAAAAAGGGTAATTCTCAAGTCTGTTGAACGTATCCTAAAGCCTGAAGAATTAACAAAATCTGATAGGTGTTTTTGATTTGGAAACGTATGGGACTTTTTATCTGCTTTTAGGATCTGTATTCAATAAGGGGGCATTATGAAAAAAGAAATCATGTTTACACTTAATAACGAAACAATAACGGTGGAGGTCGATCCTAAGTGGACACTGCTTTATCTGCTCAGGGATGTTCTCGAACTCACAGGCACAAAGGAAGGGTGCGGATATGGTGAATGTGGTGCATGCACGGTAATTGTCAACGGTGATGCTGTAAATTCCTGTCTTTATCCAATATTGGAAATAGAAGGTAAAAACGTGATTACCATAGAAGGGCTCGCATCATCGGACGGTACGCTTCATCCACTTCAACAGGCATTTATAGATAACAATGGCGTTCAGTGTGGCTACTGCACAAGCGGCATGATCATGTCTGCAAAGGCACTGCTTGACAAAAAGGCTGACCCTAAAGAGGAGGATATAAGGGTAAGCATCGCGGGAAACATTTGCAGATGTACCGGTTATGTCCAAATTATTGAATCCGTAAAACAGGCCGCTGAAAAAATGAAAGGTTAGAAGGAGGAGCAATGGAGAATTTTTCACATATAGGAAAAGATATTCCAAGAACTGCTGAGATCGATAAGGTTACCGGACGAGCGGTATACATCGATGAATATAAACGGCCAGGCATGTTATATGGAAAGATTTTATACAGTCAACACGCACATGCAAGGATAAAATCGATTAACACCGAAAAGGCCAAAAAACTCCCTGGAGTCAGGGCAGTAATCACCGGGTATGATATTCCCGATGTTAGGGTTGGTTTTCTTGGCGACCAGCGTGTTTTGAAACGCGATGTGGTTCGACAATACAGAGACGAAGTGGCAGCCGTTGCGGCTACAAGTCCTGAAATAGCCCAGGAGGCAATCTCATTGATAGAGGTTGAATACGAGCCTTTACCGGCTGTATTTGACCCAGTTGAGGCGATGAAGCCGGATGCACCCCTCATTCATGAATTTGACGCAAGGGGTAAACCTCTCAGAAGCAATATATTGCCGTTA
>ENA-UOYA01002907-UOYA01002907.1-activated-sludge-metagenome-genome-assembly--contig:-NODE-2907-length-15817-cov-5.243814_pt1 | contig 15817 bp, 11 predicted proteins | sample MGYA00238163_ERZ764804 | MGnify/ENA primary metagenome ERZ764804 (study PRJEB28919, sample SAMN05720223) | activated sludge metagenome | isolation source: Anaerobic digester | place: Hong Kong...
CATTCGCCGTACTGCTGACATCCTATAAACAGGCAGGGAGCTAATTGCCCTTATTAATACAACAGCCGTCAGTGCCTGACTGATGCATCCCCATGGAAATAAATCCATGGGGTTTTTGTTTTTATACCTTTTTTCGTTATCTTTGCCGCATGATTTAAACCCGTTTCATCATGCAGACCCAATCAGACACCTTTACCACATTCATTGCCTCCCCCAAGCGTATTGTCACGCCGATCCGTCTAATTAATTCCGTCAGCCACCGGGAGGTACTCATCGACGGCATCTGGGACACAGGTGCCGAACACTCGGCCATTCTTAAGTCCACTTCTCTTTTTCTCGACCTTCCAGTTTTGTCAGAGAGAAGCCATGCCCAGGGGCTTGCCGGATCCGTTTCGGGACGTGTCGCTCTCACTGTAGCCCTTCCAGGCGATGCTCGTCATGGAATTATTGTCGAAGTGTTCGAAGTAGACCGGCTGCCCGATAATTTCGATTTCGTAATTGGCATGGACATTATTTCACAGGGGGACTTATCCATCGTTCATGTAGAAGACCGTCTCCAGCTCCAATTCCGTTTCGGACCAAAGTTCTTCATGTTAGATGTTTAATTTCTATTTTTTAATTAACAACAGTGACCTTAATAGTCAAACAAATTGCGAATTGCATGAAGCTACCGACCAATATAGGGGTATATTGGTCTTCGATTTGATGCTTTTGGGCGTGCGTTTTGATTCAAAACGCCGACCAATATACCCCTGTATTGGTCGGCGTATTACAATTAACGTGAAAATCGTTAGCAATAAACCGATGGAAGCTATTACCCAAATAATATTTCATCTATTTAATTGTATCCTGACAAATTAATTAGTATATTTGCAACATGATTCATTAAATTCATAATAACATGGTTGATAACCTTAATTTCTGTGCAGTTGATTTTGAAACTGCTACATACAGCCGAATGGCATGTCAGATAGGGCTGACGATAGTTGAAAACGGAGAAATAGTCGACACGATTATCAGATTGATCCAGCCGCCTGATAATTATTACGATAAACATACGATAGAAATACATCATATCACTCCCGAAATGACAGAAAATGCTCCTACCTTTAATATTGTTTGGGATGAAATATCAAAATACATTGTTGGACATACTGTAGTCGCCCATAATGCAGCATTTGATCACGATGTTCTCATACGCAATTTGGATTATTACGGCATCATGCCAATGGGTGTCGATGAATTTATTTGCACATTTAAGATATACGGCCATTCCCTCGAAGACATGTGCGAGGCGTTTTCTTTAGACTGTTGCGAGCACCACGATGCAGGCTTTGATGCAGAATGTTGCGCCATCTTATATATCAATTATAAAAGTGGTATCATTCCAGATTATTCTCTGATTACTCACAAAGAACATAGGAAAAAAATACATGAAGCTTTACATGGTGATGTTCTTAAGAAAGATTTAACTGGTGCAGATCCTAATAATCCTTTTTATGATCGAAAGGTTGTAATTACGGGAGAGTTTTCCATTCCGCGTAAGCAATTAGGGAAAATATTGAAATCGATGGGAGCTGATATCGACACAAGTATATCGAAAAAAACCAACTATGTATTGATAGGAGAAGATCCTGGACCGAAGAAGTTGGAAACTTTGGATAATTTGATTCATAACGGTTTCAATATCAAAAAAATTTTCCAGAAAGATTTTGATGAAATAATGAATGGATATGGTGATAATTACTATACAGAGCGTGAAATTGAAAAGGATCTTGACTTTACTATGGAACATTATTTGAGACATCATTTGACATTTGATGGAATGGATAACAGAATTGCATCCAAAGAGCTTTTTTTCGGAAAAGGTCTAAAGAGTAGAACTCATAGTTTTTGTCAGATAACAGGTAATTTGGGAGCATTTGGGAACTGGGAATTGTCATCTGAAGTAAATATTTGTATTTTGAGTAATTCCACACTTGAAAAATTGCAACAAGGAATAAAAGACGAGACAATACAATACATTCAAGATTATTACAATAAAAACAAGTCTATTACATTTAATTTTGACTTTATGTCTGAACAGGATATCTTAGATTGGTGTAAAATGCGTTGCGATAGGGTTGGTGATAAAGTTACAATGAATTTGTACTATGATTACATTAACAGCTAATACTGTTTTTGTATATTAAATCAAATTTCTTTGCAAAAAAGTACGTTTTTCCTTGCGCGTTTCAAATATAATATCTATATTTGCAACGTCAAATACAGCGAGCGATGCTTGCAAGGGCGAAGATGAAGCCCTCTAATTAATCATCAGCGGGCTATTTTTATGCCCAAATACCTATTCCGTGACCTCACGAAAATGGTATAAAATATTGGCGGCTGTTCTCCATGTGATTTTGCCCTTGCGGCGAACTTGCTGTGTTTGACGACAGGAGATGCAGCCGCTTTTTGTGCCCCGGCTAATCCCCTGCAAGCAAATAGGGCGCAATCAGTCAAACACAGCAATAATGCAACAGACAACAATCCAGTTCGACACCGCGGAGCAGCTCCGTCAGCCTGTCGACGTTCGCGCCACGTTACAGCGCAAGTACAATAATCTTATGTCCTGGCTCCATGGCCGCAGTCGGTTCTACTCTCGCATTGCCGAATTTCCGGTAACTCGTATTCTTGTTATTAGAGTAAATCTCGTATCTTTGTGTATTATTGCCGCCGCAATTTCAGTGGCCCAATCTCCTCTCGTCGCAATCACATCTGCCGGCATCGCAGCCTGGCTCGTCTATCGTCTCAATAAAAAGGAGGACAAAAATGATTGTCGATAATGTAAAAGATGGGGATTCTTGGACTCCAGTGGTTTGCTTGAATTACAAAGAAGCATTGGTACTTCAAAAACTTTTACCAAAAGAGCTCGCTAAATCCCAAAAAAGACGGGACCATTATTCTGATATACAGGAATCCGGTGAAGCATCTTCTTTGCAACAAACAATGCTAGTTTTGTCAGAAGAATATAACGACATGCTTATCAATATGAGTAAAACTCTCAATGGCTATATTTATGATGAAAGACGTAAAATTGAAAGGGGTGAACTATGATTGTTATATCTAGAGTTATCATCAAGGATTGTCACATCTCCGTTTCAAGTCGTGAACTGCTCGACGAGTTCCGTCGTGCTATAAAGCGTAAAACGTCCGCCTCGGACGTACTCTTCGATTTCGTTAAGGTTCCGGATGACACAACCATAGCTGCAGATCTTTCCGAACCTGATGCACTCGCAAATTCTAACACTCCAGCAAATGACGAATGAATCTTTAACCCCAATCATAGAGACGCAAGGATCCATCCAGGATGGACGCACGTCATACACTTACATGTTGTCACTAAATGGCCAGGCTATTCCTGACATCACCTCTGATCAGCTGCACCAACTCGCAAGGTTAAGTGCTGAATTCGCAAAAATGGATGAACAATTTAATAAAAATGAAAATGGAACAAGAGAATAAAAACAAGTCGGAAGACAAACCAACCGACATAAGCATATATATTGCGGCATTGTCCGCCAATTATCGCCCGGCACGCAATCCTGCGGAAACCACTCACTGGTTCTCAACAGAAGAAGTCGTTGCTGCTATCCGGCAGCTCGATCCTTCAGCCAAAATAAGCGATCAGCAGGTTTTCACTGCGATGCGTAATGCCGGATATGATTTCTGCAATCGTCCTGGATCCCAGGGCCTGCAGTTCAAATGGATGTTGCGCGAAAAATGATTATGATTATGTGTTTTATATTTATGGCATTTCGTCGTGAGACGCGGTGCCATTCCCTGATTTTCTGAATTTTTATTCCCGTTTCGCGCCATTATCCATTAATTTTATTATCTTTGCCAATGGATATCAATAGAAACTTAAAACGATAAACAGCTATGTTCTTAATACAGTTTATTTCAATGATTATCTCGCTTATCCTTTTGCCATTCTTTACAAAAGGACATGTGTTCTTGATGAAATTCACGTTCTTCGCCCTGTGCACTTTTCTCACTCCCATATTCGGCATACCTGTATATATTTATCTTTGTAAACATTAATAATATATTCGCTGGAAGGTAATTTCCACTTCGGTTCTTATTCTTCTGTCCTTTTTCCTTTCTGTCTTATCATTTATCTTTGCCATATATAAAAGCAAAGATATGATTACAGATGGTCTGATACGGAAAAAATTTGTTTCAGAGACGCTAAAAGAGGGAATAAATAAAATATATTCCACTCAGCAGCAGGTCTTCCAATCAAATTTCAATTCTCGAACTGGGAGAATGAAAACTTTTTTGTCCTCACATTCTTACGAAAGCCAGCTAACTGGAGAATCGGTAAAAATATTCGTCCGGATTCTACCCTATCTTCGCTTTCTCGACATGTCATATCGCGAGCGTAATGACAGAATCGCCAAATCTAAACGTAGGTCTATAGCAATATATAACCGCGTGGTATGGGGTGTATTATATCACGAAACTTTTCCGGAGCTTCAGTATGGTTTTACTGATGAAGTCCGAAAATCAATACGTCAGGAACTAGAATCAATATTCAATAGAAAATAAACTATGGCAAGCAAACATCTGTCTGAAGACGAAATAAAATATGTGATTAACGCTGATTCATCAAAGGCACAGCAGGCACTTCACAAATTGGAAAAAGAAACAAGCTCTCTCCGAACTGAAGAGAAGCGTAGGAAGAGTGCCATGGTAGAACTCGAAGCGGCAGGCAAAAAAAATTCCGATGAGTACAAACATCTCTCAGAAGAATGCAAAGAATATTCATCAAAAATTCGTGATAACGAAAAGCAGATGCGTTCTATGCGCTCAGCAATGGACTTGATCCCAATGACTATGAACGAGCTGAAGAAGCATTCAAAGGAGTTGCATCGTGAGCTAGATGATATGTCCAAATCTGCTAACCCCGAAGAATATGCAAAACTGGAGTCCCGTCTAAGGGACGTTGACGGTCGTATAGCCGAATTAAAACAGAACGCAAAAGGATTAAAAGAATCATTAACAGGTGATATAGTTAATGGAAATATTCTTGCACAAGTATTTGTAAAGGTCGCCTCATTGTTTGGAGACCTTGCAGGAAAAATGCGAGATTTTATTGGCCAAGGTATTGAGATGGCAGAATCCGCTGATGGTATAACACATGCTTTCCGTCAGCTCAACAACCCCGGACTCCTGGATAAATTGCGTAAGGCTACAAAAGGAACCGTAAACGATGTTGAACTAATGAAGGCAGCAGTCAAGGCGAAAGATTTTCGCATACCTCTCGAAGATCTAGGCAAATATCTTTCGTTTGCACAGCTCAAGGCCCAGCAGACAGGTCAGTCTCTTGATTACATGGTGGATTCCATTGTAACGGGTCTTGGTAGAAAGTCTCCGCTTATATTGGATAATCTCGGTTTATCAGCTGCTGAGATTAGCGAGAAGACAAAGCAGACAGGAGACTTTATGAAGGCTGTCGCTTCAATCGTTGAAAATCAATTGTCTGCTGCTGGAAAAACTTATATCAGTGCCGCAGATAAATCTGCCCAGCGAACGACTGCCCTTGAGAATGCACAACTCCAGATGGGCCAGTCTTTGCTTTCTGTTAAAGAGGTATGGGCCGACGCTTATGGAAATATGGCTATCAGTATCATGCGTGTTATTACTTGGATGGGAACGCACCGTAAGGCCACGCTCTTGCTTACAATCGCAATTGCAGGATTTAATGTTGCTATGTCTGCAGCTAATTTAAAGTTAAAGGAATTTATTGTTAATTCTACTCTGGCTAAAGTAGCTATCAGTGCGTGGAACACTGTCGTTACAAGTGTCAAAGGAATATCTCTGCTTTTTGCTAATGTCATAGCCACAATGAGTGGTAATACAACAAGAGCCACAGCCGCTATGAAACTTTTTAACCAGACTTGTAAGGCCAATGTTTATATCCTTGCTGCTACAGCCATTCTTGCTATTGTTACGGCATTGGTATATCTTACAACAAAGTCTCAAAAAGTTTTCGATCTGTCAAAGCAGATGAAAGCCACGTATGATGAGATTAAACAAATTCAGAATCAAACAAAAGCTATCCTTCGTAAGGACATTGATGATATAAACAAGTCTGTAAATGATAGCGTCGCTAAACAGACATCCAAAGTAAAAATACTTACTGATACCATTAAGGATAATTCTAAATCGGTAAAAGAACGTAAAGCTGCTCTTGAGGAACTTAAAAAAATTGTTCCTGCATATCATGCGCAATTAACCAATGAAGGGAGATTGATAAATAACAATACGATTGCCCTGAATGATTATATAAAAGCATTAAGGAAAACTGCGATGGAACAGGCCATTGTTGGTAAAATGACTACTATTGCCAATTCAGAACTGAACAACCAACTCGACAAGCAACATAAACAGGGGAATTTAAATTATGTAATGAATCAGGCTGCCAGGGGCGGCATTAATCTTAAAAAGCAGAAGGTTGTAGCTGTCCAGGTTAAAGATAGTTATGGGGCCCAATATGGTCATCCTTTCGATACGGTATATCAAGTAGTCGATAAAGCTACTGGAAAAGTCGTAAAAGGAATGAATAATGTAAGTGATAGATTCTATAAGTTACAATCCATTTACGATTATCGAATCGAAGGAATGAAGGCGAATGATGAAAGGACAAAACAAAACAATGCTAGAAATTCTCAATTAGAGAGTTTCGCAAAAAATAATAGAATCAATCTCGCGAATGCAGTATCCTCAGATACAATTTCACCATCAAGTCCAACTTCACGTACTACATCAACAACAAGATCCACACCTGTTGATAAAGTAGGTAATGCAGAAAAAACATCTTTTACCAACAATCGTAAACAGGAACTTCAGGAAGAGGAGGCATCCTATCAGCAAAGTCTTAATAATCTCAAACAGTCTCTTGGTGACAAAGCTGATCAAAAGGAAAAGTATGATTCCCTGACAGCCGGACTGGAACTTCTGCATGCTTCAAATATGCTCCGCATTGAAAAAAAATACACGGAAGATTCACAAAAACTTCATATTAAGAATGCGAACGATAAGCAAAAGATAACTCTCGAACAACAGGCAAATGAGGATAAGGCACAACAGACATATAATGAAAAAAGTATTGCTGCGAAAAAGTTGTTTTCAGAAATGATGCAAAACATTGAAGACGCTTCGATGACAGATTCCGAAAAGCAAGAACAACAACAAAACCTTAAGCTGCTTTCTCTGAAAGGTTATTATGACGCTTCATTAGTATATGCTAGGCAAAATGGGATTGACGAAAATTCAATTACTGAGGCTTACGAAAAGGCTAAAAAGAAAATAATCGAGGATAACGAACTGGAGATTCAACAGAAAAAGCAGCAGATACGCGAGCAATATGGTCTCGTCACCCAGCAGGAGCAGCTTGATGAAGAGCTTCAGCAGTTAAAAAAGCAACTTGATGATAAATTGCTATCTCAGGAAGATTATGAAAAGGCAGCCGCTGAAATCAAACAGAAATATGCTGATAAGACTTTTCAAAATCGCCAACAACTTGGTTTAGTCTCTCAAAAACAAATTTATGATCAGGAATTAACCCAGCTCCGTCAGCATCTGGAAGAAGTAAAGGCTACAGAAGAAGAATCCGCCAAGGCGGTAACTGACCTGAAAGTAAAGCAGTGGAAAGAGCAGTTTGATTATTACTCGTCAATATTCTCTTCTTCATTTACCTCGCTCCAGGATGCAGAACTTGCAGTTGTCGACGCCAAGTATGATGCCGAGCTCCAGTCTGCAAAAGGCAATTCCGAAAAAACGGAGATGCTCGAAAAGAAGAAGGCCAATGCAGAGCTGAAGGTGAAAAAGAAATTTGCAGATGTTAATTTCGCCATAACAGCAGCCCAAATAATAGCCAATACCGCTGCAGGTGTTGCATATCAATTTACACATCTTCCGCTTGCAGCCGCAATTGCCACTGGAGTACTCGTTTCTGCTGCCGGTACGGCCCAGCTCGTCGCCGCCAATGCCGAACGTGAGAAGGTTAAGAAGATGAGCCTTGAATCCACAGGCTCCTCTTCCTCTTCTTCGGGCGCTCGTGTGGCCACTGGCCGTGAATCGGGCGGAAACATCGATGTGCAGCGCGAGCAGGATGGAAAACTCTTTAATGCACAATATGACCCTAATAAGCGAGGATATATCGACCGTCCTACGGTCATCGTCGGTGAAGGCCCCTATGGTCAGTCTAAAGAGTGGGTCGCCAGCAATGCTGCACTTAATAATCCGACGATTGCTCCAATTATAGACATTATTGATCAGCATCAACGCGCCGGTACGCTTCAGATGCTCGATATGAATAAATATCTACTCCAGCAGCAGAATCGAGGACTTTCTTCAGGCGGATATGTGTCTCCGCAATCAGATACCTCGGCAAGTAATACTTCAAATAATCAGTTGATCGAAAAATTTTACAAACTTCTGCTAAGTTTGCAGGAGAATGGTATTCCTGCTACCGTCGCACTCGACGATTTCGATGCTAAGCAGAAACTTCGCGATCAGGCACGTAAAATGGCAAGCAAATGAAAATAGTAAATCTTTCCAAGAACAAAACATACGAGTTGCGTCCGGACACCAAGCTGGAGGTCGAGCGCACAAATCCGTTCTTCACTGACTACGGAGAATCAACAACACCACTTGATATCCCTTCATCCGACCATAATCGGATGCTGCTCGACTTTCCTGACAGCTTCGGACGTCGCGAAAAAATGACTGCACAGGATGTAGCGATCAGCGATGGCGAATTCTTTGCCCAGTGCAGGCAGGTAGTTCTATCCGCGACACATAAAGGTAATATTTCCACGTCTTTTTATCTTAATGACGGATCGTTCTATTCCAAAATACAGGATGTAAAACTGAAGACTATTTTTGGAGACGAGATGATTCCCGGATTGACATCCGTCGCTCAGTGCATACAGTTTTGCCGGGACCTACGTTCTGGTACCGACCCTCATTATGCTATATTCCCGGTATTGCTTACGGATGATTCCGGTGTCGATACGGGTTTCAACTTCAAAATTCTCAATGCGTATGGAAAGGATGATTCTATCACTTCATCCGTTTCGGCATTCAATCCCAGCGAGGCAGGTACTGGTTGCGACTATTATAACGCCGTTCAGCGCACCGAATATGTCAATCAAGTCCCCATCACGCTTGCACCTGGCTATTACATGTCCCCATTCATCCGGGCAAATTATGTTCTTCAGCGAATTTTTAGCCATTTCGGTTATACATTGCAGGAGAATTTTTTCACGAAGACCGCACCTTTTTCGTCCATGGTATTAATCAATAATGTTATCGATGTCATGGTTAATGGTCATATACGCATTGCCGACCTTCTCCCGGATGTCACCTGCAAGGATTTCTTCGCAGTATTCCGAAAAAAATTCTGTTGTGAGTTCACATCTGACGAAGGCTCACACACTGCAGGAATTGTATTCTTGCGCGATGTCGTTGCCGATACTCCTGTCGCAGATCTCACACATTCTGTCACGGAGGAGCCGACGCTTTCCTTTAAGACAGCAAAAGATTATAAGCACATCGTTCTTTCTTCTGCCAATAGCGTAGATAGCGACGTGGATGATAATTACGATGACATTGTCGATATGGTCAACAAAAATCCGGGCGCATATTTCAATCCATACGATGGCTGCTTTTATAAAAATGGTTATTCGGGTGATTACCTGGTACGAACCAAAATAGGTCCAGGATCTCAGCCATATAACACTGGAGAGGATATTGAGTCTCAAGAAATTTCTATACCTGATTGTGTCCCGGAGTTCAGACAACTCAACTTTGTCTATACAGACGATGACGAGAATTCCGTTTCTATAGGTTTTAACCGTTTCCTTTATATAGGCGACTACAACACATTGAATTCAAAGATGGTTATTGCCGGACAGGATGATACTGAGACCACTGATTCTGAAAATGCCCTCAAGCCTATGCTCGCATTCCCGTATATTTCTCATAACTGCGCAGTCGGTACCACGTCATCTTATGACATATATTCAATCGTACTTCATGGATCTGATGTTAAAATGTGGAACTATTCTCTTTATTATTGGGGTGAAGATGGAATATTTGAACGTTTCTATAGGGATTATGACCTTTTGCTTCGAAATGCATTTAACACGCTAAAGGTAAAATTGTTAATATCTCAGTCACTGAAGCAGAATCTTCCATCCTATGCCAAGGTCGTTATACGCGGTGTCTCTTTTTTGCTCAGCAAGCTGAAGTTCACTCTCGGAGGCAAAGACGAGCCTTCGGAATCAGAGTTCCTTTCAATCGGTTTATGCGAACCAATCATTTCTGCCAAAGTTGTCACCGACTTCTTGCCTTTTATGACTTGCGCTTACCAGTGGGTAGGTAATGAAAAAACAACCGAGGTTTCATCATCCGATTATGACAATTCCGGTCTTGATAAAGAAAGAACCTTCACTACAGTTTATCCCCCCGTTCCTTCAGCTGCTTATGTAGGTCTCACTGGTTCTCAGGCATACGGCTATCAGAAGTCATACACCAAAAAGCAGACTCGTCACAGCACCTTCTTCCGACATTCAAAATATAGTTATACACTTACAGAGGTATGGCTTGAGTGCATCAAGAAGAGTTAGATGTCCTTTTCGTGATTATCTATAATATGTATCTTTGCTTTAAATATTAGATTTATGAATTTAATTTTATCACCAGATTCACTCAGTCTTCTGGGCAATATGAAGCATTTCATTGTTGTTTCAGACACAGATATTGTATTTGTTCTCAAATGTTCCGGAGCGGTTATCGTTCAGCATACATATTCGCCTAACAATGCCGGGCAGGTGGAGATCGATGTAAGTAGCATCATTCTCCCTCTGCTCGCGTATAACCTTCAGGATCTGTCATCTGTCTATGAACAGTCGGATATAATCAAGACGTTCGATGCAGTTATTACCGATGTACGTACCGATGCAACCGCCGTGACGACGCTTAATTCTTCATTCAAGGTAATACGTGCAGGCGTTGACAAACTTGCTGACAGTGCCGAGAATTTTCTTACGCAGAATTTTCTAACCTGGCAGCCTAATATTAAGGCGGTTACTTATTACTCGCCTGAATTTCTTACCTATTATGCAGTTGCTGCTTGCAATGTGAAATGCAAATCTTATGTCGGTGGCGTCGCATCTGATGTCTCCCTTGCGTCACTTCTCGCAGGAACGGCATACACAATACCTGTTCAGTATGCCATAATCGCCGGCAAGACAAATACCATGCCCGAATATTATGACGTATGGGTGGAGAATGCTTCGGGTCAACGATTGACCTATATACAGCGTTACTACGCATCAGATATGATGTCCGAGGAGGAGCAATGGATATTATTCGAGAACTCGCTAGGAGGTGTGGACACTTTCCGCGCTTATGGTGACACGCAGCTTACTGCCAGCCACACTCATAATGTTGCAGAAATCGAAGATGATTCGGAAGAATACCGCGTCGATACGACACGTAAGTATAAGAAAAACACTGGTTTCCTTGATAAAAAGTCACGTCTTTGGCTGCTTGACTTCTTCCCGTCATTAGGAAAATATATTTATACGGGTTCATTTCTCCGCCGTATAGTCGTTACGGACAGCGATGTCAACTATCAGTCGAAGGAACTCCCGTCAAACTATAATTTCACATTTAAGTTCGCGGATGCCCGTCCGTACCTTAATTTACCACGTACAGATACGCCTCAGACCGTTCTCGATATCAAGGTTCCAGATGTCGGGTCTTTTACGGTCGCCCCACGCTTAGTTGAGTTCCCCAGGCTCACACTGAGCAGTGGGGCTCTTTTCCCTGTCCAGAATCCATATTCTGAAGGATGGACGACTACTACAATCGCTGCCATATTTGATTTTGTTATTGAGCAGATAACGTCTAATTATTCAGGTAACGGAGGCATTGGCCACACACATCCAAACGTCGCGTTGCTGAATGCACTTTCCTTTGTTGATAATTACCTGCAGGTAAACGGATCTAAGATTAAAGCTGCGTTTGCAGATGTCGCTGCGAAACTTTCGGATGATTCGGAAGTTTGGAAGCAGATGGCCAAGATGTTTCTTAGTCGGCAGAATGACGATTCTGCTGAAGGATTGATTGATTTCAAAAAAGGAATAGAGATAAATTGGAATTTTACTGACATCATTAATTACATCGGTGGAAAAATAGATAATAATGGCAATGCTTATTTTCAAAGTCTTGTCCTGTCAAAATTTTTATCGGTTCCGGAGATTGTATTCAATCGTGTCGCCGTAATCGAAGGGGAATTATGGCAGACACACGGATATGGCACATTCGAAAAAGTAAAAGAGGATGTAGATGCTGCAGGCAATGTCTTGACTACGGGTACGGCAACTTTGCACCTGTCCAACGATGATTATGGAACGATTAAAGTCGGAGATCTGTGCAGGGGCGTATATTCGGATATTGGAGATGCACACGGGTCTTCGGCCATCGTAGAATACGAAACGAACGAGGACGGATCACCTAAGACATACGATGATACAACTACTCAGGAGCTCGGTTCTCATATTATATATAAAACCGACGGTCTTGGATTCCCATTGCGAAAAGGCTTCTATAATTCATATTTTCAGGTAGTATCCATTATCGAGAATAATACTACAGACAGCAATGGCAAACGTCAGTTCGTTTTCACTTATCAGCTCTATGATGGAGTGGACCGAAATTTTCATCCGTGTGAAAACATGAAGTTCGCTCAATATGGAAGTCTGAATGATAAGACAAGACAGAACTCAATTTTCATTAATACGACGACTCAGTCGTTTATTCAAGTATTGCGACATGTCAGTACGTTCGCTATCAGCTCCTATAATATAGCTGCACGATATGGAGAACTTGAGGGCCTGAAGATAGAATGCAAAACCGAAGACGGAGGCACTACGATGCAGACTTTGCATGGCGACGGTCTATATGTCCAGGGTAATATCTATTTCGGTAGTAGCATCCAGCAGCTTAACCCCGTAACGTATGATGACATATTAGACAAACTTAAAATATATACTGCAAAGCTGACGCGCGATAACGACATCGCTCCGATTGATTCTGAAGGTAACATTATCGGTGGCATCCAGGATGGAGGGACCTATAAGTTTTATACCGCTGTTGATGTGCGTCGCCGTGATGGAACGCCATTAACGTACAATGGTTCCGATGGCGACACAAGTGCAACTGTCGGTACTGGAGAGTATGGAATCAGCATAGTTAGCAGCAACTGCAAGGCGACAGTTAAGGATGGTAATGTATATGTAACTGGTATCAGCAATTGTCACGACGGTGACGCTACGACTGTCGATAACATTGATTATACTGAGATGCGTAAGATGGCGGCTGCAACCGTAGACGTTTTCATCAATCCTGAAGGTCTCGGAGTAACGCTCCAGACAACATACCATATCGCAATTACTCATGAGACTACTCCTTACATAGCAGCAGATCTCACCAATCCGATGGATTCTATTGTATATGATACCGCCAAGCGTCAATACGTAGGTCTTCCCATGACTACTAAAATGAGGATGTGGAAAGGCAATGAGCAACTTACATTAAAGCAGCTGGTCGTCAACACAACGATAACAGGACTTACGACTGCAACAGATCTGGCCACTGGAACTGTATCAATATCGCAAACTTCGTCGACCATGGACGATGTCCTGCCTGGTACGATCGCAATATCCATATCTGCAACTGTTGATTACGCTGGAGACAGTTATGAGCGTATTCTTGAACTTAAAATTGTCAAGAAAAAAGGTGAACAATATTATCTCGATTCTGCACCAAAACAGGTAATCGCATTCAGCGTTAGCGATAAATACGAGTATGACTCCAGTGCGATAAGTTGTGCGATATTCACGACTGATAGTTCTGGAATTAAGACTTCAGTCGCATTGTCTGAACTCACGGCAAGAGGTTTATATATTAGACAAACTATTAAATACAATGATGGCACAGCTGATAAAGCTGGCCAATATGCTGCTGCCATTGCACCTGCAGATAACATTGCAAGCGTTAAATTTGAATTGTGCGCTTATGATGGGACTACAGTCGGAGATGTAATTGATTACGATGATATACCGATATTACGAGGCGGATTGAATGGAAAAGACGGAATGTCTTTCAAATACATCTATAAACTTGACGATAGTGAACCTCCTCAGTATGGAGGTAAGTACGATGGCGTATCTACAACATTCGAGCTTGGATGGGTTGATGACCAGCCCAGTGTTGAAAATGTAGATGGAAAACGCACTTGTTGGATGTGCTATAGTTATTTGAAGGATAATGCATGGTCGGAATGGTCTATGCCTAAACGTGTCGCACATTATGGCGAAAGCCAATATCTTCATATCGTCTTCGCATCAACACTTGATGCAAATGGTTACGGCGTAGGCCTGCTGACTATACCGGAAAAGTACATTGGATATTGTGTTAACACAACACCTGATACGCCGGAAGACACCAAGGCCTACAAATGGACTCAATTTCAAGGAGATCCAGGGAAGAATGGCACAGGAATTCCAGGAACAAGTTATTACGTGCACATCGCATGGGGTAACAGTGCAGACGAAGGTAATACAATAACGGATTTTGCAACAAGCAAAAAAAGCGGAGTTACATACAATTATATGGGTGTATGTACAGACACGACAGAAGCAGATCCGGAAACATCATCATCATATACTTGGAGTAAAATTAAAGGCGACCCTGGTAAAGATGGAAACCCAGGAGCAGACGGTAAGGATTCAATAACACTGTATTGCTTATCCGCAACGGAATGTACCGTTTCCGTAGATCAAAATAGCAAAGCCTGCGAGGACGGAAGTGCCTATTTTTCTTTTTCAATGAAAAAAGGGAATGCTGATGACACTATTAGCACTTTGACTGTAGATGGTAACGTGTCTACAAATCCCACATATTATATATATGAATGGAAACGTGGAGACACAATAAGGGCTCGCTCTTTGTCTGTCACGGCCATGGATAACAATGGAGTATCCAGATCGATGTACTTGTATATTAAGACATTTGTCGTCATCCCTGTTTATCTCGCTGGAAAAAGTATATACGACAACACGGTATCTCACCATCTTAATAATTATTCGCAAACCCCGTCGGATTCTCAAAACACGATGATTGCTTACGGTAAGGAGGCTTTTGCCTATGACCATGTTGCATGGGCAACGGCCGCAGACGGAAGCACAGGATTTACCACATCGGGTGATGGTACCGGATGTACGTATGTCGGGAAATGTACAGACGGCAATCCTGATGATCCAACGACGGCATCATCATATACCTGGACCGCAAAAGGAAGTGAAACGGATGGAAGCAGCTATGGAAAATATCGGAAATGGCGCAATACTGCAATGGCACTTAGCATTGAAAGCGGTGTGCTGCTCGATGTGGAAGTAACGGCTTATGTATCACCATCCCGGCGATTGATTGTTTATGATCAGCAGATTGAGTATGCCTCATTGTCGAATACTTCCACGTATGCTATGCTTATGACTTCGCATAAAGTGGTAAAGACAACAGGATCCAGCACTTTCATATATGGGATTGTGACAACACTCGACAGCTATACTAATATTAATGATGCCCAGTCTTATATTAAGTCGATACACATTAGGAAGTTTGAAACGACTAGCGAGACGCCGTCTTTCCTGAATGAGGGTGCATTGAAGGGAATTTTTAACGCAAATCTCGGAAA